>SDBV01000889.1_pt1 | contig 43634 bp, 49 predicted proteins | sample 2277081 | NCBI WGS metagenome assembly SDBV01 (sample SAMN10402039, study PRJNA504765) | marine sediment metagenome | isolation source: marine sediment core GS10_PC15, 223 cmbsf | place: Arctic Ocean: Southern Knipovich Ridge | collected 2010
GCACATAAAAATGAGAATGAATTAAATTGCCCTCAGGATTGTGAAGTTCCTTCTTTTTGTGGGAATGGGGTTTTAGAAAATGGAGAAGAATGTGACAGAGGAGAATTTAATGGGGTACCATGTGATAATTCAACTTCATCTTGTGATTATTGTAATTCTGTTTGTGAATTAATAACTCTTCCTTATTCAGAAGAACCAACCCAAATTAAGGCTTCCAGAAATTCTTGGCAGATTAGTATAGATAAACGATTTTGCAATCCTAATTGGGAATGCACTGGTTGGGGTGGATGTGTTGATAATGTTGTTATGACAAGAACTTGTAAAGATACAAATCATTGTTTTTATTCTCACAATAAACCAATTGAAAAAACAGGTTGTGAAATAATTTCAAAAGTTTTTGTTGAACAAGAAGAAAAAAACAGTGGTTGGGCATATCTTTTGCTTGGTGGTATAATTACTTTAATATTATTGATTATTTTGGTTAATTTATTAAGAAAAAGATAAGGTTTCAAAGCTTTTCCCATTTTCTCCTTCAACTTATCGTCTTTAATTCATAAACATCCTTTAAAACTTGTTTATAAGCATCTGTTACTTTTACTCTTAAATTACAATCGTGACAATAAGGAAAATTATTTAAATTTCCAACTCCTTTTTGGGTTCCTATTAATCTAATGATTTCATGGTTTCCTTCTTTACATTTGGTTTCTAGTGTTTTTTTCATCCTCTTAAAACCAATAATTGCTATATAAACCTATCGTTTTGTTATTACTTGGGGGTGATGAAACCCCTAAACCCTCCTATTCTCACCAACCCCAAAACCCTTAAAAAGCTTGAATAATCAATAATCATGTAGGCTAGGTTGGCGGGTTAGCCCTCCGCTGTTTGCAAACGGGCTTTATGGCAGACTGCAAGAAGGCGAGTGATTAGTGCGTTGAAAAGTCTTTGTTCGGACGTTGACGTTTTGTCCGCTTTGATCTTGCAGGTGCGAATCGGGTCAGACCTTGATCGGAGCAGCCCTAAACATTTGTTAAGATGCTTGGTGGGTCGCAGAACCGAGGAAGAATAAAGGTTGCTTTTTGATTATCTATGAGCAAACCTTTGAGCCTACTTTTTGAAATATATTTCTGATCACAATAATTATTATAAAGAACCAGTCATTTTCTTTTTTATGTTAGAAGATAAAACTCTTTTTTCTTTTCCTGCTGTAAGTGTTAGTCTAGAAACAGTTCACTCAATTGAAGAGGGTGCTCACGATAGTAACGGTATATATCTTCATAGAAGTTCTGGAGAAAGCATTACCATCAATAAGAAAGATGGAGGAGATGAATTTGTTAAAGGGTTAAAAAGAGGGGATAGGATAATATTAGTATATTCCAACGACATTATTATAGCTGCTTACGGACCAATTGAAAGAGACAAATTATATACACGAAGGTAAGATTTGACCACCCAAACACTAAATTAATAAACCTTTTTTCTTTTCTTTATTCATGCAAAATAAAAGGGGGCAATTTTATCTTATAGCTACCATGATAATTCTTGCTATGGTAATAGGTCTTGTTACAGTAAAAAATACTTCCAAAAAACAAGAGTTTGGGGAGATTGAAGAAGCTGCAGAGGAATTAAGCATTGAGATAGAAGCTGTTTTAGATTATGTGGTATTTAGGGGGGAAGACGTGAACACTCAGATGAGAATCTTTATGGACGATTATCTTAAATATTCAAATATTGAAAATATATATTTTTTCTATGGAGAAAAAGCAGACCCTAATGTTTACATAAAAACAAAGAGAGAAAAGAGCTCTGCAAGAATAACTGTAGAAGGTTATGGGGTTGATGTTGAAATTGGGGAAAATCCAGAGACGTTTCGTTTAATAACAGATGATTTAGAAGTTGTTATAAATGACATTCTCTATAAATTTAAGTGGCTGGAAGGAAACAACTTTTATTTTATATTATCAGAGGGTAATGAGAGGGATGAGGAATATTTATTTTCAGGAAATGTTGTAAAGAGGTTGGAAAATGAAGCATAAGAACAAAAAAGCAATAACACCTATGATAGGATATATTTTATTAGTAACAATGGCAGTGGTTATGGGTTCTATTGCATATCAATGGATAAGATCATATGTGCCAGAGGAGCTTTCCCAATGTCCTGAAGATGTGACAGTTTTTGTAAAAGATTATTCTTGTGCTACAGGACAATTTAATTTAACTATTCAAAACAAAGGAAAATTTGGAGTTGCAGGTTATTTTATTCATATTTCAAATGAAACAGATAAAGAAATAGCGACCATAGACATATCTTCAAAAGTAACACAAGGAGGAATTCATGCAGGTAATGCTATTATCTTTCTTTCAGGAGATGATAATCCCTTGATGCCAGATGATGACCGAACAGTTGTTTTTGATTTAACAGGAGAAGAAATTGGAGATATATATATTGTTGAATTATTGCCTGCTAGATATCAGAAACAAGACGGTAGATTAAAACTCGTAAGCTGTGGTAGTTCTAGAATAAAAGAGAAAATTGCTACTTGTGTTGTTGGAGCATAATTAAAATGATAAAAAAGAAAAAAGGACTTTCACCTGTGATTGCAACTGTTTTATTAATTGCAATTGTTGTTGTTATTGGAACAATTATTTTCCTTTGGTTTAGAGGATTGTCAGAAGAGACCATAACAAAATTTGGGAGGAGAAATATAAAATTAGTATGTAATGATGTTAAATTTGATGCAGACTACACAAACTCAATACTAACTCTCTCAAATACAGCAGATGTTCCAATCTATAGCATGCAAATGAAAATCTCTATGCCAGGAGGTTATGTTACAAAAGATTTTAAAGAAGATGCCGCTGACTTAGGTCTTGATTGGCCTGAAACAGGATTAGGTCAAGGACATGTCTTCTCTGCAGATATGACAGGATTGATTGATGACAGTGCCACAGAAATAACACTAATCCCTGTATTGGTTGGAAAAACTGCAAAAGGAAGTGAAAAAAAATATGTTTGTGAAGAAAGGCATGGGAGAAGGTTATTAATACAGCAATAAAATGATAAATAAAAACCACCAGCGGGTTTTTAGAAACCTGCAACCGAGAAACAAAAAAGGGATTTCTGGGATTGTATCTGTTGCGATCATGATTGCATTGGTTGTTGTTGCAGCAACAATTGTTTGGACAGTTGTTAAAAATACTATTGAAGGTGGAACAGAAGAAAGAGAAGCTTGTTTTGGAAACTTTGAAAAGATTGGATTAGATCCAGAATATACCTGTTATAATCCAGATACAAATAAAGTACAATTTACAATAAAGAGGGGGAATGTAAATCTTGATTCTGCAATTGTATTGGTCTCTGCAGGAGGTGCAATAAAAAGTTATGAATTAACAAAACTAGATAGGATTGTTCCTGAATTAGGAGGGTGTGTTAATAATGGATTAGGTATTGATCTTATAAAACTTCCTGGAAAAACAGAGGGGACAACATATGTGACCTTTGCTAGTGCAAAACCAGAATCAATAAAACTTGCACCCACGATTGAGGGTGTTTTGTGTGATATTTCTGCTTCTATTACAAATGTTCCTATTTGCTATTCTCGGGAATGTAGTATTGGGGCTTGTGTTGATAGTGATGACCCAGATGCCGGAGAAATAAAAGGGATTTGTACTGCTGAAAATGGAAGGTATGAAGATTCTTGTGATGAAGATGGAAAGGTGGTAGAGTGGTCTTGTCCTGCAGAGGTCTGCATTTCTTCCTCTGTTGATTGCTCGCCCGGTTCTTGCAACGAGGGGATTTGCACGAGCTAATAATCTTCATCAAAATTTATAAATACAAATTACATTAAAATAAAATGAGGGAAAATAAAAAAGGGGTTTCTGGAATTGTTGTTGCAGTTATAATGATAGCACTTGTTATGGCTGCAGGTGTTATTGTTTGGGTTGTTATTAAAAATACTATTGAACAAAAAACAAGCAGCACAGAGTCTTGCTTTGGCAATTTTGATAAAGTAAAGATAAATCCATTATATACTTGCTTTGATGATGATTTAAATCGTTTTAATTTTTCAATAAGTGTTGGAGATATAGAAGTAGATGCGATTGTTATTTCTATTGCAGCTGGAGGTTCTACTAAAAGTTATGAGATAACAAACAATCCACGTGCTATAAGTGATGGTGGTGAGGAGGGTCTTGCAAATTATACTGTTGGTGTCCCCTCTGGTTTTGGAACAGATCAAATTGTTCTTCCTGGAAAAAATGCAGGGAAAACCTATGTTACAAACTTTTTTAAATCTACTATAGATCGTATGGAAATTTCTTTGATAATTGGGGGGAACCAATGCGGGGTTGCAGAAGCCATGACAGATATACCAAGTTGCAAAGGAATAATATAATAATTTTATTCTCTATAAACTCAATCATTAATTATTTAAATTGATTCTAACTAAATTAAATAGGCAAGATGAATAATAAAAGAGGGCAATAATCTTTTAGAAAAAGATTAGACAAAAATAAAACTTTGAAAAAGTTTTAGATCAAATTAAGAGGATAGACAAAAATGAATAATAAAAGAGGGCAAATCTGGGTTGAAACTATAATATATACTTTAATAGCTTTTGTTATGATTGGTCTTGTTTTATTTTTTGCAAGTCCAAGAATAGGTAAAGCACAAGACAAGGCTGTTATAGATCAATCATTAACAGTTATGGGGGATATTGATTCTCTTATTTCTGATATTTCAATTCCAGGTAATAAAAGAGTTATTAATCTTGAAATTAGAAAAGGTACTTTAAAAATAGATGGGGGTGGTGATAGACTTATCTTTGAAATAGAAAGTCGGCACACCTATAGCGAACCTGGAAAAAATGTTTCCCATGGAGATATTGTTATTTTTACAGATAAAAAAGGGGATTATAATTTGGTTACTCTTACAAGAGATTATGCTAATTCCTATAATATCACTTATGCAGGAAAAGATGAATTAAAACTCCTCTCTCAATCTTCCACACCCTACAAATTAGTTATTGCAAATAAAGGAAATGATCCTTTAGATGTATTAAATATAAATTTCGAAATTAATTAAATGGCAGAACAAGGCATACAAACATATCCAAGAGTAGAGATAGATTTCTCCCCGCGAATTCCTCCTTTGAAAAAGGCAAAAGATAAAACAAAGATAAATGTAAGATACGCACTTATCCCTCCTTTTGCATTTGTGCATATTTATTGGGATTCAAAAATATATGAAATGGTCTATGAGGTTGAAGAGCCTATCTTGACAGAGGAGGAAATAAACCATAAAGATCAAATAATAGCTGCAATGAGGAACCTAATCAACTTTGAAACAATTACAAATAAAGATAGGGATTCTCTTTTAGATTATATAGATAAGAGATTTAAGCTTTTAGCAACAGAGCTTGGGATTACAATGACTTATGAAAGTTATAGAAAAATATATTATTACCTCATAAGAGATTTTGTTGGTTTTAATGAAATAGAACCTTTATTGAGAGATTATTTTGTAGAAGATATAGAATGCAATGGTGCAAACACTCCGGTCTATGTTATCCACCGTATATATAGAAACTTAAAAACAAATTTGGTTTTTAAAGATATTGAATATCTTGCAGGTTTTGTAGAAAAGCTTGCTCAAAAAACAGGAAAATATATTTCTTATGCAAATCCTATTCTTGATGGAAGTCTTCCTGATGGAAGCAGAGTTAATGCAACATATACTAAAGACATAACTAGCAAAGGTCCTACCTTTACAATACGAAAGTTCACAAAAACACCATGGACACCCACCCAATTATTAGCTTTTAAAACACTTAGTCCTGAAATGCTTGCATATATCTGGCTTTCTCTTCAGTATAAAATGAACTTTTTAATGACTGGCGGAACAGCTTCTGGAAAAACAACTCTTCTAAATGCTGTTGCATTCTTTATCCCTCCAGAGGCGAGGGTGGTTAGTATTGAAGATACTCGTGAACTAAATCTTCCTAGAGAAAACTGGTTGCCAAGCGTGGCAAGGGCGGCTATTGGCATTGGAAAAGTAGGAGAGATAGATCTCTTTACATTACTACGAAGCTCTTTTAGACAAAATCCAGACTATGTAATTGTGGGGGAAGTAAGAGGTAAAGAAGCCTATGTATTGTTTCAGGGTATGGCCTCTGGACACTCTTCTCTAAGTACGGTGCACGCAGATTCTGTTGATACTCTTATTAAAAGGCTTGAAACACCGCCTATTGAACTTTCCCCAAGCCTGTTAAATATTCTTGATGGTGTTTGTATTATGACTCATGCTATTGTAAAGAAACAAGAAACTAGAAAGCTTAAAGAAATTGTAGAAATTATCAATGTGACTCCTGAGGGTGTTGCAATAACAAATACCCCTTTTGTGTGGAACTCCTCTGAAGACCAGTTTTATTTTAAGAAAAACAGCAAAGTTTTTGAGAAGATCTCAAAAAGATATGGAATTCCTATGGATGAATTGAATTTAGAATTTAGAAAAAGAGCCCAGCTTTTATACAACATGTATCAAAAAAAAGTTTTTAAATTTGAAGATGTGCGAAATATTATTGACGAATATTACAAAAGACCTGAAGAGGTTCTTAGAAGATTTGGTGTTGCGTAGAACAGCAATAATTCTTAAAGGTGGTTGAAACTCAAATAAGTATAGAAAGAGTGAAATAGTCTTAACAAAATATTTAATAACACGAATTCGTTCTTTTAGATATGATTAAAAAAGAGGATGCTCAAACCATTAATCAATTACTAGATAGTTTGGATTTAAGCTTATCAGAGCTTGAAAAGGCTCATTCAGAAAAAGATTCAGCTAGTTTTAATAAATCTAAAAAATTTATGATAGATCTTCAGAAAAAGATTTCAGAGGTGATTAAATGAGTTTTGAAGCATTAAAAGAAAATATTTCTAAAGCAAAAAAGATAAACAAGGAATTAAGTTCTTTATCAGAGCAATTAGAAAAATCTAAAAACGCTCAAGAAAAGGGAATGATTTCCATGCAAATTAGTTCTTTGCAAAAATCATTAAAACAATCTAATCAAGAGATTCTTGGGAATTTGGAAAAAATAAATGTTCCTGCTCCTTTGACCAAAGAAAGTACTGAAAAACCCACTGTAACGATTCAAGAAACACCCCTTGTTCCTGCTGAAAAAAGTGCTAGAACAAAATTACCCAAAAAAGAGAAAGCAATTTTAGATTCTCTCGAGAAAGTAGCTCTAAAAAGAATTACAAAGAAAAAGAAAGAGAAAAAAGAAGAAAAAAAAGCTAGAAAAGCTAGTGGGTATGTAAAAATGGCTAACAAAATGTTCTCTGGTTATTCTAGATCTCTTCTTGAAAAAGATAAGTTTCAAAAACTAGAAACAAGCATAATTAGATCTAAAATAGCATTTATCCCACATAGTTATATCTCTGTTTTGTTTTTCACAGTATTTCTATCTATTTTTGTTGCATTTTTTTTGTTTTTCTTTTTCCTTATTTTTAACTTTGGGGCAGAACTTCCAATAATAACTTTTGTAGAAGGGAGCATAGTAACGCGATTTTTAAAAGTATTTTGGATATTGTTTATTGTTCCGATTGCCACTTCTATTGTAATGTATATTTATCCTTCTTTAGAACAAAAAGCTGCTGAATTAAAAATTAATCAAGAACTACCTTTTGCAACAATACATATGTCTGCTATTTCTGGTTCAATGGTTGATTCAAGCAAAATATTTGGTATACTTGTTGCCACAAAAGAATATCCTAATCTTGAAAAAGAATTTAATCGTCTTATAAACGAAGTAGATCTTTATGGTTATAATCTTGTTACAGCCTTGAAAAATGTTGCGGAAAATAGTCCCAGTAGAAAATTATCAGAATTATTCACAGGTCTTGCAACAACCATTAGCTCGGGGGGAGATTTAACAAACTTTTTTGAAAAAAGATCTGAATCATTATTATTTGATTATCGGCTTGCTCAGGAAAAATCTGCAAAAGCTGCAGAAACATTTATGGATATCTATATCAGCGTTGTTATTGCAGCTCCGATGATTTTAATGTTGTTATTAATCATGATGAAAATAAGTGGATTAGGAATTTCTTTTAGCACCTCAACAATTACTTTAATGACTATCTTGGGTGTGTTTTTTATAAACATTGTTTTCCTAACCTTCTTACATTTAAAACAAGGAACAGAATAATGGAACTTAAAAAAAATCATTGGATCTCTATGGGAATTGGTGGATTTATTATACTAATTTCATTATTCTTAGCAGGCACAAAATTTTTCTTTTTCTTTATAGGAATAGGGATCATAGTTGCTATTTCTCCAATCGTTATTTCAACAATAAATGAAACAAGAATTGCTGCTCAAAAAGAAGAGATGTTTTTAGAATTTGCAAGAAGTCTTGTTGAAAGCGTAAAAGCAGGGACCCCTATAAGTAAAAGCATAATAAACATTAGAAATAAACCCTTTGGTGTTCTTAGTGAAAATATTAAAAAATTGGCAAACCAGATTTCGCTGGGAATTCCGTTAAAGGCAGCTCTTGAAGTTTTTTCCAGAGATATAAATAATAAAACTGTTTCTAGATCCATAGTATTAATTGGTCAGGCAGAGCAGGCAGGAGGAGATATAGGGCAAATCTTGCAAGCTGTTGCAAATGCTGTAAGCATGTCTGACAAATTGAAAAAAGAGAGATTGGCAAGTATCAACACCCTTGTTGTTCAAGGTTATATTATATTCTTTGTATTTATCATTATTATTCTAGTTATGCAATTTAAAATTGTTCCAATGGTTTCTGGTATGGCAGATGTCGGGACAATAGAGGGTGTAGGGATTACTATTAGCGGAGAACCTATAAATCCCCAAGATATTTCAAATGCATTTTTATATTTGCTTTTAATACAAGGTTTTTTCAATGGATTAACAATTGGAAAATTATCAGAAGGTGACATGAAGGCAGGGGTGAAACACTCTTTTGCACTTATGTTAATGTCTTTCTTAATTGCTACAGGAGCAAACATATTTTTTGGATAAAATGATAAACAAAAAAGGATCACATCTCGGAACTATTTTATCAATGGTTTTGTTCATTGGTTTTTTAATTTTCTTATATGTTATCGCAGCTCCACTTTTAAGAACACAACAAGATTTTAATCCGCTCCTGGACTCACTAGAAGTCAAACTTCTAAATCAGTTTTATGCGAATTTAACAACTGTAACTGCGACTACACTTGTTGCTCCTATTGGAAATTGTATGGAAATAACACACCCACCAGACAATATCGGGGATAATTTTATTGCAAAGGATATTAATGGTGATTTAATTAATACTTTTGATACTGGAAGTTCACTTCAGTTAGAATGGCCCCAGACAAATAATTTCTATAAAATATATTATTCCCCTGAAACATTTAATCTTAACAGTTTTATTCCATTGGATTGCGGGGAAGGAGAAATTAAAGCAATTAAAATGAATGAAAAAGTCTTTGTTAATAAAATAAATGATTTTATAGACATCTATAATGAAGATTATGAAGATGCTAAATCATTGATAAATTTTACAGCGACAAATGATTTTGGGTTTAATTTTACAGATGTTAATGGAAATATGATTGGCACTAATGAAAAAGATATTACAAGAAATGTTTTTGTTAAAGAAATTCAAATATTGTATGTAGATTCTAATGCAGGTGTTGCTCCGGGCATATTGGCGGTGAGAGTATGGTAATGGAAAAAAACAAAAAAGGGTGGATAAGACTTGTTGAGGCTTTTTTTGCAGTATTGCTAATGATAAGTGTAATGGTCTTAGTCATAGAACAAAAATATTCTCAAAATAAAGATATTGCTTCTGAAATTTATGAGAGAGAATACATGGTTTTGAGAGCTGTTCAGATGAGTACAGAGGGCAGAACAGATGTTATAGGTATTGATCTTCCAATGAATACTACTATGCTTTCTTTTCCTTCAAGTATTCAGACTGAAATAGATAAAATGCCAAGCTATATTAATTGTGCTGCAAAAATATGTCTGATTAGTGATAGTGACTGTACTTTTGAAGATGTTGAGGGAGAGATTGAAAGAGATATATATTCAAGATCTGTTGCCATATTTGCAGATAACTCTGAATATGCACCAAGGAAGCTTAAACTATTTTGTTGGGTGACTCAAGGATGAAGAAAAAAATCTATAATTTTGGGATTGATGTTGATAAGGAAACACTTGAGCAATTTAAAAATTGTTACTCAGAGGATTTTGTAGTTTCTGCCTCGCTCATGCCAGATGCGCACTTAGGATATGTCGCACCTATTGGGGCTGTTTTAAAAACAAAGGATTTTATTGTTCCTTCCTGGGTTGGTTTTGATATTGGATGCGGTCTTATTGCAATAAAAATCAAAGGCAAAGACCTTGTTGAACATGTTCGTGAAAAACAAGATGAAATTTATAATAAAGTTATGAGAAAAATACCAATGGGTGTTGGGAAATATAACAAACCAAAAAACATTAGTCAAAAAACAAAAAAAGAATTTAAATCTCTATTAGAAAAATTTGAAAAAGGGGCTTATGAAAAGAATGTTTTAAATTATTTTAGAACAACAGCAATAAAACACTTAGGAACTCTCGGAGCAGGAAATCATTTTATAGAACTTGGATTTTCTCAAAAAGCAGAAAAAGAACTATGGTTAATAATACATTCTGGGAGCAGAGGCATTGGACATACTGTTGCAAAAAAATACATGATAAAAGCTTCTGGAAAAAAAGAAAAATTAGGGTATGAAAAAACTTTTCCCCTGGACAAAAATTCAAAACTTGGAAAAGAATATTTAAATGTTCTCGATTTCGGATTAGATTATGCGCTTCTCAACAGATTAGAAATGGCATATGGTGTGATTCAAGTATTAAAAGACGTTTTGAAGAAAGATATAAAATTTGAATTGTGGGTAAATAAAAATCATAATCACGCTGTTTATGAAAAAGGTTATTTTATACATAGAAAAGGTGCAACACCTGCAAAAAAAGGTGAAAAGGGGGTTATACCTGGAAATATGCGTGACGGATCTTATCTTGTTATGGGGAAGGGGAATTCAAAATTCCTTAATAGTTCGTCTCATGGAGCTGGAAGAAATATTAGTAGGAGTGGAGCAAAAGAAAAATATACTATGAAACAATTTAAAAAATCTATGGAAGGAATAAAGGCAACCATCTCAAATAAAACAATTGATGAATTGCCTATGGCTTATAAAGATTTTTCAAAAGTAATGGATGCGCAGAAAAAATCAATAAAAATAATCAAACACATAAAGCCAATAATTAACTGGAAAGGATGATATACAAGAATATTTATAAATTAGATTTGGTTATAAGAAATATGAAAAAAGGGCGTGTGTTTATTATAGGTTTTTTATTCTTAGTGGTACTATTTTCTATAAATTTTATTCTGGCACCAAATCCGATAGTTATAGCGTGTGGGGATAATTCCTGTAATGGGGATGAGACATATTTAACCTGTCCAAGTGATTGTGATGAACCTGCACCAACAGTTGTTTGTGGGGACGGAATTTGTGATTGGGGGGAAGACCTAAATAATTGCCCAGGGGATTGTTCTACAAATTGTAATTTTGATGGAGATGGAGATGGATATGGCCGAGAATTTGGGAGTACCTTTGAAGAGTGTATTTCTAATGAAATAGATTGTGATGATGGTGATGAATTTGAAAATCCTGGGGCAGATCAGATATGTGGTAATGCTATTGACGAAAGAACTTGCCTCGTAATTGATGATACTTGTCCTCCAACTTGTACAGATGGGGATGGGGATGGATGGGGGAGTCCAGCTTCTCCTGCTTGTCTCAATGGAAATTCATTAGATTGTGATGATAGACCAAATGGTGCTGATGGAATTGCAGGAAATGCTGACGATGGTGCAAATATAAATCCGGGAGCCACAGAAACCTGCGATGGTATTGATAATAATTGTGATGGAGATATTGATGAAGACATTAGTTTAAATGTTTTTTATAGAGATTCAGATGGAGATGGATATGGAGACTTAATAACTACAATTCTTTCATGCTCTGCTTCCCTTTCTCCAGAATATGTTATAGATTATACAGATTGTGATGATAATGAACCCTCAGCAAATCCAGGTCTTGGTGAAGCAGAATCAGATAATATAGATAATGATTGTGATGGATTGATTGATGAAGGATTTCCTGCAGACGATGCTTGCTGGATAGATAGAAGAGTAGATTGTGAAGCAAGGGCATATACTTCTGCCATGGGTTTATCTGGATATACTAATGCTCATGGACAATTAGAGGATCAGACTCCTGCAAATCCTGTGATATATGATTATGTTTTATGTTGTAATTTTGGACAAATTGCGAATAATTGTAACGATGGGACCGAAATATTATCTTTATCCTCTCCAACAAACGCACACGCTGAAGTTGCTAGTGAAGAATCATATTTAAGTTCTGTTTGCTATAAACCCCTTGGAGCAGTAAATACTCTCGTATGTGAAGCTGGAACAACAAGCCCAGACCCAACATATAATGCAATATTAAGTCTGTCAGATACAACTAACGCACATATAGGCGGTCCAGGTCCAGAAGATTACCTTATGAAAATATGGTGTAATATTGAATCTGCAAATCCACCCTTTTCATATTGTGCTGGTGGAGCTCCTAATGGAGCAAGAGATGCTGGCGAAGAATGTGATCCTGATATTGATGGAACCGGTGCTGCAAATTGTGATAATCTTTGTATTTGTGATGATGCTTATGACCCTCATCCAGACCCAAATTTAAATCTATGTATTTGGACAGGGTCTGCTTTTGAAGACGAATATTGGGCAGAAGATTATGGTTTTGCATTGACTGGAACAGGACTTAATGATGGTACAACATATTCTGGACCAGTACATGTAGGGTATACAGAGATTTTTATGAGTGTTATTGGAAAAGTAGGATTGTCAGGTGATGCTATTGGAGAGCTGGTAACTTTTGAAATATATGAAGATGATTTTGATCTTGGTACTGGCTGGGGTGATGATCGTATAAGGGTTGGTATGGAGGCTATAGAAGGTCTTGTTGTTGATATTGGGGCAGGACAAGGTATTGGAAACTGGACACCTACTTCTGCTGATTTAGAAAAAACAGCTGAAAATGATTGGGATTTTTATTTTAAAGCTTATGACAAGGATGGTAATGAATTAACAGGGGAAAGTCCCCCCCGTCTTACATTTGGAAGTGTGACCAGTATTTTATGTGGTTCAATAGGTCTTTGCCTGGATTATAAAAATGGAGCAGATTGCAATAAGGATATAAATCTATGCCAAGTAGGGGAATTTAGTGTAAATCTTAATAGCCCTAATATTAATTGTGATGATCCTGGAGTAACTTGTGATTGTTGGTGGGATACATCAACGTCAAACTGCGGTGCGAGATGGGAAAATAGTGGTGGGATATGTACTTATGAAGAAGATACAGATGATACTTGTGATGATTTATTTATAACATATACTGCTAATGCTACTTGGACTGGAACAGGAGACGCTCCTGCAGAATGTCAAGATGGACTAAATGTTGTTCCATGCCCTACACAAATACCTCTTCCATTTTTTAATATATATAATTTAATTGCATTAATTGTTATTATAATTTTGATTTACTTTCTTATGCACTTAAAGAAAAAGAAAGTTTCTGTTAGAAAAAGAAGAAAGAAAAAATAATCTGTAAATATAATTTAAATTTATCTGTATTAATATATCACACTTTTTTATATAATATTATGTAATGCTCAATTGCCAAACTAAATCTTGTCATAATTTATATTTTTTGCATAACTCTAACTAATAATTTAATAGATATTTTTGAACATATTTTATAATTAATATCACTAGATATATCAAATTATTTTATAAGTGTCATTTTTTTAGTTTTACTACGACCATCCCCTGTTCTTAACCTATATAGATAAACACCAGAAGAAAGATAATTACCCTCTTTAGACCTTCCATCCCATCCTGTTCTATATTCCTCTGGCCCTTGTATTTCATCTACTAATGTTTTTACTGTTTTTCCCCTTATATCATATACACTTAAATTAATATGTTCCCTTGTAGGAAGATTATATTCAATTGTTGTAGAAGAATTAAAGGGATTTGGATAATTTTGTCCCAAATAATAATTCTCTGGCAAGGTATTTCTATCATGAATTCCAACATTTGGTTTTTCAGGTCTTTGTAATACAAGATTATCGTTTTGGTATTTTTGACTAACACCCCCATTTTCATTCACGTTAAATCCAACAATAGCAATTGCCGAGGGCATATCTGTCCTAAATTCAGTAAATCCTGAAATATAAATATCTCTATTTAGAGGAATACTTTGTGTTTCCCCTGGTTTAAAATTAAAAGTATCGAACTGAGGTTCAATAGCACACCAATCATCAAGATTTAATGGATTGTCTCCAACCAATATAAAATTCATGCCATGTCCAATACCTGTATCAGGATCAAAAACCTGCGTCCAATAAACAGGCATGTTAAATCTTCCTATTTCTCCTACCTCATATTTTGCAGGAATACCTGTTCCATTATATCCAAAGAAGTTAAGATATACTTGTGCTGCAAAATTACCAGATATCCACCTATCATTTTCACTTCCATTTACCCACTGCTTTTCGTCTGTCTTATCAATTGCAAGCCCTTTCTCAAGCCAGGACAATCTTTCTTCTCGTGATTGTAAATAATCCCATGCCCCTGGCAAATATCCTGTTAATCCATCAAGGTATGATTGAAGCATTGCTTGGTCACTTTCTTGCGAAGCAATTCCATCCCCATCAACATCTGAAGCATAATTATCAGCACCTGATTGCATTGCAGTAATATCTGAAAGACTTAAAATTCCGTCACCATCTGCATCACCACTTCCTTGCCAATTTTTATTTTCTTGGTTTGGTTGTAAAAAAGGATTTAATATTGGGTTTTCCTCTGTTATTGTCTTATTTACTATCTGATTATAAATTTGTTCTACACATTTTGGGTCCATATCAGCATATCTTCTAGGAACCCAGACACCATTTTTTTGCGCAAATCCATTTGCAACTAATGATGCTGGAGCCATTGCTAATCCAGCTAAGCCTGTTGCAGATGTCTTTATGAAATCAGCCCTTGTAAACTTTCTAGGCATTTTATTTTTACGCTTATAATGTATATTTTAGTATGGTACTACTTTGTAGTGGCTATTTATAAATCTTGTGGATACCGATGTGTATGGTATTTGATACTGCTAAGGATGAATGCACAATAAAAGTCTTAAAAATATTAAATAATAAAAAAAGTAGATATTCTGAACTATTCAAAAAAACACAAGTAAGCCATACAACACTACAAGCAGTTCTTGAATATTTAGATGAAAAAAGGTTTATTTCTAAAGAAGAAGGATATAAAATTATGGAGAAAGGGACGATTTTATTGAAAAAGCTAGAAAACTTAAATAAAATGTTATAAAAGAGTTACACAAAAGATTTATAAACATATATTTTCTGTAATAAACATATATAATATGTAACATTTAAAATGGATGAAAAAATTAGAGTTTTAAGAGTAAGTGAAGATTCTCATAAGTTAGCTAAAAAAACATCAGAAAAGAACCACATGACCCTTACTGGTTTTACAGAAAGAGCTATAAAACTATATGTTTCTGAATTAGAAAATACTTATCAGAATTTAATAGAAATGGTAAGTAAACAACCTTTATTGAATTTTAATAAAAAAGTTATTTCGGAAATATTTAGAGAAGTAGATAAAGAAAATATTTCAGAAGCAGTTCATATTCTTAAAAACGAAAATGTTAAGTTTTATGATTTAACAAAAGAAGATTTCTTAAAAAATATTAATACATTTAATAAAAAAGTTATTGAATGTACCTTTATTATGATTAGAGCTAACCCGACACATAAACCAGATAATGAATTTGATGAACTTATAGAAAGTTCTAAAAAATTAAAAGTTAAAAAATGTCGTCATATTAGACTACATTTTGATCATTCTATTAAAGAAAAGTTTAAAATAGCTTTGTTTATAAAATTTGAAAAAGAAGAGGGAGAAGATGATAAAAATGACTAATTATGAAGTTGAAGCATCTCCAGAATTTAAAGAACAATTATCTACTCTTCAAAAGAATCTACAAGAAAGAGTTAAAAAAATATTAAAAAAACTACCTAATAGAAACTGGAAAAAAGATGCACTGAAAGGAGATTTGAAAGGATTTTATTCTTATCATTTTGAAAGAAATAAATATAGAATAATTTATAGGGTAGAAAATCATCTTTTCAAAATTTTAGCAATTCATGTTGGAAGAAGAAATGATGATTTTTACAAAACACTAAAAAAATATTTGAGAAGAACAAAACAATTATAACATTATATTGAAAAGGACAGGAACCCCCTGTAAAAAGTCAGTGGAAGACTCTCGGATGTCGCCCGAGCAACCCCAGTTCGATTCTGGGCAGGGGGATCCTTTTCATTCACGTGATGAATGATTATGATTTATAATTGCGAAATCGGAATTCCTTTACCGTTTGCTATTTGTTTTAATGAAACTTGAATAGATTTCAGAATATTTTTATCACCTAATATTTCACTGGTTTCTTTCCAAGATTTAACTTCTTGCTGTAATCTTTCTTCTTTTGCTGTCATTTTAAAATAGTATATTCGAATTTAATCGATTAAAAGAGATAGAATTGAGGCTATATAAATATATATGGTTGAAAATTTGACCATGCTTACCAGAAGAAGTAAGAACGTGATAGTTAGCCATTTCAACCTCCTCTTTTATTTAATTATATGTTATAGATATGAATACTATATTTATAAATATTTCTATCCAAAAAATACCCTCTTATCGTCGATAAAAACAAAAATAAGGTAAAAATATTAATATTATTTTTTGAATTTTAATTCATTTTTTAACTATTCAGATTCCCAATTATTTGAAGAATAAACCCTCCAAAAATAAATAAAAAACCAATTAAATGCCACAAATTTTTTGGAGGTATGAACCCCTCTATGAGTTGTTTTCTAAATTTTAAAGGTTTTATCTTAAAATTAATCTTCCATTCAGTCCAATAATACCTTTTAGTCCACTTTGCTGTGTGTACCTTCTGGTGGCTTTGCACGAAAGCATAATTTAATTCCGTGCAGTTTAATCTTTTATCTTGTCCCCATATTTTTCTTCTAAATTAATTATGGCTTTTTTATCACTTTCGCTTAGAATAGAAACTATTTTTAATGATTTATACAAACGTTTATCTTTCTCAGAAGGTGATAGTGAATCGTATTTAGCCCCAAAAGGTTTCTGGAAAGAACAATATATATTCCCTTTAAATTTATGCCAACCAAAATAAGATTTTATTCCTTCTTTTTTATATATTTTTGAATGTTCAATTTCATGTTCAGTTTGTTTTAGAATAAAAGTTGGTCGAAGCTCCCCAAATAGTATAAGAAGATTGCCAAATTCTCTAAAATCTTTTTCATTATCAAATTTTATCTCTACCTTTTCAGCTTCTTCCCACAGTTTTTTATGTATGTCTGAAACTTCTTCATAAGTCAGCTCCCCTTTATCTTCCATCTTATTTGCCTTATTCCATTCCAATCTTATCTCATAATATCTCTCTAAAGTTAATTCTACATCTCTTCCAACAAATTCTTCCACTTTCTTTATAATCTTTACTCTTTCCATTTTACTTCCTCCTATAAATCTCTTGGCATTTATTAAAATTTACCTACATTTCATTTTTGTGCAAAGTCACCTATTTTTGTGAAATTTCTCTCTTAATAATGTTTATTAATCTCTTTGTCTTAGTTATATTGCTTGTTTTTTCTTTTGGGCATTTTTCGTAAAAACGAAAATGGATCTAAAAAGCACGCTACTCGATAAAATCTATAAGGTTTTGTTGATAGCGGAGAAGTTCTGGGACTTAATGTCCCGGTTCTTCTTTATTTGCACATTTTTTGGAACGTTTTTTGCACATTTTTTCTGGACGTTTTTGTGGACACTTTGTGTTTAGAAGTCGGTTTGTGGACTTCCTATGGATACCGAAAATATTTATAAATCTCTATTTGCTTTTATATAAAGAAAATTTAGGAAAAAAGAGGAGATGTATATAGATTTAAAACGCTTTTTGGGGTTGATTTTTCTAATTTTAATTCTAAGTGCAGCTTCTGCAAGTTTTCAAGCAGGAGAAGAAGATTATTCAATTGGAACAAGATATGGTCCTTTTACAAATATAACAGGTTGGATAAACATAAGCCTGAGCAATGAACCTGCCACAGCAATATTAAGAAGTAGTGAAGGAGATGAAATAAGTCTTTTAGATTTTTTAGAATTAAACAATGCAAATTATGATTGTATGCCTGCAAACTGCGGAACAGATTATCAAACAGGAACAGCCGAAATAGAGGAAAATCTTAATCTGGGTGTTAATAATCAAACCACAATCGGATTTAAAATATCTGGAGGGACTGTTAATAGTCTTTCTGGTTTTTCTATGACAATAGAAAGCCATGCAGGACAAGCAACTTCTCCTCAATTACTTATAGATATCTTAGACAATGGGATAAATGAATGGCAACCTTATTCTGTAACAGGAACTTTTGGCTCTGCAAAATATGGCTGTTTTTATCCTGATTCTGTTATTGGTCAAGCAGAGATAGTGCAAGAAACAAAATATTGTGAACAAATCACACTTGCCCAAACACCAAATATAGAAATCGGTGCTGTTGTAGAAGAAGTTCCTGGAAGGGGGGGGTCTGCTGATTTTAAACTAGAAATTTATAGTAAAGATTATGTGGATTATGGTTTTTGTCAAGTATCTACTTCAGGGTCTGGAACTATTTCATGTTCCCCAGAAGGATTTAAAACAAGTGAAGAAAAAGACTTTTTCATTTGTATAAGTTCAAGTAGTTATAGTGATAATAATAAGTATCAAATTGATTATGAAGAAAATCTTACATGTGGATTTTCAGGAGATTACAACAATGAATTTTATATGGACTTTCCAATATTTGTAAAACCAGGGGTATATGGAGAAATAGGAACATTTATACTTAATAATACAGAGCTGGAAAAAGCAGGTTCATATATGAACATAGAAAATGAAATTGTTAGTTATATTTTTGAAAAATATGGGGGAGATTGTACTTATGATTGTATTGTTCCTATAAAGTTCACATCTGGTGTTGATTCTCAAGATATAACAATTTCAAATGTAGCCTTATCATATACCACAAGAATAGCTCAAACCACAAGAGAAATATATAGTTTACAAGAAATTCCTGCAAAAGTTAGTTCTCAATATTTAAAATTAAATTTAGATGAAGCTGGTTTCCGTGCTCCTGAAGAAAAAGGTTCTCATTCTTTTTTCATACGTTTAGATGGATTCGAGATTTTATCAGAAGAAATAAATGTAGAAGAAGTGACAACAATTCAAGGACTTGTCCCAATGACCGCTGCTGCAGCGTTTCCCACAACATTTACAGTTGTTGTGGAATCTCCTAACAATATAAGCGTTATAAAATATGAGTGGGATTTTGGAGATAATAATACAGGACAAACAGAGATTAGCAGCGTAGAACATACTTATAGGGCTATTGGAGAATATGATTTAAAATTAACAATAACAGATGAAGACCAATTAACTTCCTCAAAAACTTTTGTTATAAATGTTAGTTCCCCAGAGGCAACAATAGAAAATGCATTAACAAAATTGCAAGACGATTTAACAAATGTGAAAAAAGATATTGGAAGATTTGATCCTTTTACACAAGATAATCTTAATTCTCTTCTTGATATAACCTCCCTAAATGACAATTTAGGCCAACTTCAAAAATCTTTTAGAACTGCGAACTCTGATCAGGAATATGCCATAATAATAGGGGGTTTATCAGACTTAGTAATACCCATTTCTGTTATAAAAGATATGAGCGCTGAATCACTTTTATTTTATCCAAAAGAAGAGCATATTGATTTTAACATATTAGAAACAATTGGAGGAGGGAGTTATGATTCAAATAATTATGATGAATATTTTAATGCACTTCTTTTTTGGAATCGGGAAAATCTAGAAGCAAGACTTACATTTAAGAGATTATCTGTAAAATATGAAGATTATAAAGAACCTCTCTTAAGTGTGTTTGAATTAGATATAAAAGAAAAAGGGGAGGTAAAAAACCCTTACTTAATAATACAAAATCTTGGAGGTCTTACTTTTAAGGAAGATTATTCTGAAAGAGAGGAAGAAGGCTATACTTATATAGAACTAAGAACCCTTCCTCAAACAATCATATTTTCTACAACAGAGGCTCTTGATTTTGTAGACCTTCCGCTTTTCATAGCACCTGAGCTAGATAAATTGCCTGTCTTTTTTGGAGATTTTGAAGACTCAGAAGAAAGAGGATCTAGATGGACAAGTACCATGACAACACTTATAATAATTTTAATCGCTCTTCTTGGAATTTCAACATACCTAGTCCTAAATGCATATAAAAAGAAATTAAGAAAATCAGGTAAAATTGGGCCTAAAGAAAAAATAAGCTTGAGAGATATTTTAATTGGAAAAGTTTTTGGAAAATTGGAAAAAAAGGGGAGGGATTATCCAGATTGGGGGAGATCTCCCACGCATCCAAGGAGGTCTCATCATAGGTATCCACCGAGGAGAAGACTGGATAGATACTAAACCACACAAAACTTAATAAACCTCTGACGTAAATTTATAACATGGCTATAAAAGTTTTTAGAAATTTCTTCAAGAGAATGTTTTCTAATTTATTTAGAGGAAAAAAAGACATAAAACTTGGTTTCTATGGTCCTCCAAATTCTGGTAAAACAAGTCTTGCAAATAGAATTTGTAAAGATTGGACAGGTGAAGAAATGGGAAGCGTGAGCAAAGTTCCCCATGAAACAAGACATGTGCAATTTAAAGAAAAAGTTGAAATTGTATATAAAAATAAAAAAATGATTTTTAAAATGATTGATACTCCAGGGATTGCAACAAAAATAGATTATGAGGACTTTTTAAAATACAAAGTTAAGAAAAAAGAAGCTCGTGAAAGAGCTAAAGAAGCAACACAAGGCGTTATTGAAAGTATTAAATGGCTGGATGATATGGATGTTGTCGTTATTGTACTTGATTCTTCAAAAAATCCATATAATCAAGTTAACATTACAATTATAGGAAATCTTGTTGCAAGAAAGATTCCCGTGCTTGTGGTAGCAAATAAAATTGACCTTAAAAGATCTGCCCCTAAAAAAATAGAAGCAGCCTTTCCAGAATATGATGTTGTGGGGATAAGTGCGAAAAAAGGAAAGAATTTAGAAGAATTTTATGAATCTGTTTTTAAAGTGGCAAAAAAAGCTAGATAAAAAGTAATAAAAAGCAAAAAATCTTAATAATAAAATGGCAAAAAAGAGGGTGAGTAAGAGAAAACTAGGCAAGATTAGGGGTTTTGCAATTCAATTTTTACCTTATGCAGAAATAAGGAATCTTGATAGTAATCAAAGAATTAAAAAAATTTTAAACATTGTCCTCGGTAATTACATATTAATTTTACAGGGGAGGCTTTTGCCAGATGAAGAATCTAGACTAATCGGAGATACCATGGCAATGATAGATCATGTTAAAGGTTTTAAAGGGATAGAACTTGCTGTGATCTCAAATAATGGAAAAGAAAGTCTTTTTGGAAAAATTAGATCAAATATAATAAATACTCTTTCAGGGGGAGATCTTGGTGCAATAACAATCATAGGTCCTGCAACAGTTATCAAAGAGATAAAGAGGAATCCAAGGAAGATTGAACTACTTCTTAACAAATAATCATAAACTTTATAATTACCTTCTACATTCTTTAGCCATACCAATGACATCTTCAAATATTGTTATTGATATATTAAACCAGAGGTAACAGAAAATCCCTCATCAATGCGTAAAATGTTCTAGAATGATTCCAGGTGGTAGCAAGGAATTATTAGCTGGATGCGAGGGTTGTGGTAGACATTTCTTCTTCTATATAAGAGATGATCAACTAGAAGAGATAAAGAAAAAGCCGGTTAAGATTCCTGAAGAAGAGAAAAAGCAAGTTGAAAAAGATATAAGAGAAATGGCAGGAATTGCTGAAGAAGATACTCCGGTTATACTTGATATAGAATCTGTGAGAGTTACTGGGGAAGGGAAATTTGAAATAGATATTGTAAATTTATTCAAAAAGGAAAGACCTCTTATATATAGAATTGATGAAGGAAAATATATAATTGACCTATCTTCTGCTCTTGGAGGTGCTGTTGGAAGTACGAAAGGGGTTTCTGGTGTATTTAACTCCAAGAAAAAGAAAGAATCCAAATGAAAAAACAAACAACTAGTTCTGTATTAAAAGAGGTTCTTGAAAGAGTGGACCCACCAAAAAAAGATCTTGACATAATCGAAGCATCTCTGAAAGATTTTTTGAAAAAATTTGAGAAGAAAACAAAATCCCATGCAAAAGTTTTTGTTGGTGGAAGTTTTGCAAAAAAAACATTAATAAAAAAAGGTATTTATGATATTGATATTTTTGTAAGGTTTAATAAAAAATACAAAAACAAAGATATTTCAAAACTAACAAAAAGATTTCTTAAAGATGTTCCAAGATTGCAAACAATGAAAGGTTCTAGAGATTATTTTAGAATAAAAGTTGGTCCTTCTTTTTATCTTGAAATAGTTCCTGTTATAGAAGTAAAAAACCCTAAAGAAGCTGGAAACATTACAGATCTTTCATATTCTCATGTAAACTATGTTAGAAGAAAAATAAAATCCAAGAAAATTTTAGAAGATATAAGAATTGCAAAAGCATTTTGTTATGCAACACAATGTTATGGGGCAGAATCATATATTAATGGCTTCTCAGGGTATGGATTAGAGCTTTTGATCTATAATTATGGGGGGTTTATGAAATTTATCCGTGCTATGACAAAAATAAAAAATAAAGAAATTATTGATCTTGAAAAACAGTACAAAAATAAAAATACAATTTTAATGGATGTAAACAGATCAAAATTAGATTCTCCAATAATACTAATAGACCCTACTTATAAACAAAGAAATGTGCTTGCAGCACTTTCAAATCAAACATTTCAAAGGTTTCAAAAAGAATGCAAAAAGTTTTTGAAAAATCCTTCGATTAAATCTTTTGAAATTCAAAAAACAGATATTGAAAAAATAAAAAAAGCTGCGAAAAAGAGAAAACTAGAATTTATTTTGCTTGAAGCAAAAACTAAAAAACAAGCAGGAGACATTGCAGCTACAAAACTTCTTAAATTCTATAAACACCTCCACATAGAATTATCAAAATCATTTGATGTTAAAAACTTTGGATTTGAATATAATGGAAAAAAAGGTGCCAAATATTTCTTTGTTGCTAAAAAGAAGAAAGAAATATTGATTCATGGTCCACATATTGACCAAAAAAAGCATATGACTGCTTTTAAGAAAAAACACAAGAAAACTTTTATGAAAAAGAATAGAATTTATGCTAAACAAAAGATTACAATGAATTTAAACCAATTCATTAATAGTTGGAAAAAGAAAAATAGTAAAAAGATTAAGGAGATGAGTGTAAGTGGGTTAAAACCTTTCTAAAATCTGATAAACTTTATCTGCATGTGCTGTTAAAATACCTGCACCATAAGCAACCCAAGGAGAAATTTTATTCAATCCAAGTGATTCAGAGCCTACAAGGGCAGCTGCTACAGGATATAATGCTATTATTTCAGGTTTTTCTGAAATTCTTCCAGCTACGCCTGCAGCCAACCCAATCATATAACTAGTTTTTAATGTTTTTTCTCTTGTGCTTCCGCCAAAAACTATTCTGTTTAGAAGTGTCCTATTAGACCACCAATCTTTAGCTAATTCAACACCTTCTTCAAGAATCTCAGACTTCTTTTTTTCTTTTAATGTTTTTAGGAGATTTTTCATTTTAACCTACTTGAAACTCGCTTCCTTCAATTTTGTGTGCATCTCCATACCCCATTGTTCCACCCACATCTCTTGCTTGGTATGTGACACCAAATACATGTGTTGCCCCTAACTCTACTGCAGCATCTCTCATTTGCTTATCGATCTTATCTAGTGCCCCTGTTGAAAAATGGTGTCTATTTACGTCACTCCCCCTAACCATACCTAAAAGTTTTGATCTAAAAGCTATTTTTGAATCCCCATCTTGGGTTTGCCGGAAATCTAAATATGATTGCTTTACAAACATAACTTCACCACCTTCACTCATTTTTCCCCCCAATAGCTTTTTCAAATAAAGATGCAAAAGCTTCTGCAAAGAATTCTGAATTTAACCAGATTGCCATATCTTCTTTATCAGTATTTTTAGATAGATAAAATAATATTTCTTTTCTGTCGATTATAAAAAACTTGGCACTTACATTTACATTTCTTATCTTCATTCCAAGAACCTTGCTTATTTGTGATATTAATTTTGCGTCTCCTGAAAGAGCGACTTTTACCTTTACATTTGAATCTCTCAATTGATCAAAAGTTTGCTTGAAGAGTCTTGCTTTTAATTTCATTTCCTCAGCATTTGTACAGATTATAACTTCTTTATTTGCTTCTTGAAGAATTTCCCTTAGATAATTTGAAATATTTGATTTTCCTCTTAATGCTGCAGATATGTCCTCTCTTTTAACAGGATCTATTCCACCTTTATAGAGATCTTCTAATTTTGAAAACTCTTCTGTTTCTTTAATACCTGCCAGAGTGATTATTTTCTCTTCAGCATCTCTTCTAACATTATTCTTTAATTTTTCAAGAATCATTCTTGGTTTTATTCCCAGATATTTTAAAGGTTTTCCTATTTTAACTATTGCAAAACCTTTTTTCTCAATGCTTTCAAGCACATCATATGTTCTAGATCTTGGAACCCCTGAAATTTCAGCCACTTCTCCTGCAGAAGCAATTCCTTTTCCAAGCAAGGCTAACCATACTTTTGTTTCATATATATTTAAATCAAAGTAATCTTTGATCTTGTTTATTAATTCTTGTTTTACTAACATTTTACGCTTGTGCTCCTAGATTTATTTTTTGAGTTGTACTATTAAGAATATTATACATAGCACTTACATAACCTAAAGATGCTCTCAAATCAAAATCTCTCCCTATTATTTGGAAAGATTCTCTTGGTTCTTGAGAATTCTTTTCTGTTATAATATTTACACTTTCAACACCATCAAGACCATATAAAGTGGCAACTAAACAATTACTATCTACAGAAAGTCTATTTCTAGCTATTCCTTGATATACAATTGTTTGCTCAATTAGTTCAGATCTTTCATCCATTGTAAAAATGCATAGAAGACCTGCTTTATAAAGCTTACTATTTTGTTACTTTCCTAGAGTGAGAACATTAGGGAAAGATTTAAATAAGCCTCAAGGGAAGAGATTATATGGATGAAAAAGATAGAAAACGTCTTGAAAGCGAAGCTCCGAACAATAGATATATTGGGTATTATGTAACTATCTCTGACTTAGGTCAATCACAATCAACAGGAAAATTGGTAGATATAGTAAATGGTTTTGCTATATTGTTGCCTTTTGCAGATGTAGATTATAGTACCCCAATTCCCACAAGATGTATTACTGAAAAAGGCCTTCCCATCTCTAAAGATTTACGTTCTCCTGGAATGAGGATTAAACCTACAACACTACAACAAATAATAGATTATAATAGTTATGCGGACGGTATAGACGCTGAAGAAAGAGAATCTAGAAAAGATGATTCAAGCAACTAAATAACCAAGTGCCATACCCAAGAAAATCCCTGCTGTAATAAAGGGCATTGCAGGGTAAAACTTCCTTTTTTCTGCAAAAAAGAATAAATATGATAATCCAAGGGTTGCACCTATTATTACAAAGATTGCAGGCATAATTCCTGTTGTTTTTAACATAACTCCTGCAGTGATAATTGGGAAGATAACATCCCCTCCTCCGAGGATGGCTACATTAACCTTTATTTTTTTCTTCTTTAAATCAGACTTTTTCATTTTCTTTAGTTTTTGCCTCATTTTCCTAGAAACATATGGCACAAAAAATCCTGAGAAGACTTTTAATTTATTTATTTGATATTTTGCCATTTTTTGCATAATACCTGAGTGCCAAACAGCCCACATATCATATATAGAAATAACTATCAAAAAGATAATTATGGTTGTAACATTTAAGATTGGCACAAAAACAGCTGCAATTCCAGGATATATTAAAAGTTCTGTGAAATTATGTACTAATAAATTTCTTCCATATATTTTCATAATACCTAAAACCAGTGCAATTGCCAAAGCAACCAATGAAACATATTTGAATTCTGGCAATATTGCATTAAAAGCCAAACCTAGTGCAATTATCACAACAAGTAAAAACCAAAGTTTTAGTAAAAATTCTATTTTAAATTTGGTTAGGAAAAATAAGAGAGCTACAGCTATTATAAATGCTAAAAGAATTTGTGAAAAGATTATGTAAAACTCTGACTGTTCTTCTGGTTGAGGTGTTTCAAGACCATAGGGAAGTGGCTTGTCTTCTGCTTGATAATAATCTACAACATAAAGTCCTATAAATTGGGTCAAGATAAACATTACTAATAATATTGCTGTAATCTTTGGTCTGTGTTTCATAATAAAGACAACCAAGGTTTTCTTTATCAAACTTTCCTTTTTGGAATTGAACATTAAATCCAACCAAGAGATTAATTATCTTATTTTCCTTTTTAGAATTGAACATTAAATCCAACCAAGAGATTAATTATCTTATTTTCCTTTTTGGGAAAAACCCACACCCAAGATCCATTTTTGTCTAATCTTTATCTGATTTGATCTTATCCTTTCTGGTTTGATCTAAAACTTTTTAAAAGTTTTATTTGTCTAATCTTTTTTTAAAAGATTACTTCAATCTCAGGGTCTCTAAAATTCTTGGAACAGTTGTTTCAACCCGGTGCATTTTATACAAAGAAGAAGCTAAATCAAGACACTTTGAAACTTCTCCGTGATTGACAATTATTTTTTTTGGCTTTGGTCTTACATTGTTGAAAAAGTCCATTATTTCATTTCTTCCCGCATGGGGGGATAATCCATTCATCATTACTACTTTTAGTTTTAAATCTATTTTTTCTTCACCATATTCTGGACCAAGAGAAATAACTCTTTCTCCATCTTGTATCTGTCTTCCAGGGGAACCAGGTCCTTGGTAACAACTTAGAATCATAAGATTTTTTGGATTGTCTGAAAAATATTTCAAATATTCAACAGAAGCTCCGCCAACAAGCATTCCAGAAGTAGCCATTACAATACATGGACCTCCTTCTATAACATCTTTTCTCTCTTGTGGAGATCCAACCCTTCTAAACAAACCAGAAGTAAAAGGATTCTTATCTTGAAAAACCTGAGACCTAACTCTTGTACTTAAAAAATCAGGATAGGTGGTATGAATTGCATTTATATCCCACATCATTCCATCAATATAGATTGGTACTTTTGGGATTTCTCCTGTTCTCATTGCTTCGTCAAGTCTTAACATTGTTTCCTGGGCATGTCCTAATCCTAGTTCTGGCAATAATACTTTTCCTTTTTTGCCAATGGTTTCCCGTATCATTCTAAGTAACTCTTGTTCTGTTTCTTTTCTAGGAGGAAGCACATCTGTTTTAGCTCCATATGTTGCTTCTGTTATAACAGATTCTAGTCTTGGGAATTTTGTTATGGCAGGATCTAAAAGTCTTGTTTTAGAATATTTATAATCTGCACTGTAGAGTAAATTATGCGCACCATTTCCAATGTTTAAATGTACCATTGCGCTTCCTAAAACATGTCCTGCATTGTAAAAAGTTAATCTCACATCAGAGGTTACATCTGTGACTTCGTTGTAATTTAAACAAATACTATGTTTAACCATTGCTTTTATATCTCTAGAATTAAACAAGGGCTTTGTTGCTTTTTTATATGCAACACCTATAAAATCAAGTGCTAAAAGAGAAGAAATATCTCTTGTTGGTGTTGTCATATACACAGGTCCTTTATATCCCATTTTATATAAATACGGTAAAAGACCTGAATGATCTAAATGAGCGTGACTTAATATTACTGCGTCTAATTGAGAAATATCAAATTCAGGTATATCAAAATCAGGAAACCTATCCTTGCCTCTTGCAGCAACATTTACCCCACAATCTAAAAGCACCTTTGAATTAGGGGTTTGTAGTAACAGACAACTTCTTCCAACTTGTCGCGCAGCACCTAAGAAAGTTAATCTAACCCATTCATTTGTTCTATCAGGATTCCATTCACTATATATTTTTTTCCCAATAGAATCTAAAAATCTTCTTCTATAATTATTATTTGCATAAAGAACTTCTCTTATACTTTCAGTAATTTTACTTTTTATTGCAGGTGCTCTTTGAACTTGAGGTATCCAGAGGGTTTTTCTTTTCATCTCTTCCAAGGTTGAACCTTGTTTTCCAATAACCATTCCTGGTTTTTTTGCTTCTATTATAACGATACTTCTTTGCGGATCAAAAATTATCTTTGTTATTTCTGCCTCTTTTGGAACTAAATTTCTTATTTCCTTTTCTGTTTCTTCTTTATCTTTAAGGATTTTTGGATCTGCACGAAGTTCTATTCTTTTCTTTATTTCATCAACTATCTTTTTTATTTCAGATCCACCTGTTTTAAAGAAATTTTCATTATTTGTATAAAGAACAATGTTTGCACCTTCAAAACAAGCATCTGTTATATTGCTTGAAAGCTTACTTGTTATTTTTTTTAAGATTTCCATTTTTAGAATAATTAAAAATTATTTATTCTGTTTCATTACTATCAACAACTTTTTTTATCCCTTTTTTGGTTATAGTAAAGATATCCATTCCATAACCAGATCCAACATCTCTCTGTGTTGAAGATTTTATAGCTTCTTTTGCCAATTCGATACCTTCTGCAAGAGTCATGTCTTTTTTATATTGTCTTTCGAGTAATCCAAGAACATAAGGCATACCACTTCCAAAGTTAGCATCATACTCGTCTACTTTTATTACACTTCCTGCAGGTTCAATAGAGTATAATTCTACTGTTCCATCTTTGTTAACCCCCCCTAATAAACTTCCAACAATACTAGGTATCATTGAGGGTTGTCTTACTTGAGAATATGTTATTGTAGAAATTAAATTTGCAGCTTGTTTAACACTTGGTCTTTTCTTAGCTCTTAATTCTTTAAGTTTTAATTCAGCAGGTATTACTTTTTTTAATCTCTGAATGTCTGCAACACTTCCTGTTCCTGCAATTATTAAATAATCATTAATAGGGATTACTTTTTCTGATTTTTTATTCAAAACAATGGTTCCTGCAGTAGATTGCTTATCTCCTGCCATTATAATTCCATCTTTACAAACTATCCCAAGAATAGTAGTACCTGTTTTCAAGATTGAATTTTTAAGTTCGTTGTCCATATTCATTTGTAGAATAAAGAATCTATTTAGAATCTATGATTATAGGGATGATTATTGTTTTATAAAGTTTTCGGATATTATTTTTTTACAGAAGTTGTGCCATCTGATTTTGTACTGGCGTATCCAACATCTACCTTTAAAGAATCTGAATTATAGGTTTGTGATATGTATTTATTAGAACTATCTGCAGGAGAATCAAAAAATCTTACCTTAATAGTTCCATGAACAGGTACTTTATCTATAAGATCGTACGGGAGAATAGAAGTTCCTAATTCATTATCAGACATTTTTGCAAGCCAAATAAGGCTGACCAAAGCCAACCCACTTATTCCCAAGAAGTTTTCCAGTCCTTTTTTCATTAAGAAATAATTATCTTTTTCATATTTAAACATTTATATACTATTCTTCAATTTGAGAAACCCCATCTACCTTCTGGAATCTTATAATGTTTTCAACAAATCCTTCTATTTTTTGCTCATGACTCACAATTATCATTTGGCCAACATTTAATTGGTGCAAAACATCCCGCATTTTATCTAACTGTTGCTCTGAAAAACCATCTGTTGGTTCATCCAAGATAACAAGATCGCGCGTTTTTATTTTGCTCAGGAGGGAATTTATAACTTGGTTTAAAGAAAGTCTGTATGCAAGAGCCACTGCTGTTCTTTCTCCTCCGGAAAGATAAGCATAATCTATTTCATAATCTTGATGTTCTATTATTGGAGTAAAATCATCTCTTAATCTTATATTAAATGTATCAGATACAAGCATTGAAAACCATTCTGCAAACAGTTTTGAAAATTCTGCCTGAAGCTTTACCATTACATTTTTTTCTATAAAAGAAATTAGGGGGACAAACTTTTTAGAAACCCAATCTTCTAACCTTACGAGGTAGTTAAACTGATCTTTTATTTCTCTTGTCTTTTTTATTCTTTCTTTTAACTCTTCTACTTGACTTGAAAAAACTTCTATCTCTTTTTTTAATTCTGCAACCTTTATTTCAACAGTCTTTTCTTCTTTATGTGCTTCTTCAAGTTCTTTTCTTTTTAATTCATACACGCTTTCAAATTTATTTAAATCAAACACTGATTTTTTCATATCTTCTACGTGTTTTGTAAGAAGGTTCACGTCTCTCTCAAGGGAACTATTAAGCTCTTTAATTTCTTCTACCCTATTCTTTTTTTCAATGATATTTTGAAACTTCATTTTTAACCTATCTAGTTCTTGTAATTGCTTTTCTCTAGAAGAGATATCAATATTTGATTTAGCTATTTTTTCAGAGATTTGTTTTTTTTCGGCAGCTAATTCTTTCATATTTCTAACATTTTGAGAAGTATCGAGATCTAATTTATTCACAACATTTGTTTTATATATTGGATCTACATCTTGAAGACAGGTTGGACACATTTCTATTTTTGAAATCTTACTTTTTGTTATTTCATTTTCTTGATTTTTAAATTCTAGAGCGGTTAATTGGGCAGAAACACCCATTTGTTTTTCAAGAAACATATCTTTTTCTGTCTTTAAATCATCTACCTCTTTTTTTAATTCAAATATTCTTCCTTCCTCAAATTTCAAATCCTCTACCTCTTTAATTTGTATGTTTAATTGGCCCATTGTTTTTTTATTATCTGCCATTGTTTCTGCTTTATTTGAAACCATTATTCTTGTTTTTTCTATTTCTTGCTGTAATTTATTTTTTTCTTCTATTTTCTTAGAAAATTCATCCTTTTCTTCTTGAGCTTTTTTCCTTTGCTCTGTTTTTAGAAAAAATTCCTTTTCTACAGAAGAGAGATTATAATGTTTTGATTCTAATTCATCCTCTTTTGAAGTTAAATTTTCTCTATCTCTTTCAAGATCTGCGGTTAATCCTTCTTTAATCCTCTTTTCTTCTCTTATTTTAGAAGCAATGATAGAAATATTTTCCAGGATTTTTTTATATTTATCAATTCCAAAAACATGTCTTAAGGTATTTAATCTTGTGGCAGGATCTTGCAATATTATTTGTTTCATTTCTTCCTGGGGGGTATAAACAGTAAATTTGTAGAGGATATTTTGTTTTTTAGAAAACTCCGGAGGGTAATTAAGAAGCTTTAATACTTTATCTTTTAATTCCATGACAGAAATCTCGTTTTTCTCTCCATCTACTGTTATAGAGCAATAATCTTGAGAAATGCTTTTAGCTCTTTTTAATCTTCTTTCTATAATAACTTCTTTGTCATCTACTTCAAATTCCATTACAACTCCTCCTGAATTTTCTCCGTTTCTTAAAAGAGAAGATCCTCTCTGCCCTGGTTGCAAACCAAATAATGCAAATTCAATCCCAAGAAGTATAGAAGTTTTTCCAGATCCAATATCTCCTGAAAGTAGGGTTATGCCATCTGGGAATTCGATTGTTTCTTCCTTATAACTTCGTATATTATTCAATACTATTTTCTTCAGTTTCATTTGGAGCCTCGAGGATTATGATTAAAATTTTAGGATTTTTCTAGATTCTCCAATAAGTCTATTTGAAAAGCTTTGGGAAGTTTCTCCTTCTTGCTTTTCAATTGAAAAAGAGGTTATTAATTGGGGGATGAGTTTATTTAAGTCAGAAGGATTTTGTTCTGAGTAAACTTTGATTGTCTCTTCTTCTATGTTTTCTGTTTCTTTTATTTCGACATCTAATTCTACTTCTTTTGCTTTTAGATCATGTGTATTTTTTAGCATAAAATAAGCTTTTTTTCTCTTAACAACTTCTTCTATTTCTGAGAATTTAATATCTGAGTTTTTTCCGTTTTCAAGTTCGCCCCTCACTCTTAAAAGAACTATTTTATCTTCTATTTCTCTTTTACCTATCTCAGAGATAATTTTCTCAGTAGCTGTTGCAGCATCTCTAACTTCTATTTCTATTGGTTCTATCTCTTTTAATTTTAAATCTATTCTTTTCAAAGACCCTTCTTTGCTATCAACGATATAAAATCTTCCGTGACCAAGATCTTCTAGCTCTGCAAAATTATTTGGAAAAATTGGGCCAGGATATACGAAGTTTTCGTGTTGAAAATCAATGTGCAAGTGCCCCAAGGCATAGTAATCTGCCTTTGGAAGAGAATCTGTTTCAATCGCTTCTATAGGTAATGTTCCTTTTGCCTTGTCAATAGTGGTATGCAACATAAATATTTTAAACATGCCCGGAGAATCATTTAACTTAACTCTTCTCAAATCCATTACTTCTAATCCTGATTTTCTCCCGGGGTAACCATATATTGCAACACCATTATATATTGTTGGATTCAACCATAAATTTCCATCTCTTTCTTCAACATCTGAAACATTCTTACAAAACCCTGCTTTTTCTAATACATCTAGGAAGGTTTTACCTGAAACAGAATAATCATGAGATCCTGCAATCATAAAACAAGGGATTTTTGCATCTTTTAATCTTTTAAATTCTGCAAAGGTTTCTTTTAATATTTCTATTGGTGGGTATGGTGAATCAAATATATCTCCTGCCATTAAAACAAACTCTACTTTCTCATTTATACAAGCATCAATTGCTTTTCCAAATGACTTGCAATTTAATTCTTGCATTGGTTGTTGCTTCCATCCCCCTAAGTGAACGTCTGCAAGATGTGCGAATCTGGGCATTTAAAAGACACGCTAGGGCACCAAGGTTCCCTTAGCATAACCCTCCTTTTTTAACTTAATGTTTATTAATACACCCCTGGTTTCTTTTAGAAACTTCCCTTTTAATTTAAATGACATTTGGTCTCCTTTTTTTACAATAAATCGATATTGTTGTTAGTATATAAAAATGATTGTGATAGAATTGAAATATAGAAAGATTATTTGTTGAAAAACAAGCCCAAAGCAAATAATTGTTCTTGAAAAAGCTCTTTTTTACCTAAAACTTCTTTTTTATAATCTTTAAAATCAATGTCTTTTGTTAAACTACTTGTGATTAAAAATATTTTTCCATTTTTATGGAGATGATTTTTAGCTTCCTTAAGAAATCTGTTTATTATCTCACTTCCTTTTTTTCCACCTGTTGTTGCAACCTGAGAATCAATTGGTTCTCTTGAATCTTCTGGCAAATAAGGGGGATTAAAGATTATCACATCCCATTTGAGGGGCACCAAGGTTCCCCTTACACTAACCCCTTCCTTAAATGCTGAAAACAAATCAGATTCAACACAATTAAAATCTTTTTCATTACAATGTTCAACAGCTTTTTTGTTTATATCACATGAAAAAATGTTTTGTTTTTTTAATCCTGACTTTAAAGCTGCCTCTAATTGCATACCACTTCCAGAACCTATCTCTAGAAATGTTAAATTTGAATTTTCTTTTAACAATCTTGGAATTTCTTTTTTCAAAATTTCAGATAATAAATAAGAATCTTCTGCAGGTTGATAAATTGGGGTCATCTTAATTATATTACCCAATACCTTTTTAAATGAATTTGCATCTTTAAAATCATGCAAAACTCTCCAAAAGTGACATTGTTTGGGGTGATTCTTTTAATTGTTATTTTGTCTCTTACATCAGTCTCTGCCCAAATACAGGTTCTTCCTAATGAAAGGGGGGGAAATGGAGAGAAAATTGTTAAAATAGACCAGAATATAATTCTTCTTGCCAATCAAAAAGAGCTACATGCTATCTCAACAAACGGGGATCTTCTTTGGGTTTGGAAAGATGAAGGTACAATTTATGATGTAAAATTTTTAAATGATTGGGATTCAGACGGTTACAAAGAAATTCTGGTAATAAGTGAAAGTTTCATTATGCCAAGCACAAAAATATTAGATGGAAAGGGGGGATCTGTGAAAAAAGTTCTTCCATTTACAGCAAAAACATATAAAAATACCTGGCCCACTTATTCTAGTAAAATTTTAACCAAAGACAATAATATAATCTTATCAAATTTTAAAAGAATTTACGAAATATCAAATAATGCAAATACTATAGAAGAAAAACTTGTTCTTCCAAAATTTGTGCAGGGCATGAGTTTTTTAGGTAATAAATTAATAATTGTTGATAGTGAAGGGTTAACTTCTTATAATACTAATTTTAGAAAAGACTCTTTTTTAGATTTAAGTGAAGAAGAAGATTTCTACGGAAGGCAAAACTATCCAAAATCTATTTTAATTGGAGATGAAAATATTTTATCACTTGAATGCGGATCTGCAAAAATTTATAATTCCAGATTAGACAGAGTACATCAATTTAACATAGAAATTTCAGAATGTTACAACCCCCCAGAGATTTTCTTATTTAGAGATGAATTAGCTGTATTTGAAAACTCTGGAAAATTAACTTCTTATGATTTTTCAGGGACCAAGTTAATTGAAATGTCAAATGTAAAAGATGTGGCAAGAAATGGAAATAATCTTTATTATGTAAGTGACTCAAGAGATGCTTTTGAATTAAATACACTCACAAATGGCGTGGTTAACTTATATAATGGTCCACATTTCAACACCCAAGGAATTACAATTATAGATAAAGATTATTCTTTGGTAGATAGTGGTAATACTTTGAGCTTGTATAAAAAAGATTCTTTAATAGGGTCTTATGAACTTGAAACATCTAAAAAAGTTTCAAAAATAGATGGCCAAGATTTTATAATTTCTACTGGATGGCCTTTCAAATATGTTTATCGTGGAAGAACAGGAGAAATAACAATTAATGATGCTAAAGGGAAGAATATTTTAGACATAAAAGAAGTCTCTGATCTAGACTCTGATGGATTTCCAGAGATTTTGCTTGGATTTTCTACTAGTATAGATCATGATGCTGTGGAACTATTTATAATTCTAAACACAGCAACAAATTCAAATAATTTAGTTAGTTTTATTCCTAATGAAGATGAATTAGCAGACATTATAGATGATTTAGAATCTGATATTGATGATATTGATGACGAAATTCAAGATAAAGAAGACCTAGTAAGTAGCAAATATAATGAGATTTCTGTCCTTAATCAAGAACTGGCTGTTTTAAATTCTATAAATGACCCAAATAATCAAACACTTCAGGCACAAATTGCTTCTCTTGACAATCAAGTAGAAAACTTAGAAGAGGATATTTCTGAACTCAATGATGAAATCCCAACTTTATCTGATGAGAGAAGGAATCTTGAAAGGCAACTTAACTCTTATCAAAACGAGGGGTTAGACATTACTAACAGTATCAGAGACTATGTTGTTTTTAAAAATAAAGAAAAACTTCTTGTGAATTTAAATTCTGGAAATAAATATATTATAGATCTTTTTTCTCATAATAAAGAAATCTTAACAGCTTTGGAAGGTTCTTATTCAGATTTTATTGAAATAGGCGACATAAATAATAATGGCCATGATGATGTGATGTTTATATCTTATGAGAAACTTGGTGCTTTTGACACAAAAAATTATAACATAATCTGGGAAAAAGACACAGATAGCTATCTTGGAACAGAATTTTGGTTTCATGACAGTGATGCACAGCATATTGAAGGAGCAGATTATATTGTAATTCCTTATAATGTGGAATCAAATGATCAAAATTTCTTAATGAAAATAGATGTGCGAAATGGTGATAGCCTTAATATCATTAGTGGTGGGCGTATAAACTTTTTCTCTGAAAGTAAAGGTAGCTTAATTTATGAGATTGATCAAGTTCCTCATCTTTTCATGGATAATGGACAAAGCCTAAGTCTTACAGGATATGATGCTTATCTTCCTACCCCAATACAATCTGACACAGGTCTTTCTATTGTTTCCTTTTATGATTGTGATAAAAATGGAAGAAAAGATGCTGTGTTTTTTACTTCTTCAAGGGAAAAATCTGTTTTAACTTGCCTTGATACAAATACACTTCAAAAGATAAGAGAAATAATTATCTCTCAATCAAGTGATGCTGGTAGTAGACCAACTAGGGGTGATTTTTCGGGAGGAAAAATGGTTTCTATATATGGGGGTGGGGGCATGCTTACCTTTTTACCAACAAAAGTAATTAATGATTATCTAATAATAAAAGAAGAGTCAAGTTCTTCTGATTCTGGTTTTCCCTCTGGTTTCAAAGTTTTAGATTTGAATAAAGAAAAAATTATTTCTATCTTTTTAGATAATGTCTATCAATCTGGCGGAATAATTAATGGGGATGGAGAAGCGGTTACGATTGTAGATGAAAATATAATAACTAGTCCTAGTGAAGGAAGTAGGATGGATGGTGATTTTAAAATAACTTTAACCTCCCTTGATTCAATAGCAATTATTAGAGTAGATAACCAATTTTATACTGCTACAGATAATAACAAAGAACTTATGAAATTGAAAAATGGTAATCATTTTATTGAAGTCTCTATTTTTGATGTGGACCAAGAAAAGTATCTAATTGATTCTATGAATATTACTGTTAGAAGATCAAAATCATGGTTGCCTTATCTGGCAATATTAATAACAATTGCAATAATGGTTTCAGGAACTTTAAAATGGAGGAAAATTAGAAGATGATTGAAATAAGAAATTTGTCTAAACACTTTTTAGTAAGAAAAAAGGTGTTCAAAGGTGTAGATGATCTAAGTATAAAAATAAAAGAAGGTCAAGTCTGTGGATTTATTGGTCCGAATGGGGCAGGAAAAACAACTACTATCAAAATGATGGTAGGTGCAATAATTCCTACAAAAGGAGAAATCTTAATTGATGAAAAAAAGATTCCTTCTAACAGAGCAAAATCTTTGATAGGATATATTCCTGAAAAATATGTTTTCTATGATGACATGCTTCCTAAAGATTATTTAGTGTATCTGGGTATGTTGTCAGGGCTTTCTAAAAAAGAGGTCGAAGAAAGAGCAGAAAGTTTATTAGTACAATTAGACCTAGATACTCACCGAGAAAAGAAAGTTGGATCATTTAGTTCTGGTATGAAGCAAAAATTAGCACTTGCACAAGCAATAATTCATAGCCCAAGGGTTTTGGTCTTAGACGAACCTACTTCTAATTTAGATCCTGTTGCAAAACATCAATTTCTTGAAACAATAAAAAAACTCTCCAAAGAGAACAAAGTTACTGTTTTTATCAGTAGCCACAATTTAGAAGAATTAGAAAAAGTTGTTGACAGAATTGTTATTTTAGATAAAGGGAAACTTGTTCTAGAATCAGATATAAAAGACCTTAAATTACAAACAAAGGAAGAACAATTAGAAATTGAGGTTACAAATCCCGAGAAAATACTCAAACTAATAAAAGAAAAATTCAAAGTAATTGTTGGGATCACAGATGATAAAATTTATGTTAGAGGTAAACATATTTCAAAAATAAAGAAGCAAATAATAAATCTTATAATGAGAAGTGGTGAAGAATTAATTTCAATCTCTGGAAAAAAGAAATCTTTACAGGAAATGTTCCTGAACATACTGAAAAATGAATAAAATACAAATAATTATGAAAAAAACTTTGGTAGATAGTTTTTCTATTAAGAAAACTACGATTTACCTTCTTTTCATGTTAATTACTTCTTACCTATTTGCTTTTGCAGTTAGTTCTAATAGGATCTCTAGCTTATTATTTTTAGATCAACAAGCAACTTTAGTGAGTAATTATTTTTTAATAGGTTTTATGTGGACAGTTGGAATTCCTTATTTATTGTATTTGATAGTATTATCTGCAGAAGCAATATCAAAAGAGATTGGAAGTGGAACTTTTCTTTTAATCTTTTCAAGACCTGTAAAAAGACTAGATATTTTATTAGGAAAATTTTCGGGGATATTTATTTATTTAATGATTCTTAACGCATATATCCTCTTCCTTCTTCCATCTTTGGCAGGGTTGTTCTACGGTTTAGGAAATAGCTTGGTCTACTCTTTATATAAAGTGAGTCTTGTTCTCTTCTTATATAGTATTTTTATAACCATATTCATAATGGCATTAAGTTTTATTTTATCTACTAAATTTAGAAAAGCCACCACTACAAGTGTTGTCTTATTTATTGTTGTTCTAGGAATTTTCTTTACACCTTTTTTAATCACAAACATGACAGGTGAAGATGCAGGATATAACCCTGGATATAGTTTTGGTTTATTAGGAATAAATCTCTTAGAAGGAACAGGGTTAGATCTAATCCCAGGAACAAAGTCTCAATTTGGTTCTTTTACCGGAGTTTACTCAAATACTAGAGACAATCCCATTGTTAATTATCCTTATGATCTTTTAGAACCTACAAAACTAAATATTATTCCCCCTTCCCTTAATTTGCTGCTTATTATTCTATTAAGTGTGGTTATGTTTTATATTTCTTATTTGTTTTTAAGGAAAAAAGAGATATATTAATTTTGTTTAGAAAATCTTATTCAACAATTCTATTAATTGGTCCTTGAGTAAGAAAATAGTTGTTAAAACCCCAACAAGTAAGAACAAGAAAACAGCTAAGATGATTATCAAAGTGCTTCCTGATTTTTTCTTTTTGCCTTCATATTTAGAAACATTTTGCTTTGTTTCTTTCTTTTTCTCTTCTTTTTTCTCTTCCTTTGGTTGTTCTACTGATTTTTCTGCTTTTCCTTCTACAGATGTTACAGGTACTGCTTTAAGAACAGGTTGTAATGGTTGTGTTTGTGCAACTTTTGCAGCTTCTTCTATTTCAGCTTTTGTATAACCTGCATTATAAAAAGAAATCATGGCTTGGTTCATAGACTCTCCCTTAGCCACTGCAGATCTAAGTCCTTCAACAACGTCCTGATTAACCATTTTATATTATATAATTCAGAACTTTAATACTTTCCCCTCTTTTGATAGATGTATGTTTTTTCCAAATTCATATCCAAATTTTTGTGCAATTCTTATTGCGGGAAATTCTTGTTCGTGTGTTCCATGCGTGGGGATTATTTGCTCTGGTTTTAACATTTGTAACATTAAATTTATATCTCCTTCACAATCATGACCAGATACATGAACTGCTTTTTGCAGTTTAACTCCTATTTTTTCCAGTCTTTCATCCATTTTTTCACGCGCAAGAACATTTTGTGGCACAGGAATAACTCTTGAGGAAAAAATTAAATTATCTCCTTGTCTAAAATTAAAAGGGGTTTGGCCTTTTACAATTCTATCTAAAATTGAGTTTTCTTCTGCTTGATGTCCTGTGCAAACAACTAGATACTTACTCCTATTTTTTTCAACTTCTCTCAACACTGAATTTACCTCATTTCTATACTTTGAAATGGAAACATCTTTTTGAAAGGGGCATTGTTTTGCAGTTATTGCCGCATTTACATATTTATCGAGGCTTCTTCCGAGAAAAACAATTTTTCTGTTTGTCTGTTTGGCAAACTCCACAATACTTTTTAATCTTTCTATATGGGAAGAGAATGTTGAAATAAACAATGCTGTTTTTGAATTTTTCACAGAATTTATTGCTTGTTCAACCTTTTTTCTAGCTGTCATTTCACTCTGAGATCTTCCCTTTGTCCCAGAGTATAAGGAATTGAGCACAAGAACTTTTACACCTTGTTTTCCTATTTCTTTTATTTTTTGATAGTTTGGTGGATTTCCCATAACAGGTGTATCATCTAATTTAAAATCAACAGCGTAAAAAAAGATTCCTTCCTTTGTATGAAGAGCAATTAAGCTACATTGAAGTGTTGAATGTGTAACATGAATAAAATCAATTTTGTAAGTCCCGCTCTGCCCATGGATTGTTTGTGTTACATCTTCTTTTACCACTATCATTTTATTTTTTATGTGTCTTCTTTCGTCTCTTGCAATAGTATCTAATAATGCCATTGTGAAAGCTGTTCCCATAATTGTTGCATTTGGATATCTGTGTGCAAGCCATGGAACACCACCCACATGATCTAAATGAGAATGACCAATGACAATTGCTCTCACTTTATTTCTCCAACCAAGTCTATCTAAATAAAGATCATTTGGAATCGCACCTGCTTGTCTTAAACGTTTCTCAGTATAGATACGAACATTATCATTTTGAAGATCTATAAGCGCAGGTATACTAACACCCATATCAAAGATAAAAACATCTTCTCCAACCTTTACAGCTGTCATGTTTTTCCCAACAAGTTCATATCCTCCAATAGTACATATTTCCATATTATTTCTTTCCTCTTTTTATTAAATGGTAATTGTTGTTTAAAAAGTTTTAATCAAGTATATAAATTATTATAAATGATTTTTTTCTATTAATATAATGACGAGTGATTCTAGACTTATGGAAATTGCAAAGGAAAATGGGGCGTGGGAACCCTTTCCAACAGGTATTACGGTGGATGGAGGTATTGTAGACTATTATCTTGAAACAGAGAAGATTGCAAAGACTGAAGAGGGGAGGGCTCTCTTAAAAGAAAGATTTAGGAGGGGTATACAGCCAGGAACCACAAGAATAGCGCTTCCAGAGGAAGTGGCATTGCGTGCACCTGTAATGGAATATATTGCCAAGGAAATATCGGACGAGCTTGGAATACCTTATTTTATTTTTCCCATGGAAAAGCGAATGGTTTCTAAATTAATAAGTACATTCTATTCTATTCTAAGTCAAGAAGATAGACTTTGTATTGACCAAGGCCTTATAGGTGTTAACCGAATGAGGCTAGAACCTGGCGAAATAATGCCTCCACATAAATATAATATTTCTACACAACTAGTCGAAATAATTGGGGGAAGATATAGAGAAAATGGTAGGTTCTTCGGATTCGGCCACAGATTTATGATTCCCCGAGGAGAGACCCATAGTTATGATAATTTCGGTCCAGATGTCCCGTTGCACACTCTTTCTGTAGGAATTCCTGAATTTTCTAAAGAAGATATTGAATTTGTATGATTTCAAAATCTTTAATAACTCTAATTATATATTTATTTTATGAAGCCACTCAAACCAAGCATGCGTGAAAAGAAGAGATATCTCAAGCTTTCTGGTAAAAATCTTAAGAAAAATGTTGATAAATCTATCTTAGATTTTATAGGTGAACTTGGCATGTCAAAGGCAAGTCCTAAGTGGATAAAACCAAATATTCTCTCTATAAATCGCGGATCACTCAATCATGTGAGGGCTAGTTTTGCAGCTTTTTCAGAGAAAATTGTGGTTGAAAAGGTCTCAGGGACTTTGAAGGGATTGAAGTAATTCTCCAGTGATGACAATAGAAAGGTTTATAAATTTTGGGGGGATAATTGTATATTATGGAAGTTCAACAAAGAGACCATACTCCTGTTAGATATAAACTGATTAGAATTCTTGCGGATGGTTTTGCGTGGGCAAATCAACATAGTCGTGATCATAGAAAAGCGTTCAAAGAAGAAGGTTTAGCAGCTTTGGCAAGTGCTGATGATGAAGGAAATTACGAATTAAATGGGAAAAAAGGCACTATTAAAGGACTTGGCTTTTCTGGAACAGGGTATGCTGGTGCAGCACTTTCGTTCAAAGAGTTTGTTGCTCTTGGAAGACCCTTTGAGATAACAAGAGAAAGATATAGTATTTACAAGCCTGTTAAAGAGGAAGATTCTCCACCAAAAACCTTATAAATGAAACATATTTCTCAGCCATACAGGAGAAAGGAAAAACAATTAAATTATTATAAATTTCTCAAAAAACAATACGATGGATATGCCAATAGATATACAACATCAAACAATGGGGTATGATCGAACAGCGACTATGTTTTCGCCAGAAGGTCATTTGCTCCAGGTAGAATATGCTGAGAAAACAGTACGACTTGGAAGTGCAAGTATTGGCATGGTTTGTTCTGATGGTGTCTTTATTTTAGCAGATAAAAGGGCTGAAGACAAGCTAATTGTTCAAAAATCTGCAAACAAAGCATATGAAATTGATTCTCATATTATTGCAAGTGTTGCAGGAATTGTCTCAGATGCTCGTGTATTAATAGAAAGAGCTCAACTTGTTGCTCAAAAACACAAAATTACATATGATACACCTATTGAAATAGAATTAGTGGTCAAAGATGTTGCAAATACAATGCAGCAATTTACACAATATGGGGGTGCAAGACCTTTTGGTGTTTCTATAATGATTGCAGGTGTTGAAGAAAAGACCCCAGAACTTTTCATAAGTGATATAACAGGAAATTACCTTGGATATCATGCAAATGCAATTGGAGAAAACGACGATAAAATAAGAGAAAAGCTAAGAGAAAGATATAAACGAGGCTTATCTGTGAAAAAAGGTGCTAAACTTGCATTAGATATTTTTAAAGAAATTCAGGAAAAGAAATTTGACATAAAAAGGTTTGAATTAATTTCTGTATCAATAGATGGTAAGCTTGAAAGAGTAGAAGGAGAAGAATTAAAGAATTTTGCGAAATGATTATAGATTAGTAAAATGACACAAACAACAGCAAAGATTAGACACAGATCAAAACATTTTGAGATTATAGTTGATTTAAACAAGGCATTGGCTTTTAAAAAAGGTGAATCAAATTCTGTTGATTTTTTGGAGGCAGATACTATTTTTACAGATTCTAAAAAGGGCATGGTTGCTTCTAGTAATGATTTAAATGATGCTTTTAAAACAACAGATGTAAATACTATTGCTGAAAAGATTGTCAAAAGCGGTGAAATTAATGTTACACAAGAACACAGAAGTGCTGAGCAAGAACAAAAAATAAAACAAGTTGTTGATTTTTTATCTAGAAACGCCCTTGATCCTCAAACAGGAAATCCACATACTATAGAGAGGATTAAAAATGCAATAGAACAATCTGGTGTAAATATAAAAAATACCCCTGTTGAAACACAGATAAAAGACATATTAGAAGAGATTAGTAAAATTTTGCCAATAAAATTAGAAACAAAACACATAAAAATAATTGTTCCTGCAATTCATACAGGGAAAGCTTATGGAGTCATAACCCAATACAAAGAAACAGAGAAGTGGCTTGAAAATGGCGATCTTGAAGTTATTGTGAACGTTCCATCAGGCATTATTATGGATTTTTATGATAAGTTAAATTCAGTAACTCACGGCTCTGCAATAACAGAAGAAGTTAAAAAGGGTGAAGGTGAAGAATAATAATAAAATGAACAACCCCGCCCTAAAGGGCGAGGTATCAATAAATAAAATGTTAAAACTAACAAACCCAAGGTTGAGAAGAAGTAATGTAGTGCTGAACAGCTTCAGTGGTTGTGTTTCCGACGC
>SDBV01000890.1_pt1 | contig 43627 bp, 39 predicted proteins | sample 2277081 | NCBI WGS metagenome assembly SDBV01 (sample SAMN10402039, study PRJNA504765) | marine sediment metagenome | isolation source: marine sediment core GS10_PC15, 223 cmbsf | place: Arctic Ocean: Southern Knipovich Ridge | collected 2010
AGGGGAAAATCAAGAAAAACATGTCTACGTAGACAGCAATGGGAAAGGCGTTTTATGGCAGAAAGCTGGATCATTTCGATCACTTAACCCCGAAAAGCAGCCCAAAATCGGCGGGAACTTCTGCCTAGTCGCCAGTAGGCGTCCACTACAGTCTTGCAGGCCCCTGGAACGGTGCCCCCTGAAACGGTGCCCCTGGAACGGTGCCCCTGGAACGGTGCCAGTCACTTTTATTCTTCTTTTATTTCATGATATTACCGGCAAATTTGTCTGGCACCCTCGACAAAGCGTATTGCTATGTGCATAGTTGTGCGCTAAGCTGTGATCATGGTTGTTTGAAGGAAGGGGCCGAAGATGGGTACAATGAATCTCTCCTTGCCGGACGATCTGCTCGAAGAACTGAAATCGACGGTTCCGGTGCGGCAACGCAGTGGTTTCGTTGCGGAGGCAATTCGGACGCGCCTGGCACTCATCGAACAGGTGAACGCAGTTCGTGATACTGCCGGAACCTGGTCGGACGAAGGTCGCTCGAATCCGTCGGCCGTCATCAGAAAAGCGCGTGAGAATTGGTCGAGAAATGATCACTCGAAGGAGGACGCATGAGTGGTCCCTTTTTGATCGATTCGGATGTCTTGATATGGCATCTTCGTGGTAACCAAGGCGTGGTTGAACACGTACAGGCACTCGCCGGTCGGGGAGAAATTCTGGTCTGTGCTGTGAGTAGAGCCGAGGTTTTACTGGGGATGCGACAGGGCGAGGAAACGGCGACTTATAGGCTTCTGAATAGTCTGCGTACGGTGGCGGTGGATGATGATGTGGCTGATTTGGCGGCCGCTTCTGTTCGAGAACAACGAGAGCGAGGTGTTGCGATACATCTTCCCGATGCGCTGATCGGGGCGGCGGCTGTGGTGAGCAATGCCGAGCTACACACATGTAATCCGCGCCACTTTGCCAGCTACGAGATCATGGTCAAAACAGTGGTTGTTTCCTGAGCGTTTGGAATAGATAGGGGGGCTTCAAACCCTCGTGATGCGCTCTACCATTTCTCGTCGTACTTGCTCCAGAGGTGATCCCCGAGTCGCCAGTAAGTATCCACCACCGTCTTACAGGCCTTCTTGACGTATTTGGTGAGATACCTGCCGGCGGCTTTCGGGTTCTTCGCGTGGAGCTTCTTCGCCGTCTCGTCCAGCTCCGCGATTTGATCCAGCATCTGCTTCTGCATGGGATCCCGCACCCGCGCCACGTCGTGACGCATGTCTCCCCACCGGTGGGCGGCGATGGTCCCCACCCGGTTGAAGGCCCACCAGGCGTTGTCCCGCGAGAAGCCGGTCGTGCGCCCGTCGGTTTTGTAGTCGGCGGGTACGTCGGTGATTCCGATGTAGAACGGCACGTAAGTGGTCATGGCGGTGTTGTCGTAACCAAACCACACGATGCCGCCTACCGGATCGGGCAACCACGATCTGGACTGTGTGATCACCACGTACATGGTGTACCACCGCGCCATGGGCCGCTCTCCCCGCCAGCCCCAGCCACCGTTGATCTTGAACAGCTTGTCGGCGTCGTAGGGCATGAAGGGGTTGGCCAGGGGGCTCTTGATCGTCTTGCCGGTCTCCTCGTCGGTCACCGTGAACTCGTCGGTCATGTCGAAGTCGGTGCCCTCGAAGGTGTCGCGGAAGATCTCCATTATCCTCTGCGCGCTCACCTTCTCCTCCGGCTTGATTGAGAATGGGAAATCGTTGCTGTTGGGGTCGAGCTTCAAGGCGGGGGCCAACAGATCGAAGACCCTCCATTCCCGCCGTGTGGAAACGAAGGCGGTGCGCCCGGTGGGGTTGTAGGCGTAGGCGAACCGAAACGGCCGGCCCCCCTTGGGATCCCAGTAGCCCTTCTTCACCGCTGCAGAGATGACGTTCTTCGATCCCATGAAGTTGTCCTCGTCGTCGAGATCGATCTCCATTATCCGCGAGGCGTTCGCGTTCACTGTCACGTGGTCGTCGGGCACCCGCTGCGCCACCCAGATGGCCCCCACCCGGTCCTTGCCCGAACCGACGATCTCCATCACCCACGCCTCGTTCTCGTCCACCACGGTCAGCGCCTCGCCCTCGTCGATCCAGCCATACTTCTCTACGAGCTCGCCGCCGATGCGGATGGCCTCACGGGCCGTCCTGGCCCGCTGCATCATCAGCATCTGAGCCGTCTCGCAATCAATGAGACCCTTCTCGCTGCGCAACTCCTTCCGCCCGCCGAAGGTCGACTCCCCGATGGCTACCTGGAACTCGTTCATGGGGGCGTAAGCCGGGGCCAGGTACTTGTAGGTCTCGACCACCTGGGGGATCTCGCCGATGGGCACCCTGCTGTATCGCTCCATGGGGCCGGTGTCGTCTTCCGCTCGTTTCGTCAACTTTATCGTGGCGCCCTTCTTGTGCTTCGCGCGCGGCGCCACCCGTACGTCAGTGGAGGTGCGGTGGCTGTCCACCGTGTGGGACGTCATGACCGATCCGTCGGCGGACGCGTCCACGCCCACCGTGATCACCGTACAGGCGAACGCGTCGCTGGCGAACGCGAGGAAAGCCATCGAAGTCAGGATCGGAAGAAGAAAGAGCACGCGCATGAGAAACCTCCGGGGTTGGGGTTACCGGCGAAGAGTAATACAGTCTGGCGGCGCAACGAAAGACCCTTTGCAAACGAGGATTGACAACCTCTAGAAACTGAATTCCGGTTCCTCCTCACCTCTCACCAGATCTTCGTAGCTTCCACGTTTTCGAACGAGTGCCTGGCGATCCCCCACGACCATCACCTCCGCCGCCAGCGGGCGTGAATTGTAAGTGGATGCCATCGAAAAACAGTACGCGCCGGCACTCATTACGGCGATCAGATCTCCCGCACGCAGCGCGGGCATTTCCCTGTTCCTGGCCAGGAAGTCACCGCTTTCGCAGACGGGGCCGACGACATCGGTTATCTCCGGCTCGCGTCCCTTCTCCACCACCTGCTCGATCGCGTGAAACGAGCCGTAGATGCTCGGCCGCATCAGATCGTTCATCCCCGCGTCGGCGATGGCGAACCGCTTCCCCTCCGATTTTTTGGTGTAGAGCACACGCGTGAGAAGAACGCCTGCGTTGCCGACGATGCTCCTCCCAGGTTCGACGATTATCTTCGCGCTCTCACCTTCCAGGACGGCCCGCATCGCGCTGCAGAACTCCCCGATCGGCGTTGGTGATTCACGATCATAGGTGATGCCGAGGCCCCCGCCGAGATCCAGATACCGAATATCGAAACCGCGGCCCCTGAGTGTGGAGGCGATCTCCTTTACCCTGGTCACGGCCTCGACGAAGGGGTCGATCGATGAGAGTTGCGATCCGATATGGCAGTCCACTCCAACGACATCAATGTTACTGAGCCCCCGCGCGCGTTCGTAGCCTTCGAGCACGCTCTCCAACCGTATTCCGAACTTGCTCGTTTTAAGGCCCGTGGAAACGTAGGGGTGCGTCCGGGGATCCACGTCGGGGTTGATCCTCAGGGATATCCTGGCACGCTTCCCGGCCCGGCCGGCCACTTCATCGAGGACTTTCAGTTCGGAGAAAGACTCGATATTGAACATAAGGATCTCCGCCCGTAATGCCTGCTCCATCTCGGCGACGCTTTTTCCTACCCCCGAGTACACCATCCTTGAAGGCTCGATCCCGGCTCGCTCCGCTCTGTAGATTTCGCCACTGGACACAACGTCGGCGCCGGCGCCAAGATCGGCGAGTGTTCGCAATACCGCCCTGTTGGAGTTGGCCTTCACGGCGAAACAGATCAGGTGGTCTGTGCCACCAAAACCTTTGTCGAACTGTTCGTAACTCTTTCGAATGGACCTTTCGCTGTAGACATAAAGCGGCGTGCCAAAGCGCTCGGCGAGGGTTTCAAGCGGCGTATCCTCACAACAAAGCTCGCCGCCGATTCTCGTGAACTCAGACATCATCATGATCCCCTGTCCTCGCTGCTTTCGAAGAGTTCCTTGTGGAGTCTTCTCACTGCTGTGTCGACGTTGTCATTTCCAACCACAACGCTCAGGTTCACACCTGATCCGCCGTAGGTGATAAGTGAGACGTTGATGCCGGTGAGCGCCGAAAAGATCCGGGCCGCCACACCGGGAGTGGTCGGTAGTTTCTCGCCGACCAGACTGACCACGCCGACGTTATCATCGACGCTCACGGTTGCGATCTCGGCGAGCTCCCGCCGCAACGCTTCGAGGGCATCCGTGCGACCCGTTGTGACGGTGACGTTGACCTCGGAAGTCGCGATGTGATCTACCGAGATCTCCAGGTGATCGAAGACCTCGAATACCCGTCGCAGGAACCCACTCGTTCCGAGCATTCGGGTCGAGTAGATGTTGATCATCGCCTGGCCGCGCTTGTACGTGATCGATGAGACTGCGGGGGATGAGCGATCGTGGAGGTCATGGCCGGGCTCCGCGACGGAGGTGATCGTCGTGCCACTCGCCGAGGGTTCGTTGGAGTTGAGAACCCACACCGGAACGTTCGCCAGAACTGCCGGTTGTATGGAGGCAGGATGGAGGATTTTCGCGCCCAGGTTTGCGAGCTCCGCTGCTTCGCGGAATGTAATGCGCGGCACCGGTTTCGCTTGCGGAACAACTCTGGGATCGGCATCGAGGATACCGTCCACGTCTTTCCAGTACTCGAGGGCGGATGCATTCATGGCCCCAGCCAGGATCGACGCCGTGAGATCCGAGCCGCCCCGCCCCAGAGTAGTGGTAACCCCGTGCTCGTCAGCGCCCACGAACCCGCCTACCACGGGGATGACTCCGCGCGCGACGACAGGGGACAGAAACTGCTCGCATCGCCTTTTCGTGCCAGCGGGATCCGGCGTCGCTTCTGTGTACCTGGCGTCAGTCAGTATGAGCTTGGTAGGATCGATTGCCTCCGCCGGTATATCCACGGATCTGCAATAGGCCGCGAGTATCGATGATGATGTAATCTCTCCCAGGGAGAGCGCCGCGGCGCGGCTTCGAGGGCTTACCTCACCGAGGCATGCCATCCCATCAATGAGGCTGTTCATGCGCGTAAAGTGTGATTGTATGGTTTTCAGGAGTTCGCTCAGGATCTCTCCTTTGGAAAGAACCTTTCGTGCCAACGAGGCGTGATTCGAAGACAGGCGATCGGCCGCAGCGCGGGCTTCGTCCTTCTGTCCCCGTTCCAGGAGATCAAGTATCTCTGTGAGCCGGTCGGTAGAATCGCCCATGGCCGAGACGACGACGACGGGGTCTTTGTCGCGTCGGGACCGAATAATCCCAGCGACCCGCTCGAGCGCGGCCGCGTCCTTCACAGACGAACCGCCGAACTTCATGATGATCATGGCTAGCCTTTTCCTCCCAATTACCGATTATTTCACCAGGCCCTTGCGCTTCAGCAGGGCGTCGATGGTAGGTTCCTTGCCGCGGAAGCGCCTGTACAGCTCCATGGGGTCGGCCGTGTTGCCCGACGAGAGGATGTTCTCCCGAAACGCCCTTGCCTTCTCCTGGTCGAAGACGTCGGTTTCCTTGAACGCGGCGAAGGCGTCGGCGTCGAGCACCTGGGCCCAGACGTAGCTGTAGTAGCCCGACGAGTAGGCGACTACCCCGGAGAAAATGTGGCGGAAGTATGTGCTTCGGTAGCGCACGACAATCTCGGGGATCAGGCCGATCCTGTTCAGCGCCCGCTCCTCGAACGCCATAGGGTCCATCTTCGGCATCTCCTTTTGGGTGTGCCAGTCCATGTCCAGGTATGACGCAGCGAGGTACTCCACCGTGACAAAGCCCTGGTTGAACAGCGCGGACCGCTGGATCTTCTCGATGAGCTCCTTCGGCATGGGCTCCCCGGTCTCGTGGTGCTTCGCGTACAGCCCGAGCACCTCTGGATCACCTGCCCAGTTCTCCATGATCTGGGATGGTAACTCCACGAAGTCCCGCGCCACCGACGTGCCGGAGAGGGTGCGGTAGTTGCTGTTCGACAGGAGGCCGTGGAGCGCGTGGCCGAATTCGTGGAAGAGGGTCTCCACCTCCTCGAAGCTCAACAGTGAGGGCTTTCCCTGCGCGGGTTTCTGGAAGTTGCAGTTGTTGGTGATCACAGGGGTCACCCTGTCGTCGCCCGCGCCCCATTGCTTGCGCAAAGCGCTCATCCAGGCTCCGCCGCGCTTGGTGCCGCTACGAGTGTAGTAGTCCACGTAGAAGATGCCGATGTGGGCACCGTCCGCCTCACGCACCTCGAAGCTCCGCACGTCCTCGTGGTACTTCGGCAAATCTTCCCGCTCCACGAACTCGATGCCGTACAGCCTGGTGGCAACGTCGAAGGCGCCCTTGCGCACATTCTCCAGCTCGAAGTACGGTCTCAACTCCTCGTCCTTGAGGTCGTACTTTTCCTCGCGCAGCTTTTCCGCGAAGTACCACCAGTCCCAGGGGTTCAACTCGAAGTTGCCACCTTCCTTCTTGACAAGCGCGGACAGCTCCTTCGCCTCGCGCTTCGCCACCCTGGAGGCAGGCTCCCAGATTTCGTCAAGGAACTCGTAGACCTTCTTCGGCGTCTTCGCCATGTTTACGTCAAGCACGAAGTCGGCGTGGGTCTCGAAGCCGAGCATGCCGGCACGCTCGATACGCAGGGACACTATCTTCTTTATGAGTTCCTTGTTGTCGAGCTTGTCTCCGTGGTTCCCCTGGTTGATGTAGGCGGTGAACATCTTCTCCCGAAGCTCGCGCCTCTGCGAGAACTGGAGGAACGGGATCAGCGAAGACTTGTCGATGGTGAACAGCCACTTGCCGGCGAGATCTGCCTTCGTGGCCGCGTCGGCCGCGGCATCGATCTGAGCGTCGGGCAATCCGGCGAGATCATCTTTGTTCTCGATCACGAGCTTGAAAGCCTTCGCCTCGTTGAGCACGTTCTCACCGAACTGCAGGGTCAACACCGATAAATCCTCGTTGATGGCCCTGAAGCGCTCCTTTTTCTCCGCAGGCAGGTTGGCGCCACCGCGGATGAAGTCCCTGTTGATCTCGCCGAACAGGCGCTCCTGCTCGGAGTTGAGGCCCAGGTTGGCGCGATTTTCGTGGATCACCTTGATCCTGGCGAACAGCTCCTCGTTGAGGTAGATATCGTCGGCGTGCTTGGCCAGCAGGGGGGCGACCTCCTTGGCGACTGCCTGCATCTCGTCGCTGGTTGTCGAGGCGTTCAGGTTGTTGAAGATGTTGTCCACACGGGCCAGCAGCAGCCCCGACCGATCGAAGGCCTCGACGGTATTTGTAAAGGTGGGCGGATCGGCCAAGGTAGCTATCTTTGCGATCTCCTCTTGCTCCACCGCCATCCCCTCGAGATAGGCCGGCAAAAAGTGGCCGAGCTCTATTCTTTCAAACGGCGGCACTTCGAACGGGGTGTTGAATTCACCGAGTAACGGGTTTGATTTCATCTCTTCGCTCTCCGTGGCCTCCGGCTGGACGGCCTGTACGCCCGCCCCGCAGGACAGGGCCAGCCCACCGCAAATCATCATCATGGTTGTCGCGGCTGGAACCACCGCAATTCGATTCAGGACTTTCATATGATCTCCTTTAAATACTACCAAATTCCTTGGGATCCACCTTTGCCAAAATCGATCTGAGATCATCGTGGCCGGTCAGGTGTTCGAGAGCCGATCGCACGCGGCCGAACGACTTTTCGACGTAGGGGAGGAAGTCGGGGTTGCCCTTCACCCGGTCGATGAAGACGAACCGTCCGCCGTCCTTGAGCTTGCGCTGGATCGTCACCAGGTCGAACTCCCGCTCGATCTCCCCGGGATCGATGCCGCGCCCAATCGCGTACCGGGAGATTATCCGTGTCTGCATTTCCCCGGGGACATCGACGTAGGAATCGTTCAGCAACGCCACCAGATCGTAGACGCGGGGTCCCACGAGGGCATCCTGGAAATCGATGATGGTGAGGCTTTGCGGGATGGGGTCGTCTCCGGTGACCATCAAGTTCCTCGACTGGTAGTCGCGGTGAACAAACCCCCGGGGCAACGCGGCGATCTCATTTGCCAGGTCGTCGAACACCCGGTCGAGACGATCGCGCTGGTCCGGGTCGAGGGCTCGTCCGTTGCGCGCCTCCGCTCCCCACTCCCGGTAATGATCCAGCTCCCACCGCAGCAGATTGAAATCGAATGCCCTCTTCTTGGCGAGGCAGCCCTTGGGAACGGGCCACATGGCGTCGTGCATGCGGGCCATCAGATCCACCGCGGCGCCGTACCAGGCCTCCATCACTTCCATCGAAACTCCCTCGATCCTCGCCACGAACGTCTCGTCACCCAGATCCTCCATCAGGACCGCGCCGTCGCTCACCGCGTCCAGATAGATCTCGGGCACCGGCAGGCCGGCGTTTGCCATGTATCTTTGGAGGTTGAGAAACGGCAGCTCGTTGGGCACATCTCCCGCCGTCACCTCGTCACTCCCGAGGGCATCGCCGGGCAGCTCCATTATCATCAACCGTGCGGGGTTCATGTTCGGCCCAGGCACCACTCGATGATATCTTCGGTTCGACGCGTCCTGAGTTAACGAGATCATCTCGAAATCGCCCACTTCGCGACCATACAACCGCTTCAGAAGAGCTCTCGTGTCCACCGGTACCTCCGCATGTCGACCGCTACTCCCCTTGCCCGTTCTCCTTGTTATGCGAGTGTACTCCTCGGCGCAATGCGTTAATGCCCCGCTCCAGGTATTCAATTTTGAAAGGATCAGTTTATCCAAATGAGGTATCTGAGCTTGCGATCTATCGACTCCCTACCCGACTCCACCTCTTTTTTCATGCGTTTTACGCGCCGCAGAAGAGGGGAGCGGGCGATACCACGTACATAATAGTCGCCGAGGATTACCTCGAGGATCCGTTCCACCTGGCGGCGGGTCTTCTTGTCAGAATAGTCGTCGATTTCGTCGAGGGTTTTGATTTCCAGGACTATGTCTCTGGGCTCCGACAGCATCTTTCCGATGTCCAGATACCCGCGGGGCGGGCGCTCCCACTGGTGATCTCCCAGCTGGGCCAGCTCGGCGACGCTGAGCCCTTCCTCGCCGCGAACGATCCGCCGTACGTCGTCCACCACCGCCTCCCAGGTATCGTAAAGCGCCGCGTCCACCGGCAGGGGCAGTGGATGGTCCTTCTGGCGAGGGTTGGGCAGCCACTCCCGGTCGTCGTCGGTCTCCTTCAGGTACGCCTCCCGCGCAGCGTCCGATAAATCCAGGCCTTCCAGAATCCGTTGCCTGGCACTGTCCACCAACTCCGGCGATATCAGCTTGAATCGCATCCGTTCCGGGGTCTCCCCGGTAGACGAGAAGATACCCCCGCGAAACATGTTGCCCAGCTCCGACCAGTCGAAGGCCCGGATCAGGTCCACGGCCGCGCGCTGGGTTGTGGTTCCAGTCCACCTCCCAGCAGGCGAGGCAGATTTCCAAGGTGCCATCAACAGCAATGGCCAGCCATTGATTCATTGATTGGTATCTTCTTTCATCTGCTCATAGTACTGTTTTGGAGTCATACCGTCAGGAAAATAGTTCTCACCTGCAGCGTAGCCATGCGGCTCGTGGTAGGCTCGGCCCTCATCCGTACGCTTTAGTCAAGAAGGGACGGATTGGCGTTTTCCGTCTACGGTTGGGTGAGATCTATCGAAACCAGAACATCCTCGAGGTCGTCCACTTTCGCCAGGTTGATTACCGACGACGCTACAGAGTACACATAATCTTCCATGAACACGCTGCGCTTAACGTTGGTGGCGGCGGCGGTCCACCAGTTGCCGCAAGCCGCCCAGTAGTCGTCGCTCTCCGTTGCTTCAGCATGAGGCACTCCCCCAAGGTGCTCGAAGCCGTCTTCGACCGTTACCCGGTAGACCATCAATCCGGCGAACGTCATGCTGTAGCCGTAGGATCCACCGTCTCCGCCCTCGCAGATGACCATGGGAATGGCCAGCAAGTCTCGGGAGGCAAAATAGTTGAAAGCCAGGTGGTTGGTCGCGGCTTCAGAAGTAGTGCCGCGAGTTCCGATGATCTCCTTGTGCTTGAGAATCGGATTGCTTGTATTTGAAATATCAAGGATCTGAAGTTGAATCCCCTGGAACCATGCGAATGATCCCATTTCGTCAGCATCGTAGCCGATGGTGAGCAGGTGATTATCATCCATCAAGTGCATGTATGTCGAGTATCCTGGGATCTTGAGCTCGCCCACGATCTCGGGTGCGGTGGGTTGTCTCAGATCGATGACGAACAGAGGATCGGTTTTCTTGAACGTGACGACGAACCCCAGATTGTTGTCAAACCTCACCGAGCGGATATCCTCGGTAGGCGCGATGTTATCCACGATGCCTACCGGAACCAGCTCACCGTCTATCTCCTTCAAGACGGTCACGGTGCTGTGCACATCGGGGTTGGGCACATGCCCACTGGTGGTGGCAATTCGCAGGTAGCCATTGTGCTCATCCATGGAGAACTGGTTGAGCACATGTCCCTTGACCACACCGCTGCCGAGATACTCCCCCCTTGCTTCACCGAGGTTGAGCGCGAACTTGTGTACGAACGAAGACGACTCGTCAACATCGCCGTAGTACCAGCTATAGAAATCGGTAGAGCCATAATTTCTCGCGGCCACGTACATGGATTCCCCCGAGGCGTAGACTGCGCCGGGGCGTCCCAGGATCGTCGTCTGAGACAGCTTGTCCATGGCCGTCACATCCATGCCGACGAAGGACACAATATTTGTGCTCTCTGGTGAGACCGGAAGGTAAAAGTTATCGCACTCGCCGAACAAATCCACGCTCTCTATCCACTGGCCGCTCACCAGCCTCCGGTCGACCATGCCGGGGAACAACACGTCGATCCCGATCTGTCGGATCTTCTCGGCATTGATCTCGATCAATTTTTCAAAGAATGTTCTTATCTCAGAGGAAGAGTACGGAATATCGTCGCCGCAAGCCCAACGGTAGGGCGCCAACTCGCCGGGCCAGTCATCGTATGCCGGTTTCCTGGCACTCGGAAATGCCAATACCGAGAAAACCGAATCGTTGATACGTCGTGAAGAAACATAAGATCCGTTGAACCAGGTTTCACGGATTAGCGCAGGCGCGGTGAGGTCTGTGATATCGAACACGCTCATCTTCAACTCCCGACCATCACCCACGAAATCGCAATCGTACCCATAGGTACACTCGCCTCCATACCAGCTCTGCTGGAACGCAGGATCGTCGGAGTAGATTTGTTCCATTGACGAGTAAACCACAGCCCGATCTGCGTGCACGAACAGCTTCTTTGGATCGCCCTCGACCGGCGTTGCCGAGAGCCTGTTTGCCTCGGTCGGTGGCCAGGCGTCGAGAATTTGCAACCGCCCGTCCGCAAGCACGTAGATATTGGATCCGTCATTCTTTATAAAGTCGGCCTCGTCCACTCCCACTACTTGGTTGTTGGTCGTAGAGTAGTCGTCCGCCGAGTCGCCATCGGTGTCACTATCACTATCGACGTCGCTGTCGGCATCGACGTCACCGTCGACATCACTATCGCCATCAATGTCGATGTCACCTCCGCTATCCGAGTCACTGTCAGAGTCGCTGTCACCGCCACACCAGTAGTCGGTTATGCTCTTTTGTTCGAGCATCTGCTCCATGTTTACTTTCAGGGTCGCGGCCATCTCATCGATCATATTATCTTGCATGGCCTGAGCTACTTCCTCGCAGTCAGCTGCCAGATGCAAACCGTTGTCGTCTTCGATCAGTTTTTCCGGAGGTATGGATGAGCCACAGCCGCCCGTTGCAACTACGCTCAGAAAGACTCCGAGAAGTACTGTCAATTTTACTTTGGGTATTTGGGGATTGGTCATGTCAACACCTCTTTCTTGCGGGCAAATTGCCGACGGGGAGGTGTATTTGCAAGTTACGTGCCACAGCAGAGTATCCAAATATCCGCAATATTCGTCGCTAGTTATTGACTGAAAGCCGGCATTTCTAAATGGCGCAAATTGTGCCTGGTCAACCGATATGGAATTATCAGACAAAGAGAGCCACCTATTGACGCGGTTTTCTCAGGTGAGAAGTGCTAGGCTCGACCCCATGAGCCGGTCATCGGACAACCACGACGCATCAAGGGTTCTGTCGCAGACCATCGACGCTCTTGCGATCCGAGCCGGCGCAAAGGAACGAGATCTCCTGGCGGATTACGGGGCCGAGCTAGTTCGCTGGAGCAAAAGGGTCAACCTCACCGGCGCCTCGACTCTCGCGGAATTCTTCCAGGGCCCACTGTTCGACGCGCTCACTGTGATCCCGGTGATCGAGGACACAGGATCCCTGGTGGACGTGGGCTCCGGCGGCGGGCTTCCCGGCGTTCCGGCCGCCATTCTCTTTGGACATCTGAAGGTCACTCTGGTTGAGCCCCGGGCGCGCAGAGCGGCCTTCTTGAGGCACGTTATCCATCGAATGTCGCTCACGCTCAAGGCCGATGTCATCCAGGCCAGAGACGAGGAGCTGGTCGAAGGCGGGTGGAACGGCGCAGTGGCGCAGGCGGTCTGGTCAGCGCCGAAGTGGCTGCAGCGGGCAGGGAGGCTCGTCGTCCCCGGTGGCGCCTTGTACGTCCTATCGTCCAAAACCCTTTCGCCGCAAGACCTTCCCAAAGGCTCGATAATCGAACGGGAATTCCACACTACCCGCCCTTTCGACGGCGCGAAGCGATCCGCCTACCTGGTGCGATGAAGTAAGATCATCGATCACCTACATCCGGATCCCGTGGTAAACTTCCCTTGCACCGTGTAAGAAACAAAGGAATACATGTTTTACTTTGATCGTTTCGGCGACTCAAGGAGGAGATGTCCATGACAAACAGAATCAACGACGACAGCTGGTCGCGGCGCAAGTTCCTGGCCACTTCGGCAGCCGGCGCTACCATCGCCATAGCCCCGGGCTTCCTGTTGGGGTGCGGCGGCCCGGCGACACCACCGACGGGTCCGTTGGATCTGGCGGGCGCGGCGGACGCCTCAAACGGCGGGTACTTTCGGAGCTTCGGCGTCGACGACCAGGTCATAGGCAAGGTGCTGAACGCGGCCATGGGCAGGGGGGGCCAATACGCCGATCTCTTCTTCCAGCACATGGTGACCAGCTACCTTGGGCTGGAAGACGGTGAGGTCAACCAGGCCTACTCCAACATCAAGCTAGGTTGCGGTGTGCGTGTGTTGAAGGGCGATCAGACCGGCTTCGCGTTCACCGAAGATCTGAGCACGGAGGCGCTTGTTTCGGCCGCCATGACGGCTGCCGTTGTCGCCGACGGCTCGGCCTCGTCGCCCCTTAAGACCATTCAGCGGGTGGACGTGCCACAATACTATGCCATCGAGGTTCCCTGGACCGACGTGGGCATCGAGCGGAAAATGCCGATGCTGGAACGCGCCAACAAGACAGCCATGGCTTACGACAAGCGCATCATCAAGGTACGCGTTTTCACCGGCGACTCCACCAGTCGCGTAATGGTTGCCAACAGCGACGGGAAGATCACGGAGGATACCCAGCCCATGACCATCGCGTACCTGACCTGCGTTGCCCAGGACGGGAAACGACGCGAAGAAAATTACCACAGTTTCGGCAAGCGCGCGGGTTTCGAGTTTTACAACGATGACAGGATGGACGAGCTGGCTACCGTTGCCGCGAAGCGCACAGTCACTCTCTTCGAAGCCGAGCAACCTCCGGCGGGCGAGTACCCGGTGGTGCTGGCCCCGGGGTTGTCGGGAATCCTGTTACACGAAGCCATCGGGCACGGCATGGAGGCCGACTTCAATCGCAAGGGCAAGTCGGTCTACGCAAATCGGATCGGCAAGTCCATAGCTCCCGATTTCGTCACCATCGTCGACGACGGCACCAATCCCAACGAGCGCGGGTCTCTCAACATCGACGACGAGGGCAACGAATCGCAGCGCACCGTGCTTGTGGAGAACGGAATCCTGACAAGCTACATGCATGACCGTATCTCGGCCGCCCACTACGGCGTAAAGCCCACTGGCAACGGTCGCCGGGAGGACTTCCGGTACCCACCGGTCCCGCGGATGCGCAACACCTACATGGTCAACGGCAACCACGATCCAGCTGAGATTATCGCCTCCGTTAAGAAGGGCATCTACGCCGAAACCTTCACAAACGGCCAGGTGCGCATCGGCTCCGGCGATTTTAGCTTCTACCTCAAGAACGGGTACGTCATCGAGAACGGCAAGCTCGGCCGTCCGGTAAAGGACGCCAACCTCATCGGCTTCGGGCCAAAGGTGCTCGAAAACGTGGAGATGGTGGGCAACGACATGGAGTTGAACGTTGGAGCTGGCATGTGCGGCAAGGACGGCCAGCGCGTGCCGGTGGGTATGGGGTTGCCGACCGTGAAGTGCAGCGGCATTTCCGTAGGAGGTGTGAACGATGGCTGAAAAGAATCTCATGGAGCTGGCTCGCAACACGGCCCTCATAGCCCAAAAGACGGGCGCCGGGGACGCGCGTGTGTTCCTGTCCCGTTCCCGGAACGTTACCCTGGAGTGGCGCGACGGAAAGCTCGACAGGATTCGCGAGTCGACAAGCCAGGGCCTTTCCATCAATCTGTACGTTGAGGGACGGTACTCCAGCAACTCCACCTCCGATCTTCGCCCCGAGGCCATAGACGATTACGTGAAGACCGCGGTGGCTACCACCAGGTACCTGGCGGTCGACGAGCATCGCAAGCTGCCCGATCCGTCCCGCTACGAGGGGAGGACCACCGAGGATCTGGAACGCAGCGATCCGGCGGTGTTCGACGTCAAGCCAAAGGAGCGCATGGCGCAGGCAAAACAGCTGGAGGAGGCGGTCAGGGCGGGTGACAAGCAGAACAAGATCGTTTCGGTCACCTCCTGGGTGAGCGACACTTCGAGCATGACCGTGGGCTTTGCCACCAACGGCTTCGAGGCCACCGAGTCCGGCACCTCTTTCTCGCGGGGGGCGGAGTCCTCCGTCAGAGACACCAAAAATCGCAAGCCCTCGGGCGTGGACTACGGATCGACCAGATTCCAGGCCGATCTGCCGGAGATAGAGAACCTCGGCGCAGGCGCCCTCAAGAGAGCCATGGATCAACTCGGATCGAAACAGGTGAAGACCGGCGTGTACCAGGTGATCATAGAGAACCGGGTGGTACCTACCTTCGTGCGACATCTTCTGTCACCCCTGTCGGGAAGCTCCATCCAGCAGAAGCGCTCCTTCCTCGAGGACAAGCTCGAAAAGAAGGTGGGCTCGAAGCTGCTCACCATCAATAGCAATCCCCACCTCAAGCGGGGTCTCGCCTCCACGGCGTGGGACGGCGAGGGCATGGCCACGGTGAGGCGGCCAGTCTTCGACAAGGGCGTCCTCAAGACCTTTTTCCTCGACACCTACTACGCCTCCAAGCTCGGCGTGGATCCCACCACCTCGAGCAAGTCCAATTTGATCTGGGAGGCGGGCGTGCATAGTGTAAATGAGATGATCAAGGAAATGACCCGGGGCATCTACATCACCAGCTTCCTGGGTGGAAACTCCAACTCGACAACGGGTGATTTCTCTTTGGGCATCAAGGGGCACCTGGTGGAAAACGGAAAGATCGTCCACCCGGTGTCGGAGATGAACATGGCGGGCAACCACCTCGAGTTCTGGGGGAACCTTGCCGAGGTAGGCAACGACCCGTGGACTCACTCCTCCAACCGAACTCCCTCCCTGAGCTTCACCGAAGTACAGTGCTCGGGGGCATAGTTTCACAGGAACAGACCGTATGAGGAAAACGAAAACATGCATCGAGAAATAGTCGTGCTCGCAACCAAGGGTAAACAGGAGTTGGTAGACGTCACCGGTGAGTTGCGCTCCATCGCGGCGGATCACCCGGACGCCTCGCTCATGGCGGTGTACGCTAAGGGCGCCACCGCCGCCGTGATGATCCAGGAAAATTGGGACCCCAACATCACAACGGATATCATCAATTGCCTGACCAGGCTCGTTCCTCGCGGCGGATGGCTGCACGACGCTGTCGATGGAAACGCGGACGCCCACATCAAGGCCGGCATTGTGGGTCCCTCGGAGACCATACCCTGCGAAAACGGAAAGCTGCTCCTGTCCACCTGGCAGAATATTTTCTTCTGTGATTTCGACGGTCCCAGGAAGAACCGGGAGCTGGTCGTGACCCTCCTTTAAAAGCCGGCCACCATCATCTTCCCCTTCCCCTTGCAGGGGAAGGCCGGGATGGGGTCAAGGCTGTAACAGACTGTAATTATTGCCAATATCGGCGGCGTATCAAATAAGAGACAGTTGTTTCCCCCGGTACGACAACTTGCCGTGCTCCACCTCCAGACCCGGATGCAGCACATGCTCCACGGATTCCTCGAGCCCGAGAATGTGCACAACTCGAACCCCCATGATCATGAGCTTGTCCGCCAGTAGGCGTCGTTGGGAATTTCCCGGATCCCTTTTTTCGCCAAAAAGAACCGTCACCGTGCTGGCGGCCAGGCCGATGAGATCCTTGCAGGACCGCTCGAAGGCCTTCGTGTTCATGGCCGCCGCATACCGGCGATCGGCTTCTTGCGCCAGAGCCAAATGGCTGTCGGTATCGGCGATGGTCGAATTGGGCATCCCCAAGCTCCTGAACCACCTGTAAGACAGACCGTGTTTTTCGATCTCCAGTGCCAGGGCGTGCCGTTCGAACCACGGAAACCGGGCGTCCGCCGGGTTCGATCGCATATCCGCGATCAATCTCACCGAAGAGCGTTCGATGATCGAAAAGAACTCCTCAATGGAGAGGTCGCCGTGACCCATGGTGAAGACCCTCGGTCTCCTCGTGCCCCCGGGCATCATTTATTTTCTTCCCCGGGCCACAGGATCTTGTGGACCTGCAATTGCAATCGAACCGGAAGGTTTGCTTCGAGAATCCATCGAGCCAGCTCTTCTCCGTTGAGATAGCCGGACGCCGGTGAGAACAACAACTCGCACGTTCCAGCCAGCTTTCGCGTCTGGATCAGCACTGTCGCCCAGTCGAAATCGTCCCTGGAGGTTATCACGAACTTCAACTCGTGCCGGTTGCTGTCCAGCAGATCCAGGTTGCTCATGTCCATCCTGTCCAGCATCCCCGAGCCCGGTGTCTTTACGTCCATGATCACCCTGACACGGGGATCCACATCGGCAATGGAAAACGCGCCCGACGTTTCGAGCATCACATCGAAACCCTTGTCGGCCAGGGCGACCATTAACGGAAAGGCAGATTCCTGGGTCAGCGGCTCGCCGCCAGTCACCTCCACCAGGCGACGACCGTGCTCGGCCACCTTGGCGACCACGTCGTCGACGGTCATTGAATCACCGGTCGCCTCGCATGCCAGCCGCGTGTCGCAGTACGAGCACCTGAGGGGACATCCCGCCAATCGGATGAAGGTGGTGGGCAACCCGGATCTGGTGGACTCACCCTGGATGGAGCTGAAGATGGCGTATACCCGCAGGGTCATGACAGCGCCACCTTTTCTCTGCCGGCGATCGGATCCTCGATTCCGGCCTCCTCGAAACCGCGTCTTCGAAGCCGGCATGCCTCGCACTGTCCGCACGGTTCCCCGGCGGGATAGGGATCGTAACAGGAGTGGGTCAGGCTGAAATCTACCCCGAGCCGGATGCCTGCCGTCACGGTCTCGCCTTTGGTCATCCCGAGCAACGGAGCTTGAATCCGAAACCTTTTTCCCCGGTCCGCCGATCGCGTCCCGAGATTCGCCGTCTCCTCGAAAGACGAGAGAAACTCGGGCCGACAATCGGGATATCCGGAGTAATCCACCGATGAGACCCCGATAAATATGTCTCTGGCACCCGACGACTCCGCGTAGGCGAGAGCGAGGGAGAGAAAGACCGTGTTTCGTGCCGGGACGTACGTCGGCGGTATGGGGTCGGTCCCTGGAGGTCGCGGTCCCTTGGGTACCTCTATATCCTCGCAGGTGAGTGCCGATCCCGCAAATGGTGTGGAATCGAGATTAATAAAAACATGGCGCTTTACCCCGATGGCCTGTGCCGTCTTCCGCGCACTGTCCAGCTCCACACGATGGCGCTGTCCGTATGAGATGGTGATCGCGTGGACCTCGAAGCCCTCGTCCGCGACCATGGCCAGCACCACCGACGAGTCCATCCCGCCGGAAAACAGAACAACGGCCCGAGGTTTTTCCATTCTATTCATTGGCAAAGACATACTTGCCCACAACTTGCGCCGTCTCTGTGAATAACCTGTTGATAACAACTGTAAAGATTGTTATCAAGTCAAAACACACGGCAATTTCGATGACTTAGAAACCAACGTTTCACGTGAAACCCATCTTCGGCCGTGATCTCTTCCAATCGCCTGGCGTTTCACGTGAAACATTTCCTCCGCTTACTTGTGTCTGGTCATGTTAGCTTCAAGGCGTTGCGCGGTTGACGAGGCACTAGTATTTCTCTTCCAACTGCTTCACCAGCGCCTCCGTATCCTCCTCCATATTCTTGGGTATTTTAATGGCTACCTTCACGTACAGGTCCCCGGACTTTCCCTCTTTTCTGATCCCATGCCCCGCTATCCTGAGCTTCTGTCCTCCCTGAGTACAGCGCGGCATGGTCACCTTTCCTTTTCCCCATGGCGTCTCTACATCGATCGAACCCCCGAAATATGCAGTTCCCACGGTTATTCTCTCGGTCTTCGTCAGGTCTATTCCATCCCTGACGTATTCCTCGCCCCTTTTCACCTTCACCACAAGTATGAGGTCCCCTCTTTCACCTCTCGCGGGACTTTCGCCACCTTGACCCTTCAGCCTTATGCTCTGACCATCTTCTATGCCCCTTGGCACTTTCACCTTCAGGTTCCGCTTCTCCCCTTGCACATGGATAACGAGCTGCAGCTCCCTTCCCAGAACCGCGTCGAGGAGTTCTATTTCCAGTTCGGAGCGTACCTGGTGTCCCTTCGGGATCCTGCCACCAGCCCACCTCCGCGCCTTTCCCGCCCGAACCCTTCCGCTACCGCGCCCGCCATCGAAGAGAGAATCAAATATGTCCTCCATGCCCCCGAACCCGGAGAATCCCCCGAAATCGAACCCTCCTTGCTGAAACTTCGATCCCGCTTGAGACCCCCCGTGGGAACGATACTGCCGCCATTTTTCGGTATCGAAGCCGTCTCGAAGACCGTCGATTCCATACTCGTCGTAGAGCTTTTTCTTCTTCTCATCCCCCAAAACCGCGTAGGCCGCCGAGACCTTCTTGAACTCCTCCTCTGCCGTCTTGTTTCCCTCGTTGTGGTCGGGATGAAGATTCCTCGCCAGCTTCCTATAGGCCTTCTTGATCTCGGTCTGGCTCGCCCCTCTTTCGACCCCGAGCACCGTGTACAGATCTTCGCTGTTCATCTCTTGCACCACATGGGCTCAATATGTACGTCCCGCGCCTTCTAGTAAAGGTCTACCCCCTTTATCTCTTCCACGCCCGCGCCCGGTATGATAATTTCTTTCCCTCCATGATCGACAAAACACCACTTTCGCTTCCGCGCCACATCGGCATCATCATGGATGGGAACGGTCGCTGGGCCGCCGCCCGCAACCTCCCCAGGGTCGCGGGTCACAAGGAAGGCGCCGAGGCGGTCAACCGTATCGTCACCTCATGCCGCGAGCGTGGCATCCGCGTCCTCACGCTCTTTGCCTTTTCCTTTCAGAATTGGGTTCGCCCCGTCCCCGAGATCCAGGCCCTCATGTCACTCCTTGGCCATTACCTCAAATCCGAGCGGCGCACTATCCTCGACAATGATATTCGCCTGACCGCCATCGGGGATCTCGACTCTCTCCCGGACTCTCCCCGCAAGGCTCTTTTCGATCTCATATACGATTCCAGCAACAATACCGGAATGACTCTTTGCCTGGCCCTCTCTTACGGCGGTCGCGAGGAGATCGTAACCGCCGCCCGGGCTCTGGCCGTTCGTGTCGCTTCGGGCGATCTGGATCCCGCGGCCATCGATATCGACCTTTTTTTTGAATCCCTTCAGTCCCACAACCTCGGCCCCCTGGATCTTCTCATCAGAACCTCCGGGGAGCTACGGATCTCCAATTTTCTATTGTGGAGCTCCGCTTACTGCGAGCTCTATTTTTCCGACAAGATGTGGCCTGATTTCCATTCTTCCGACCTCGACGATGCTCTTTCCTCCTTTTCTTCCCGTAACCGCCGCTTCGGCGGCATAGGTAAATAGATGTCAAATCTCGCCTTACGCATCACATCGGCGGCCGTCCTTCTTCCGCCCATTCTCGCCCTGATTGTTTTTGCGCCGCCGTTGGCCCTCGCCGCCTTCGTCATTCTCCTGTCCGCCCTCGCCGGGTTCGAGTTCGGCACCATCACCCTCGGAAGTGATTTTTCACGATGTCGCGTCTTCGTCTCCCTGCTCGCCGTCGCCGTCAGTATATCTGTCTGCTTTCGATCCGTGTACGATTTCGCGCCTTTACTCGCCTTGCTGCTCATCTATCCTGTCTCCCTCCTCCTCTTCATTTTCGTACCGGGCACCCCTGATACGACCTTTCGGGCCGCGGCCTTCACAGCTATCGGCGCTGTCTATATCGGCGGGCTTTTCGGTTCGTTTTCCCTCATCCATCCATTCGACCCGACCTCTCCATTGAATTCGTCGGACCTTGACACCGGCCGATGGTGGGTCCTCCTCCTTTTGGCCGGCGCCGTGCTGAACGATACCTTCGCCTATGCATTCGGTCGCCTTTTCGGAAAGAGGAGGTTCGCCCCCCGCATCAGCCCCAACAAGACCTGGGCAGGCGCTTTCGGCGGGATCTTCGGCTCTGTTCTCGCGGTCGCCGCCGCCAAGTTCACTCTTCTTCCGGGGCTGTTTTGGTACGATATCGCCCTGCTGGGTATCTCCCTGAGTATCTTCTGTCAGTTCGGCGACCTCGCGGAGTCCTTTCTCAAGCGCGGCTTCAAAATCAAGGACTCTGGAAATATCATTCCCGGTCACGGCGGGATCCTCGATCGATGCGACGCCATGCTATTCGGTGCTCCTGTCATCCTCTTCTTCTCCCTGATCAGATGACCGCCTTGTCTTGTCGCAACTCCAAGTCGCTCGCCGCCATCCTCTTCATTGCCGCGTCAATCTCCATAACTGGTTGCGGCCCGTCCCCAGTCGCAAGACCCCCAAAAAACACCGAGCATCCAGCCGGAGACCTGCCTTCCCCGCGCCCGAATACACTCGTCTTTTCCGTGTTCGTTGACGGCCTCGACGTGGGAAGGGAGGTTCGTTCCGTGAGCTCCTTGCAAGGACCGTTCGGCCCGGAGAGTCTCACGCTTTCCCATCTCTTCAAGAGAAAGAGTCTCAAGTCGTACGACTTCAACCACTACACAGTTCGCTCGGAACTCACCCTCGCTTCCGATGGTACCTTCCTGCGCGGGTCGTATGTGGTCCTGGATTCCCTTTCGGGTACCGTTGTCTCTCAGGTGGGTTTCACCGGGGATCGCTGGGAAAGGATCAAGGAGTTTCGGGAATCGGTTAGCGATCCCGTCCGCCAGCTTCCCCTACCTCTTCCCTTCGTGGGCAACGAGGTTATCGGCTTTCGCCTTCACGATCTCATGCGGGATATCGGCTTTGGAGACAAGGACTTCTCTGTCGTAGTAGCCTATTACAACCCGTGGATGGATTCCCCCGCAGCCATCGGGTTCGCCCCCCCACAACCGGGGAAACTGACCCGTGACGGCCTGGAGATCGAGGGAACCTGGGTCACGGCGTTTCGCGCGGGAACGGACAGGACTTTCGTTCGTATCTTTTTCGACGAGAACGGTCTTCCCCTTGAGGAGCATTATCCCGCTGTCCACCAGATTCGACGTCTTGCGAACCGTATCCTCCCATTTCCGCAAGAGACCTCGAGCGCCAGGTCCGGCCGTCTGTTCTCCGAAGCCTACGTTGGCCTGATACACTCCGTCACCCACGCGCGCTTCAGGCTCGTCGGCACGGAGCCCCTCGGATTCGACGCCTTTGCATTCCTCGACGATCCAACCAACCAGAAACTCATCTTTGTCTCCAAGAATGAGCTGGAGCTCAAGGTCTTCCCCGGCTCACCGGACAGCACGGATCCACCCAACTACAACGATCTCTCGTCAACCGAGTACATCGTGACAAACGCGCCTGATATTCGCGATGCGGTTCTCTATCTGCGGTCCGGCGGAAAAAACGGTTCCCTGCCCGGGATACGAAGGGACAACGCCTCCACCGTGGTAGCCGGGGCGGCCCTGATCCGGAACCCACAGCGTTTCTGGAAAAACCCGGATAAGGTCGCAAAGCTCGTCATGAACTATGTTCACACTCTCCTGCCGGAAAAAATCCATCTAAAGGGTATGACCTACGCGGTCACAATCCTCCGGCGCGGATCCGGCGATTGCAGGGATCATTCCATCCTCTTCACATCGTTCATGCGCGCCCTTGGCATTCCCACCAGGCTGGTCTCCGGGGCCTTCCTCTCCCACGGGGGAATCTGGGAACCCCACCTCTGGGCCATGTATTGGGACGGGTCTACCTGGCGCCAGCTTGATCCGGGCAACAACGCATTCTCTCCCGGCGCGCTTTACGTTGCATTCGGCAAGGGCGCGTACAGGTTTTCCGATCTGGAAACTTACGTCGCCAGCTTTCTGGATCGTTCCTTCAGCGGCGTTTCTTTCGATCTGGTCGAAGCCCAGTCCAGCGGTGAGGAGCTGCTCCTTGCGAGGCCCCGGATTCCCGGATCCAAAGGTGTGGATACCTCGTTCTTCAACGCTGCCATAATCTCGCAGCGAGGCGATCACGATCGCGCACTTGCAGTCTTCGATAACGGGGTCGACCTGGACAGTTCCTCTGTGGAATCGCTCCTCTTTCGCGTAGACCTCCTCCTCAACGCTGGCCGTGCCGAGGATGCTCTTTCATCTATATCATCTCTCCGCAAGATCACATCGTCTGCCACTAATCTATATTATCTGGATGTTTTGGAGTTCAGAGCACTCCTCGCCCTTCACCGACAGGACGACGCGGCAACGTTTCTTGATCGCCTGTGCGACTCGATGAGCGAAGATGATCCGTCCTTCATCGTTCACAAGGCGCGCTTTCTCTTCGCAACCGGCCCTCCCCTGGACGCGATTTCTTTCCTCGATAACGCCATCGCCACTTATCCGGACAACGCGGATCTCCTCACGGAGTTTGTCTCCATGGTCTCCAAGCTCGACCCGCCGCCGCGAGACGAGATGATTGCCCTGGCACTCGCCCGCGCGGACGACGCCCTCTTCAAGGTACTCTACACCGAGCCCGAGATCTTCGCGGCCCGCGCCCGTCTCCTTTTTCTGAGTGGTAATACCGTCGAGGCGATGACCGCTGCTGATCACGGCCTGATACTCAAGCCGTTCGACCCTGAGCTCAACGATCTACGGAATGGGCGCTGTGCTAATTGTCCTTGAATACATCGGGGATCTTCAGCCCGCCTGATGTTTTCTTTTCACTACCCGCCTTTTTGCCGGCCGGCTTTTCGCCGCCGGCCTTGGGGGTCCACTTGCCGCCTGCCTTTGCCTTTAGATTCAAGGTCAATTCCTTGTTCTGCTCTGACGGCGTGAAGGTGAGGGTTTTCTTTTTTTTGCCCGACGTCGCGGTGATCTCCACCGGCGTGCCGGTTTCCAGCTCAAGCTCGCAAGGCGCGCTGGAGCACACCTGCCCCATCCCCGAGATCGAGATGACCGCGCCTTGGGGCGTCGTCTTTATCGACACGGTAGTCATAACCTCCACCGCCGGGCTTTCCTCTACCTGTTTCTCCGGCGCGCCTGAGTCAGTCTGCACGGGCGACCCTATGACCCGGTCCGCGGCCACCGAGGTCCTCGGATTGCTCCGGCCGCCTACTTTTACATCCGGGCTGACAAAAAATCCCCCGAAGTAGCCTCCGGCAAGTCCCCCAACTATGATGACAACCGCGACTATGAGAATGATGACCGATGCAGCAGATTTTTTTGCGCCCCTGTCCCTTATCCCGGAAGCGGCGTTCCAGTCCATCGTCGTGGCGATCTGTTCGTTGGTGGGCTTCTTTATGCGCTTACCTTCATTGGTCTCGAATCTGATCGTGGTCTCCCGGTTGGGATGCTCCACAATGTAGTTCGCGTCCACCAGGGCGCGCTCCAGATCTACGCGGAGATCGTCCATGTCGTTGTAGCGATCCTGGGTCTCCTTGGCCATGGCCTTGTACACGACGGCGCGCACGGACTCCGGAACATCCGTCTGTGGATTTGTTTCTTCTATGGACGGTATGGTCTCGAACATATGCTTTGTCAGGATTGCCATGAAGGAATCCCCGTCGTACGGCACTTGTCCGGTGAACAGCTCGAACATGATGCAGCCGAGGGCGTACACATCGACCCGGTGATCCAATTCCTTTCCCGCGGCCTGCTCAGGGGACATGTATTCGGGTGTGCCGAAGATCATCCCGGTCTTGGTGAGGCGCTTTCCCTCATTGTCCCTATCGGAGATCTTCGCGATTCCGAAGTCCAGTATCTTGACGAAGTCCTGACGCTCGTCGCGCTGTACCAGAAAGACGTTCTCCGGCTTCAGGTCCCGATGGACGATGCCCTTTTCATGTGCCGCTTTCAGGGCACGCGCAATCTGCTCGATTATGGTTACTGCTCGAATCAGGGGAACCGGTTCCCCCCGGCAGATCTCGTTCAGACCGCAACCGCTGAGGAATTCCATGGCGAAGAAGACTCCGCCGTCGTCAAGCTGTCCGAAGTCTATCACGTCCACAATGTGTGGATGTCCTATCTTGCTGGCTGAGCGCGCCTCCTGGCGAAATCTTTCCACCACCTCCGGTCGTTTGGAGAAGTCGTCGCGCAGCACCTTGAGAGCAACTTTCTTTTCGATCTCCACATGCTCCGCCACGTAGACCACACCCATCCCGCCTTCGCCAATCTTGTTGAGGACCTTGTATCGCCCCTGGATCACCTTGCCTGTGTAGGCGTCCTCATCGGTGTCAATAATGTCTAGGGTATCCTCCTCGCTTCCGAATCTCACCAGTTTCGCTCCGTCCACTGGGCAGAACATCTCGGCGCCATCGTACATTTCACCGCATTGACTACACTTGCGCATTTTCTTTCAATCCGACCCTCTCACCCTCAAAAGAAAAATAGCATTCCACCTTAATCGCCACAACCTTCAAACCACTTCAAACCCGGTATATTCAACGTCACTGCTTCATCGGCGGCGCCTTGAGATTCTCCACGTAAAAACAGATGCGTACGTACGCTTTGCGGATTGACATACCATTTCAAGCGAGGATACTGAATTCGTTCGGTTGCCTAGGTAGCTCAGTCGGTAGAGCAGGGGACTGAAAATCCCCGTGTCGGCGGTTCGATTCCGTCCCTAGGCACCTCGGCCCCAGTGGTTTCCCGCCGGGGTTTTTTATCAATATCAGAACCTGTAGTGAAACCCGACTGTGAACCCGCCCTGGTGGGTTTTCTCCTGAACGAACCTGAAGTTGTAATCACCCTCTACGTATATTCCCCAGTCGAACCCGGGTGGCAAGAACTCCAATCCGAGGCCGGCGGAAAGCGCCGCGTCGGTGGTGGTCTCTTTCCTTGTCTTGCCCATCAGGATGGTGGGCCCGAAGTTCACATAAGGCGCCAACCACTTGTTCGCGTGAAACGGAACTACGAACGAGATCTCTATGGGCACCGTGTAGGTCTTGGTTTCGTTTGTGAGTAATGCCCCGAAGGTGAACATCATCTCCAGGTGCTTTGGGATCAACACAAACCCGAAGCCCAGGCCCGGCCCGTACGAAATTCCGTCCTGCCCCCACCACATGGTGAAGTCCAGGCCGGTGACCATCTCGTAGTTTTCCTTGTCCCGTTCGGTATCGCCTTCGTGTTGCACACTCTCCTGCGATTGCTCTCCCAAAGCGCCGTCGCAAAAAAGGGTAACAACTGCGAAACACGCTATCGCCATTCTTATCGATCGATACATCCAGGGCCTCCCAGTGGTTACAAATCGTTTATCACACCACCAATATTATGAAAAACTCCGGGACTGAACAATCATCTTCCGCGGGTCTTTTTTTTGTGTCCTCTTTTTCGCGCCGGATGATCGTTGATTCCTGCTTGGGAACATATCTTCGCGATCCTGTCCCGTATCCGTGCCGCCTTCTCGAACTCGAGGGACGACGCGTATATCAGCATTTCCTCGCGCAACGCCTCAACCAGCGCCTCCGGATCGCCCTCCATTCCGTCCGTCTGCGGAATCCTTGCAACCGGCGCGTAGTCCGAGCTCGCCGACCCCGGTCCTATTTCCAAAATGGCTTTTTGAATAGTCCGTGGGTTTATTCCGTGCTCCTTGTTGAAAACCTCCTGCTTTTTTCTCCTGTCACGCGTCACGGTTATTGCCTGCATCATGGCGTTGGTTTCCCTGTCGGCGTACATAATTACCAGGCCCTCCACGTTTCGCGATGCGCGCCCCATTGTCTGTATGAGGGAACGTGCGGACCTCAAAAAGCCCTCCTTGTCCGCGTCCATGATGGCCACCAGTGATACCTCCGGCAAGTCCAGGCCCTCCCGAAGAAGGTTTATCCCTATGAGCACGTCGAATGTCCCGAACCGGAGATTCCTCAATATCTCCACTCGTTCCATGGTATCGATATCGCTGTGCAAATATCGGACCTTGACATCAAGTTCGCTATAGTACTCGGTGAGATCCTCGGCCATCCTCTTGGTAAGCGTTGTAACCAGCACCCTTTGCCCTTTGTCCACGCAGTTTCTTATCTCCGCGAGGAGATCGTCGACCTGTCCTTTTGCCGGTCTCACCTCCACAAGCGGATCCATCAAACCCGTGGGCCGGATGACCTGCTCGACTATCGCGTCGCCTGCCCTGTCGAGCTCCCACTGCGTCGGAGTCGCCGATACACAGCAGATCTGCCCCGTCTTCTCATCGAACTCCTCGAACCTCAACGGTCGGTTATCCTTGGCCGATGGGAGTCTGAACCCGTATTCGATCAGGGTCTTCTTTCTTGAAAGATCACCCAGATACATGGACCCCAGCTGGTTCACCGTTTGATGACTTTCGTCGATGAAGGTTATGAAGTCGCTCGGGAAGTAGTCGAGGAGTGTCGTAGCCGGCTCTCCTTCCTCACGCCCGTCAAGGTGACGTGAGTAGTTCTCGATACCCGGGCAGTGACCAATCTGCTCGAGGAGCTCCAAGTCATAAAGGGTTCTCTCCCCCAGACGTTGCTTCTCCAAAAGCTTTCCCACGGCGTTCAGCTCGGCGAGTCTTTTCTGCAGCTCGCTCCTTATCCGGTCAATAGCCGCGTGGAGCTTTCTCGCCGGAGCAACGTAGTGAGAGCCGGGAAACAACGTTGTCTTTTCCACCCTCGAAATTGAATCTCCGCGGAGCGGATCTATCTCGCTTATCCTCTCCACCGTATCACCCCAGAATTCCACCCTTATTGCCTTGTTCTCCTCGTAGACCGGGAAGATCTCCACCGTGTCACCCCGCACCCTGAATGTGCCGCGCGCGAAGTCCACGTCGTTTCTCGTGTACCGTATCTCCACCAGGCGTCGCATGAGGTTCTCGCGGCCCAGATTTTTTCCCTCCTCGACGGATATCAACATCTCACGATAATCATCCTTGGCACCGATTCCATAGATACAGGATACCGACGCGACGATAATTACGTCCCTTCTGGTGAGAAGCGATCGTGTCGCCGAGTGTCGAAGGCGGTCTATTGTCTCGTTTATAGACGCGTCCTTTTCGATAAACGTGTTGGTTGATGGCACATATGCTTCGGGTTGATAATAGTCGTAGTAACTGACGAAGTACTCCACGGCGTTGTTCGGAAACAGCGCCGTGAACTCCGAAAAGAGCTGGGCCGCCAGCGTCTTGTTGTGCGCCAAGACAAGTGTCGGACGTCCCAGGCGCGCCACCACATTAGCAATGGTGAACGTCTTACCGGACCCGGTTATGCCCAGAAGCACCTGGTTGTCCAGGCCCGACAAAAACCCATCTACGAGCTTCTCAATGGCCTGAGGTTGATCCCCCCTTGCCTCGAAGGAAGAAACCAGCGAAAAAATATCCTCACTCATTTGTAGTAGACTTCCCTTGAAAACAACTTCCTCTTTATAATCGAAAAAAAATCAACCTGTGGAAAGATGTTTAAAAAGAGGTTAAATACTCATGATTCCGTGTGGTAATAACTGATATTTTTCAACAAACGAAGAGTGATCTCCTTTTGGTCACCGCTAATTCACAATCAATGATCCTCTGTTTCAGAAGTAATTTCACACAATAACAGCTTGTTCTCACAAATTCACACGGACTACTACTTCTTGTTTTCAAAAAAAGAGATCTGAGGTTATAAGGAGCAAGCTGTGAAAAAACAGGAAGGATCAGGCTCTTTATGGAAGTCACCATCTCTAAACAATGCATGTCCTCCGCATTATCCAGAACGTCCACGATCGCCGACAGGAAAAGCTCCATGCAGATCCTGTCGAACGTCCTACTCTCCACCGAGGGACCAAATCAGATTCGATTTGCTACAACCGATCTCAACATGTCCGCCGCGGGAATTCTCCACGCACAGATAGTAAAGGGTGGTTCTATCACCCTGCCCGCCAAAACCCTCTACGATATAGTGAGGACTCTTCCGGACGGGCCCATATGCCTGAAGGTGGACGGAGACTTTGTAAAGATAACCAGCGGCAGGTCGGTATTCAAGCTGATCGGGCTGCCGGCCGAGGATTTCCCGAAGTTGCCCGATGCCTCCGGTATAGAGTTCTTCGACATGGATTCCCAGATGCTTACGAAGATGATCGAAAGAACATCGTTTTCCATATCAAGTGACGAAACCAGACCACACATTAACGGGGCGCTCCTCCAAGGTGACGGAAAAATCTTGCGCATGGTCACCACGGATGGACATCGACTCTCCATGGTGGAGTTCAAGACCGATAAAAGCGGATTTTACAACTACACAATGGTGGTGCCAAACAGGGGAATCGGAGAGATCCGTCGCCTCATCGACGAAGGGTCCGGGCCCATCTCCATTTGTTCACACGAAGGATCGATTTTCTTGCGACGGGAGATCGAGGTAGAAAAGGGGATCGGCGGAGACCCGCCACGGACAGCGGAGTTCGTACTGGTGTGCAAATTGATAGACACCGAGTTCCCGCCGTATGATCAAGTCATTCCCAAGGGACAGGACAAGCGTGTAATAATACCGAGAGTGACGTTTCTCGAAGCCCTCAAGAGAGTTTCAGTGGTTTCCTCCGAGCGCACTTTGGGGGTGAAGTTCTCATTGAGTGAGGGTTCCCTGGAAATATCCACCGATAACCCGTCCATTGGAGAGGGATCGGAGATAATTGATGTTGGGTATGATGGAGAGGAACTTGTGATCGGATTCAATGCTCGCTACTACATCGATGTGCTCAGTGTTCTCGATGAAAGCGAGGTTGTGCTTGAGCTATCCGGCGATCTCGATCCGGCAGTTATCAGGGACACTTCCGATAACTATGTCGGTGTCGTAATGCCGATGCGCATATAGAGGCGTATGGGACGTGTTCAGCTCGATGAGATCTTCCTCGTCGATTTCAGAAACATCCGTGGGTTAACAATAGAGCCTTCCCGGATGCCCGACGGAGGTTCTTGGATCGAGCGCTGTTCCAGGCAGAGGTCTCATACCAGGAGGCTTATCGATCGTACGGGAAGGCCGTCGCCAGCAGAAACCGGATACTGAAGACCAAGCCGTTGGATAGACGTGCCCTCGACGATGTCTCATCTGAGCTGGACAGAGATAGGAACAGACACCTGTTCGGTTTCCTTAAGGGGTTGGGCGGTCAGGTGTTTATCACCACGACCCATAATGATCACATCCCCATAGAAGGGGATCGGGTTGATTTCTTTGTCGAGAACGGATCGATAGCGGTGAATTGAGGGGAATTCTGTGAGGTTAATTCTTCTTTTTTCTCAGCGGTTTCAAACGAACCTTGACTGTTTTTTCCCGGTCGGGTGTGACCGACATTCTCTTGGTACGATAGCCGGGGGCAAAGAAGGTCATCTCCAGGGGCTCATCGCTGCTTGGGACAACGATGGGACGCAAAGTCATCAGCGTTCCGTCGATTTCAACGCGAGCATTCTTGGGCAAGATATCGAGCCATAGGGTGATCCTTTCGAGCGTGGCGAGTGAGTCCGTAAGAGACTTTGTGTCGTTCTTTGGGGCGTGGATACGCTCCTTGAGCGAACTGCGATCAGAAATCGTCAACTTGTCATCGTGATCGATAGTCCGAAACGGGTTTTCGTGGAAAAAGAGATAGTAAGCGGCGCCGAACAGCGCGAGAACAAAAAGGACGGCCCACGGAGAGACGGGGATAACAAGCCGCCGCCGCCGGGCGGGGCCCTTGTAACGGGGGGCCGGACGAGGGGGATGATCTTTTTCATTAAGCGTCACATCGATGCCGTCAAAACGCTCCACGGGGCTATCGGGAACGATGGACGGCAGGCCCACCTTGGTTTTGCAGTTCCTTGCGTCGCTCGGCACCCTCCCCACGGCAGCAGCCGTGAGATGGCGGATGAACTCATCGGCGGTCTGGAAACGCTCGATGGGATCCTTTGCGAGGGAGGTAAGCACGAGCCGCTCCATCGCCTCGGAAATTTCCGTGCGGATGGACGTGGGTCGAGGCACCGGCTTTGTGGCAGTGGCCATCATGATTTGGTGGGGCGTGGACCCGACAAACGGGCGCCTGCCGCACAGCATCTCGAAGAGGATCACCCCCACGGAAAAAAGATCCGAACGGGCGTCAATCTTTCCGGTGCCGGTGATGGTTTCCGGGGCCATGTATCCGGGTGTGCCGAGTACTATCCCCCGCTGGGTCTGCGGGCGATCATCGATTACAATACCGGGGTGGGTCACGTTCCCGCCGATGATCTTCGCGATACCGAAGTCGAGGATCTTAACTGTCTCGCGCCCATCGTCGGTCTTGCTGAAAAGCACGTTCTCCGGCTTTAGATCACGGTGAATGATCCCCTTGCGGTGTGCGCTTCCAAGGCCATCGAGTATCTGGTCCGTGACTTCGACGATCATGCGCTCGTTCAAAAATCTCAAGCGATTGAGCCGATCCGCCAGAGACTCCCCGGAGAGGTACTCCATGACAAAGAAAGGTCGGCGATCGGGCGTGAGGCCGAAATCGGTAACGTCCACCACGTTGGGATGCTTGATACTGGCCGCAGACTGGGCCTCCATCCGGAACCGGGCGATCATGTTCGGGTCGTCCGCCTCGCCGGGATGGAGAACCTTGATGGCGACCGAAAGCATGAGGTCCACGTGTCGCGCTTCGTATACGACACCCATGCCCCCTTGTCCGATCTTGCGGAGGATCTTGTACTTGTTCTCCAGGATCTGGCCGTCTGAAATAGAAAGGGTCACAGGTTCCTACAATATATAAAAATGTGAATGAGTGAAAATATTATCGCGTGAGAACAGATCTCGAAGATGTCAGGAGAACATCTCGTACATTGTCACCTGGATGCGGGATTTTTAGGAGTGTCGCTCATTGGGGTTCGGTTACACTGTTCATTCCTGCGCGTTGATTGTGGCAAGGAACTCTGTCCGAAGACCATGGTCACCGGCCATCAGGCCGGCATACGCGGAGGTTACAGCGCGGCTTCCCGGCTTGCGGACGCCGCGAACCACCATGCAGAGCTGCTCGGCGTTCAGGATGCAGCCGGCGCCCCTGGCTCCGAGATGTTCCATGAGCGCCGCGACCACTTCCTTGCCGATCTCTTCCTGGAGCACAAGGCGGTGGGCGAAGCAGTCCACAAGACGCGTGATGTTGGAGAACCCGATAATGCGGTCACCCGGAATGTAAGCCACCTGAGCGAAGCCGTGGTACGGGAGCAGATGGTGCGGACACACAGAATGAAAGAACAGGTCGCGTATGATCACCAGGCCCTGATCCGCCGGCGACGGGGATCCCCCGCTGAGGATATCGACGGGGTCCCAGTCGTAGCCGTCGAGAAGATCGTCGAGCCACATGTCAGAGGCCCGGACCGGAGTGTTGAGCAACTCGGGATAGGTTCCCGGGGACTTGCCCAAGGCGCGCAGGAAATCCTCGAAGGCCTTGGCGAGCTTGGCGCTCTTGTCATCTCTGTCGGTCATTAAAAAGGGCGCCCTCAGACCGGGATAACATTTTCGATCTCGGGGATCTCTTGTTTCAGCAGGCGAAGAACCCCCATCTGCAATGTGATCTGTGCCGACGGGCATCCCTGGCAAGCTCCCTGGAGGCGCACTTTTACATTGTTGCCGTCCATACCCATGAAATCGATCCCTCCGCCGTCCAATGCCAGCGCGGGCCGGATCTTCTCGTCGATGATCTTTTGGATTTTCTCTTCCATTTTCTCTTCCATTTCTTTCTCGTTATTGAAACACACAACGTTCCACCATAACAGCCAAACCCGATATAAGACCAGCACGCCGCGTGTCAAGTATGTCACCGGGGATTGTAGTGCTCTACAGCCCACGCATGAAATCCGGTCGGAGGTTGGCGTTGTCCGGATCTTCGAGCACCCGATCGATTATTCCGAGGAGCCGCGGCTTGTCCTTCTGCAGTTCCCCGGACAGGGGCAGGTAGTTGGAAGCGTGGTTCGCGTGAAAGATGATTCCGTCGCTGTGCATGCAGTTCAGCATGACCCGGCACTCTTTGAGGATCTCGATGGGTGAGAGAACGCGCCAGGATGGGTCGCCGTACGCCTCCTCGAAGCTCGGCTCGCGCGGCTCGAGCATGAGGGTAAGGGCCGAGGCGTACTTCGGTGCGATGGCGTCCAGGACCGCAGCGGTTCGCTCCGCATGTCTCGTGGAGAGACGTGGTCCGGCCAGGCCCAGGATGACAGTGATGGAGAGATCGATGCCCGCCTCATGGGGTTTTTGGCAAAGCTCGATCATCTCGCCGGAGGTGCAGCCCTTGTCAATCAGTCGAAGAACCTCGTCGTCCCCCGACTCCGCGCCCAGGTAGATCATCGTCAACCCGGCGTCCTTGAGCCGCCGAAGATCCTCCACGGTCTTGCGCTTGAAGTTCATGGGGGAGGCGTATGCGGTGACCCGTTTGAGGTCGGGGAGCTTTGAGTTCAGGCGATCGAGGATTCGCAGCAAGCGATCGACGGAAAGAGCCATGGCGTCGCCGTCAGCGAGGAAGACGCGTCGTACGTGGGGAAGCTCCCGCGAGGCCCAGTCGATCTCGGCGAACAGATCCTCCTGTTTTCGCGCGCGGAATTTCTTCTTCTGATAGCTCACGCAAAAAGCGCACCGGTTGTGCGAGCAACCCAGGGTGGCCTGGAGTATCAGGGAGCGGGCCTCGGAAGGCGGGCGGTAGAGTGGTTGATTATAGTGGATCACGACTAGTTCTTGATGGCGGCTTCGAACAGCGGAAGAGCGCCCTCAATCTTATCGTCCGTCACACAGTAAGAGATGCGGAAATAGCCGCTCCTGCCGAAACCTGTGCCGGGAACCACCAGGACGCGGTTTTCCTTGAGCTTGTTGATGAAGGCGATGTCGTCCCCGCCGGGGGCCTTGGGGAATATATAGAACGCGCCGCTCGGATAGGGAACCTCATATCCCATGCGGGTGAGCTCATTGTACAGGAGATCCCGCTTGCGCCGGTACCAGTCCAAGTCGATAGTTACCGACTGGAGCTTCGCGACCACCCGTTGCATGAGGGCCGGGGCGTTGACGAAGCCCAGGGTCCGGTTGGCGAAGGCGGTCGCGTCGGCGAGCCTCTCCCATCCGACGATGCGCGGGGAGACAGCCAGAAAACCTATGCGCTCGCCGGGCAGGCCGAGATCCTTTGAGTGGCTCGTGGCCACGAGGGTGTTCTCGTATCCGTTGAACGGGCTCGTACATTTTGGGCTATCGTAGACCAGCTTGCGGTATGGAGCGTCGTCGATGACGAATATCGGCCGGTCGCGCCCCACGGACTTCGCGCGAAGGAGGTCACCGAGGCCGTCGAGTGTCTCCTGAGGGTACATTACACCGGTCGGGTTGTTGGGGTTGGTGATAATGACGGCCCGTGTCCGGTCGGTTATCTTGGCGGCGATATCGTCGAGATCCAGGTTGAAATCGGTCCTGGTCTCCGCGACGACCATTGTTGCGCCGTGGTTCTCTATGTAAAAATTGTATTCCACAAAGTAAGGAGCGTTGACGATCACCTCCTCGCCGGGATCGATCAGGGCCTTCAGTGTCACGTTCACCGCTCCACCGGCGCCCACGGTCATCACGATGTTCTGTGGTGTAAAGGGAATATCGTGGTCCTTGGCGAGATCGGAGGCAACCGCCGCGCGGGTCGCCTCGAAACCGATGTTCGCCATGTACTTGTGCTGTCCCGGCGTATCGTCGTCGACAATCTCCCTCAGGGCTTTCTTGAACTCGGGAGGCGGCTCGAGGTCCGGGTTTCCGATGGAGAAATCATAAACCGGCTTTCCGCTCCCGTCGTTGGCGAGCCGTGCGCCCTCCTCGAACAATTTTCGGATCCATGATCCTCCGGCTTGATAGGCTGCGATCCGTCTTGATATCGGCATGTTGACCTTCCGGCTTCTTGGGGCAGCCCTCGCGGGATCACCCGTCAGACCATCGCTTCTCCGGTTTCTCTCCACAGCAGGTACGCGGCATGGTGTACAACCCCCATCTTGTCGGTGTCCACGTAAAGGGCCCGAACCTGAAGGCTCGTAGTGTTCGATGTATTGCTTTCGGGCTTTTGCGTCACATGAACGGCAATATCAGATGGATGCCGTGCCCCGCAAGGATCCAGTTCATTATTCACTCGCGCAGGTAAAGCCAGCTTCCATCATCTTCCCCTTCCCCTCGCACAAGGGAAGCCTGCCCGCCATAGCCTTGGCGAAGGCGGGGCCGGGATGGGGTTAACGAGAACGGTTACGAGTGATAAAATTCTGTTATCATGAATGAGATGAGAATGGTTCAGGCAATGGTCATTGTTGCGGTGCTTTGCGCGGCGGGAGTTGCAGCGGGCGGCGAGCAGGCGGCGGTGACGGTCGAGGCGGGGGATCTGGGAGAGCAATTCGTCGAGTCAACGACCGCTTCCATTCGCACGGTACTTGTCGAACGAGGATACGAGCCGGCCCAGACCGCGCAGGCGACGACGGCGATCCGGGCGACGGCCTCCTCTTCGGAGAACAAGATAAAGATCCGCATCTGCAGCGTGTACCGAGACGACCCCGAGGGAAAATGCGATGAGAGGATCACCTCCGTGGCGTCGGCCCAGTCCCAGATAAGGGCCATGACGAGGTACGTGCTCAGAAAGGCTTCCACCGAGGCCCGGCCCGCGCCGGTACCTGTTGTGAAGCCGGAGCCTGTTGTGAAGCCGGAGCCTGTTGTGAAACCGGAACCCGTTGTAAAGCCGGAACCCGTTGTGAAGCCGGAACCCGTTGTAAAGCCGGAACCGACACCGGAGCCGACACCCTTCATTGAACCGATCCCCCAGCCGGCGACCGGCGGCTTCAAATACAATCAACCGGAGTCGATGTCCGAACACGGCGAGCGGGAACAAACCGGTGCGCCGCCGCGACCGTCGGACGAGGAGTTGATGGTCGTGCCGGAGGGGATGATCATGGCGGGAACTCCGGCGGAGACCGGGCGGGTGTTCAAGGTATTCGGCGCAACCACGGGCATCCAGGCCGGCGCTCTGGCGTTGACCTTTGCCGGCTTTTTTTATTTTGGGGAGATGCCCTCTTTGTTGGCTGCGGGAATAGTGTACTACGCCGTTTCGCCGGCGCTCTCGTCCATCATGGGAACGTGGATGGCGAAAAAGAGCATCTACTGGGAAGTATCCTACGGTCCGATTGTCGGCGGAGCATACTTAGGTGCACTGGCCGGGTTGGGAATGCTCTTTTATGCCGATTACCGACAGGACGAGATCCCCTATCTCTTGGCGTATTTCGTATGTCCCTTAGTCTTTCCCGCCCTAGGCGCCGCTATCGGGTATGCGGTGGGCCGAAAGCCAACGGAAGGCGTCCGGAAGATCGGCCTCAATCGAAACGGAGAACCGTCAGTAGCTCTTTCTTCGACAGTGGAGTGGACCCTGCCGTCTCCCATCGTCATGCCCCCCCTGGACGGATCGAGGCGAGCCGTTGCCGGAGTGACCCTCGGAAGGCTGAGTTTTTAGGTAGGCGTGCATGCCCGTTAAATTTCTCACAAAGTACTGGCTCGCGGGAGCTATAGCGCTGACGGTGGTCGCGGCGTTGGTTTTTCCGGCCCCGGGGCTGGTTCTGCCCGATTACTACGTTATCGATATCGGTGTGGTGGTAGTAATGTTTCTGGGCGCCCTCAAGATCACACCGGATCGATTCAAGAAGGCCATAAACCGTGTGGATCTGTTGTTTCTCTCCGGGATCATGGTTTTTGTGGTCGCGCCGGCAGCTTCTCTGGGGCTCGCCTGGGTTCTGGGTCTGGACGTGGGAACAGACAGGCTGGCGGTGCTGGTTTGCACGGCTCAGGCGTCGACGCTGGCAACCGCTATCGTGCTCACCGAGGTGGCGGGAGGAGACGTGGCCCTGGCCATGGTGATAACCATGGTCAACAACGTCGTAACCGTTTTTCTTACGCCCCTGATATTCAAGGTCGCGGCCGACGCGGAAGTGGAGGTGGATCACCTCGCAATGGCCGGAGAAATGGCGCTCAAGATCCTGACACCTGTTCTTGCGGCGCAGCTCGTCCGGCGCCGGCTGGATGGATTCGTATCGCGACACAAGCGACGGTTGTCCGTGACCTCCCAGCTGATAATACTCGTTTATGTCTACGCCGGTGTGGCCGCGGCCTCACAGCGATTGGAGGGTGCCGGACAGGTGCTGGCCAGGGTGGCCGTGCTGGTGATCGCGTTGCATGCTGCGATGCTGATCTTCAGCGCGATAGTTGCCAGGATAACCACGAGATCGCCGGAAATGAGGGTGGCGTTCGTAATGTGTTCGTCGCAAAAAACATTGCCGGCGGCTATTCTCATCTGGAAGAGCTACTTCGCATCAATACCCATCGGACCGCTTGTGGCGGTTGCCTACCACATGCTGCAGCTCGTGGTGGATTCCATGCTGGCGCCCGGTTTTTTACGCTTGCCCATTGTGAGAAACAGAGCCAAACACAGGAGCGCCGGTTACAAAAAGGGGAAAGTCAATGGACGAAATGATTGATACCGTCGGCACCGATACCGAGATTACCAGTCTGTTCGACCCGGAAGCCGCCGGGTTGCTCGTAATCGACATACAGGAAAAGCTCTGGCCGTTCATTTTCGACAAGGAGGAGGTGTTGAGCAAGACCCTCGCGGCCATCGACGTGGCCGGGTATCTCGAGCTGCCCATCCTCGTTACGGAGCAGTACGTGAAGGGTCTCGGGCCGACCATCCCACGGGTGAGGGAGGCGCTCGATCGTTGGGACGCCTACCGTCCGGTGGAGAAGACCGCGTTCTCGTGCTTCGGCGAGCCGAAGTTTGTGGAGAAATTCGAACAATCCGCCATCGAAACCCTCGTCGTGATCGGAATCGAGGGACACGTCTGCGTTATGCAGACCGCTCTGCACGCTCTGGATCGTGGGATCGACGTGTTCTACATGACGGAGGCGATCGGTTCGAGAAGCGTGCATCACAAGGAAGAGGCCATACACCGAGTGCGGGACGCGGGAGCCCTGGTCGGATCAGTGGAGATGTTCGCCTTCGAGGCCATGCGTTCGTCAACACACCCTGCCTTCAGACAAGTCCAGAAGGTGATAGTTTAGGACAAAGTCCGGGTTTTTCCGGCTCATATGCGCCGGGGAATTTTAACGTCGCACACTTTTTCCACGAGTTTCATATACGTGTCCAATGCTTCGTGCTCCTTGTCAAGAGGCGCCGTGAAGAGATCGCGTATCAGCTTCTTGGGAATGACTCCGTCGGTCAGGCCGTAGTACAGCCTGTCTCCCAGAATGTACCCGAGTAAATGGGCCGCCGCGTTGAAGACAGCGGGATCGGACAGCGCCGACACATTCCCGATCTTGGCGGATTGCTTCTTGTTGGAGCGCTGCCAGGAGATGTGTTTCAGGACAAATTGGGCCGCGAGATCCTCCGCCTCCATTGCGTTTTTCTTGCGGGACCGGGCCACCATGGTCCGCAGGCGCCCGGAATGGTCGGCCTTCCGCTTGGGGTTGATCACCTTGGAGCCGAAGAACCCGCACGCCTCGTTGAGCACGATGTAGTAGAAGAGATCCCTGGAGTTGTCCGGATCCACGCCGCCGCAGACCACGTGCTTGAGGTAGTGGGCGGCCTCCTCCGCCGCGTGGTTGACAGACAGGGTGGCCAGGTAGATCAGCTCCAGGGAAGGTACACAGACGCTCTCCTCGGCCTCCGCCTGGAGGAGAATCTGGCGCTTGGCCTTCTTGCTCAAGCCCGCGTCGTCCAGGACGGTCACCAGATCCAGATCGGCGGGCATCAGCACGCGCACACGCTGCGCCGCGTCACGTGCGTCCAGCCTCAGATATCGGGCCAGATCCTTTATGAGCGAGCGGACCGTCTGACCGAGTTGCGTGTACTCAATGAGCTCCTCGTCGAAATGGATCCAGTGGAGGTATGAAAGCTGCTGCACCAGTGGCGGGGTGTTGTTGACGCAGTACTCCCCGGGGGCCACCTTGACGACCTCCGCCTCCTCGCGGCCCTCGCGCGCCAGCTGCCAGTAGATCTCTTCGGCGTTCTGGTAAACGATCACCCGATCCGGAGCGTCGAGACCGTTCTTGATGAAGGCCAGGTCCACCTTGGCGGGCAGGTGGGAAGGCGAGACGTGCATCTGACCGGCGGAGACGATGATCGTGGCGCCGGGATACTCCTTCGCTACATGGGCTATTCGGGCTGCCGCTATCTTGTCCCGTTGTACCAGAGGGAGCTCGGAGTCGCTGTCGATGGCCACCATGGGAAAGCCGCGCTCCTGGGCCAGATCGAACAGGGGCTTGAAGTTCGGCCAAATATCGTACGGCCAGTGCTCCCGGTATCGGATGCGCCGAAGGAACGTCTGCTCCTTGATGGTGCCGTCGAGGAACCGGTCAAGGTCGTTCTGGTGTTCTGTGTCCACGAACTCGATGGCCAGGCAGATGTTATCCACCTGATGCATGACCGCTTGGATGAGGGTGACCAGGGTCTTCTGGGCGAGCCGCAACGTGTGGTAGTCGGCCACATATGCGACCCGGGCGGCGGCCACGGAATCGCAAAGGGCCCCGAAGCCCGACTCTTGCATGTACCCGGCGACGGCGCGACGATACTCGTTTCGATATCGTGCAAACCCGATTGTCTGGTGGGTTTCCCGCGATTCGATCATGATTCGTTGTCGCTTGAAGATCCGGCGCTGGAGATCGATTACCTCGGCAGTGGCCCGACGGGCCATCATGGACATTCTCTGTGAATTCTTTTCGTCCAACGATCACTCCTCGTCACACAATATCAAGCCTACGGGCCGTTGGACCATCTTGCAAGGATCCCTGCGGAAAATGGAGTGGCTGAGGGGCCGGGAAAGGTTGGACGACGCGAGTTGACAGCCGCCGCCATTGTGTGTTTATTGAATCCCGTGAAACTCGTGTGCAACAGCAAGCATCATCATCACGGTCACTCCATGGGAGCTGGCTGATGGTGCCGTAGTTCACGCAGGTAATTAGACACCAAAGACGCCGGTCCTGACCGGCGTCTTTTTTTTCGCCGATCAGGGCCGATCGGAAACAGGAGGCCCGAAGGCGATGTGCACCAATGAAAAAATCATCCGTTTGGCTTTGCCCAAGGGGCGTATGCAGGGGAACGTTCTCAGACTGCTAGAGGACGCCGGAATCAGCGTGCGCTCCTCGGCGCGAGGCTACCGCCCAACCATTTCGTTGCCCGGATTCGAGACCAAGATCTTGAAGCCACAGAACATCGTCGAGATGCTTGCTCTTGGGTCCCGAGACGTCGGTTTCGCCGGCGCAGACTGGGTCGCCGAGCTGGGAGTCGACCTGATTGAGCTCCTTGACACGGGGCTCGATCCGGTCCGATTGGTTGTCGCGGCGCCGGCCGAGCTGTTCGAGGGCGGTCGGCTTCCCGATAAGAGGTTAGTGGTCGCCTCCGAGCTCGAACAACTCACAAGAACGTGGATCGACAAGCGCGGCGTGGACGCGAAGTTTGTCCGCTCCTATGGCGCGACCGAAGTGTTCCCACCCGAAGATGCAGATCTTATCGTCGACATTGCGGCGACCGGGAGCACCCTGCACGCGAACAAGCTGGTCGTGGTCGAAGAGCTGCTCAGATCATCGACGCGACTCTTCGCAGCTTCGCGTGCGCTGGAGGATCCGGATAAACGGGAGCAGCTCGACAGGCTGACGCTGGTTCTCAAATCGGTGCTTGAGGCTCGTCAGCGTGTGATGGTCGAGGTGAACGTGCCCGTGTCCGCCCTCGAAAGAGTGATCGAGGTGTTACCGTGCATGCGTGAACCGACCATATCGCCGCTCCACGGTGGCAACGGCTACGCGGTCAAGGCAGCGGTTCTCAGGGAGAATCTCCCGCTGGTGATACCGGAGATCAAGCGCATGGGTGGCAGCGACGTTGTGGTCACGAATCTGGCCCAAATCGTGCCGTAGTGGAGGATACCAATGACGGAAAGAAACTCTGAACTGGTTCCATCGCCGCTGATACGTGAGGTCACCGTGTACCGCAAGCCAAGGCACCCAGCGCCGATCGATCTGAGACTGGACGCCAACGAAGGATCCCTTCCGTCCCCGAAGGTGCTCGACGCGGTACTCGAGGCCGGGGTGTGCGAGGTGCGGGCGTACCCCAACCCCGGCGCGCTCGAAGCCGCGCTAGCGGGTCGGCTCGGAATCGCAGCGGAACGTGTGCTGGTTACTGCAGGCGCCGACGACGGGATCGAGCGCGCGATGCGATCGGTTCTGGCGCCAGGGCGTGAGATCGTGATTCCGTCTCCCACTTTTGAGATGATTGATCGCTATGCCAGACTCAATGGCGCGACAGTTCGGGAGATCCCCTGGCTCGAAGGCGGGTTCCCGGTCAACGCGGTGCTCGAGTCGGTGACGGAGCGGACGAGAATGATCCCTGTGGTCACTCCCAACAGCCCCACCGGTCTCGTCGCTACCGGCGAGGACCTCCGGCTGCTGTCTGCGGCGGCCCCCGGAGCTCTTCTGCTCGTGGATCTGGCGTACATCGACTTTGCCGATGATGACCTCACTGCGACGGTCCTCGAGTTGCCCAACGCGGTGGTCGTCCGCACCTTCTCCAAGGCCTGGGGGTTGGCCGGACTACGCGTGGGCTGGGCAGCGGGCTCGACAGAAGTGATCGGATGGATGAGGGCCGCCGGTCATCCCTACGCCGTCTCTGCCCCCTCGCTCCGAATAGCCGCAACGTGGCTCGATTCAGGAGAGGTCGAAGTAAGGTGCTTCGTCGAGCGCATTCGACAGGAACGCACGGCATTAACCGCAGTGCTCCAAAGGCTTGGATGCGACGTTCTGCCCTCCCAGGCGAACTTCATCCTGACCGAGGTTCCGAACGGAGAATGGTTCCGGGACGGAATGGCGGGTATGGGTATCGCGGTACGTATCTTTCCGGACAGTGAGGTCCTCGCCGATAGGGTTCGGATCACCCTGCCGGGGGACGCATCTCAGTTCGATCGGCTGACCCATGCAATCGAGACTGTTCTCGATCCCCAGGCTCTGTTGTTTGACGTCGACGATACCCTCGCCGACGTGACCCGATCGTACCGGCGGGCTACGGTGGAGACCGCCAAGGCGTTTGGCGTGGAGATCACCTATAACGAGATTGCCGCAGCAAAAGCGCGCGGGAACGCCACCAACGATTGGCAACTCACCAAACGCATGATCGCGGATCGGGGCGTGGAGGTCACCCTCGAGGAGGTCACCGAGAAATTCGAGCTGCTATACCAGGGCACGGAAGAGAAACCAGGGCTTGGGACCCTCGAAACACTACTCGTCGACCGCGGCCTGATCGAGTTCCTGGCCGGCCGATTCAAGCTGGGCATCGTCACCGGTCGACCCTGCCGGGACGCCATGACCTTTTTGAGGGCTCACGAGTTTTCGTCACTGTTTGCCACTGTGGTCACGATGGACGACGGCCCGGTCAAGCCGAGCCCAAAACCGGTGCAGCTGGCCATGCAGCGCCTGGGCGTGGATCGCGCCTGGATGATCGGTGATACCCCCGATGACATCCGCGCGGCGAGGGAAGCTGGCGCACTGCCCCTGGGCGTCGTGGCACCGGCGGATGCCCCGGATGTTGCGCGAAAGGCGATGGGACGAGCCGGTGCGGCCAGGGTTTTCGACAAACTGAGAGAGCTAGAGGAGATTGCGAAATGAGCCAGCGTATGACGAAATTGACACGAAAGACCAACGAGACCGACATCAGACTGAGCCTCAACCTGGATGGCTCCGGCCAGGCCGAGATCGCAACGGGTATCGGCTTTCTTGACCACCTTCTTTGCAGCCTCACAAGGCACGCTCGATTCGACCTCGAGATCGTCTGCAAGGGTGACCTCGGGGTAGACGATCACCACACTGCTGAGGATTGTGCCCTGGCGCTGGGGACCGCGCTCGACGAAACCCTCGGCGACCGGCGGGGGATTGGTCGCTTCGGCTGTGCGTTCGCTCCGCTGGACGAGGCCTTGGCCCGCGCGGTGGTTGATCTCTCGGGACGCCCTTACGCGGCCGTGGATCTTGGCCTGACGCGAGAATCACTGGGCACCCTCAGCACGGAGAATGTTGGGCACGTGATTCGTTCGCTGGCAATGACCCTGAAGGCGGCGATCCACGTAGATGTTCTCAAAGGTGAGAACGATCATCACCGGGCAGAAGCCGCTTTCAAGGGGTTGGCTCTCGCGCTCAGGCAAGCGCTCGCCACGGACGGAAACTCGGAAGTGCCCAGCACCAAGGGGGTGTTGTGATGGAAAGAGAGATCGAAGTTGTAATTGTGCCCACGGGAACCGCCAACCTCGCGTCGGTTCTTGCGGGTTTGAGACGAGTGGGCACGCTACCCAGGGTGAGCGCGGATCCTGAGACCGTGGAGCACGCGAGGCTCCTGGTACTTCCCGGCGTAGGCACTCTGTCGGCAGCCATGGGGCGTCTTACGGCCGCAGGGCTGATCGACCCGCTAAAACGGAGATTCGCCGCCGGGCGGGCCACGTTGGCTGTGTGCCTCGGGCTCCAGATGCTCTGCGAAAGCAGCGAGGAGAGCCCTGGTCTGCCGGGTCTGGGCGTGGTTCCTGGCAACGTGACGCGCTTCACAGAGGGTTTCACGGTACCGCAACTCGGCTGGAACGAAATCGTGCCGGACGATGACTGCGACCTGCTCGAGCGCGGCTACGCGTACTTCGCCAACTCCTATCGTCTGACCGACGCGCCGAGCGGCTGGGCCGCAGCGGTATCGGACTATGGTGGTGACTTTGTGGCAGCGATTGAGCTGGGAAATATTCTGGCGTGCCAGTTTCACCCTGAGCTCTCGGGTCAGTTTGGCCTGGGGCTGATCCGGCGCTGGATCTCAAGGGGGATGGTTGGGGGGTGGCAACCATGCTGACCGTGCGAGTCATACCCTGTCTGGATGTGCGCGACGGCCGGGTTGTCAAGGGCATTCGATTCCAGGGCCTGAGGGACGCGGGTTCGCCTCC
>SDBV01000892.1_pt1 | contig 43525 bp, 34 predicted proteins | sample 2277081 | NCBI WGS metagenome assembly SDBV01 (sample SAMN10402039, study PRJNA504765) | marine sediment metagenome | isolation source: marine sediment core GS10_PC15, 223 cmbsf | place: Arctic Ocean: Southern Knipovich Ridge | collected 2010
GTGGACTTTTATGCCGTTGGGAAACGTGGAGCCAAATACCTCCGGAAAAACGATTTTAATGTAGTTGGTGACAGCAGCGATCTTTTTGATGATCTTAATTTTGAAAATGTTATGCCGGTTGCCGAATCGATAATGACCGATTATATCGACAGGAAATATGACAGGATATTACTTGTTTATAACCAATTTAAAAACGCAGCAGTTCAGTTACTGACCTTTGAGCAATTCCTGCCGGTAGTGCCTCCTGAACAGGATGAAGAAACTGCGTATGTTACCGATTACATATTCGAACCATCGAAAGAGTTTATCGTAAAGGAACTTATACCCAAATCTCTGAAGATCCAGTTCTACAAGTCCATCTTGGATTCTAATGCGGCTGAGCATGGCGCCAGGATGACAGCAATGCACAAGGCAACAGACAATGCTACAGAAATTATCAGGGATCTTCGCCTTACCTACAACAAAGCCCGCCAAGCTTCAATTACCAACGAGATCCTTGAGATCGTCTCAGGGGCCGAGGCTTTGAAAAAAGATTAGACATAACTTAATTCATTTCAATTATTCCTGTTCTGAGGGTATTTTTACCCATCGGCCGGCTTGACTGGGAACAATGAATGTTCGGGATTATCGGTTTTCGCGGAGCAGGCAAAACAACCATGTTACTGCAGTGCCTTAAATTGAAGGGTTTGCTGATTTTCTAAAATAATATGTGTATACTGTTGATAAACAGCAAGGAAAAATGACCTATTATTCATAATATGGTTAATATTCTTTGCACTTATGATAAATTATACGCCGTCAAATCAACTGACAATGGAAGGATTCAAACATCCATTTTATAAGCAATTGAAACCGAATAATCGTTGGATCAATATGGCAGAGGTTATTCCGTGGGACGAACTGGCCGGGATCTACACCAGGAATCTGGATCCTGGCGCCGGTCGGTTAAGTGTTGATATTCGTATGGTAACCGGGGCCCTTATTATCAAGCATAAGCAGGAACTTAGTGACCGTGATACGATGGATATGATCAGTTCAATGAAACGGTTATTCGTAGAGCAGAAAGCCTCAAGCCTAAGCGCAAAAGAATCATAAAGGACGACACCCCGGACCATGATGATATAAATGATAATGCTTGAGGGCAAGTTTTGAGTTACTGAGAAAGAAAATGATTTTGTCTCAATCAGGTTAAAAACATTCCCAAATTTGACGAAGAACTATTTTATCCGGAATATTCAGTAAGTTTGTAGCGACCAATATAAATGCTCTAAAAGACAAATAAATGCCAATTCATTATTAAGATTAAATTAAAAAATAATAATCTACTAAAGACATTATTTTATGACATCAAAGATTCAGGAATTAACGGAAAAAATTTATCAGGAAGGAGTTGATAAAGCCCAAAATCAGGCAAATACCCTTCTTAAAGAAGCAGAAGAAAAGGCAGCTGGATTAATCAATGATGCACAGCAAAAAGCTGATAATATTATTCTGGAAGCCGAGAAAAAGTCTCAGGAGATAGACCAGGGCTTAAAAGAAGAACTACAATCAATTTCAAAACAGGTAATTGCCATTACAAAACAAAAGATCACGGACAGTATCGTGATAGATGCCTCACAAACGATATCGAAAAAATTATTAGATGATAAACATTTCTTTAAGGCGCTGATTTTGGAACTTGTCAATAAATGGGATATGGGGAATGGGCCTGTTAATGATTTATCACTTATACTTTCGGAGGAACAATTGGGAAAGCTGGACGGAATTTTTGAATCAGAGGCCTTGAAAATTTTACAAAGTAAGAAACAGATACTTTTTGATCCATCAATAAAAAATGGATTTCAGATAATTTCAAATTCGGAAGGATTTAAAGTTTCATTCAGTGGTGAGGATCTTGAAAATTTTTTCAGAAAATTCATGAAACCAAGAATCCAGGAATACCTTTTTACTTCCCCTGAAAATGAGTAGGTATTATTGTCAAATAGCTGGATTGCCGGAACTCATATTTGACCCTTTAAATGGATCTGTCGAACTCGGGGAATTTCTGAACCAGGTTACACCCTATTTGCAACCAATCCATTTGAACTGGTTAAATATGTTGTTGATGGAACAGGGACATAATTCTGTGTTAGAATATTTCACCAACGAATCAGCAGAACAAGATCCTACACTTCCCTATAGACCGGATTGGTTTGATCCTGAATCAGAACAATTTGGTTTATTGCCGGCCTACCTGCAAAGGTTCTCTAAAAAATTCTGGCAGAAAAGATCAGACCATACAATTCTGGAGATGGAAATAGGGTTGTTTGATGAATATTATCAGTACCTGAGACAATCGGAGAATGGATTTATTGAGAGATGGGCAATTCTCAGCCTGAATATGAGAAACTATCTTACTGCAAAAAAGTGTGAAGAATTCACAATTCTAAAACAATCCCAGGTGGTTGGAGAAGACGATTTTGCAAAAAGGCTTGTGGAATTTCAGACCGATCATAAAGAAATACAGGTAGATTGGCCGTTGAGTACGGTTATTGTTGAAATTTTGAAGAATGACAATTTACTAAAAAAAGAACTTGCTCTTGATCAACTGAAATGGGATTTAATAGATGAAATGAACCTTTTTAACTATTTCTCAATTGAGATAATCCTTGGATATACACTAAAACTTTTAATTCTTAAAAGATGGCAAAAAATTCATCAATCAGATGAAATTACATCGTATGAAAAAATAAGCGAAAATATTTGGACAAAGGAAATTGAAAAAAATACATTATTAAATTACAATGAGTAATAATTTATATACATGTACAGGCGAAATTACTGCCATAATTGCAAACATGGTTGTAGTCAAGGCTGATGGTCCCATAAGACAAAATGAAATATGCTACTATTCTCATGATGGCAAAAACATTATGGGGGAGGTAATCAAGACGGAAGGTGATTATGGTTATACTCAGGTATTTGAGAGCACCCGTGGATTTAAAGTCGGAATGAAAACCCATTTCACCGGAAACATGCTTGAGGTATACCTTGGGCCCGGTCTGCTCGCAAAGAATTTTGATGGTCTGCAAAATGACCTTAACAAGATGGAAGGAATTTTTCTGGAACGGGGAGCCAGGACATATCCCCTGGATACTGAAAAAAAATGGACATTCAAGCCCATAACAAAACCTGGCGATCATGTGTTGGCAGGGGACTGGCTTGGTGAGGTAGATGAGAATGGTTTTCCGCACAAGATTATGGTCCCATTTAAATTGAAGGGAACACTCAAGGTCATAGAGGTCGCCCAGGCTAATGATTATTACATTAACGACACAATTGCAACCCTTTCTAATGAAGCAGATGAGATTATAAAAGTTACCATGGTCCAGACCTGGCCGGTTAGAGTACCTATTAAGAGTTACAGTGAAAAATTACGCCCATCCGAATTATTTGAAACCGGGATCCGTGTTATTGATACACTGAATCCTATCCTTGAGGGGGGTACGGGATTTATTCCGGGACCATTCGGTAGCGGAAAAACAGTTCTTCAGCATGCTCTGGCACGACAGGCAGCTGCAGAAATAGTCATTATTGCTGCATGTGGGGAAAGAGCAAATGAAGTGGTTGAAATCTTCACGGAATTCCCGAAACTTGATGATCCCAGGACGGGAAAGAAAATGATGGAAAGAACCTGTATTATTGCAAATACGTCAAATATGCCTGTTGCTGCGCGTGAAGCTTCTGTTTATACAGCCATGACGATTGCTGAATACTATAGAGCCATGGGATTGAGAACCCTGCTCCTTGCCGATTCTACTTCCAGATGGGCTCAAGCTCTCCGGGAAATGTCGAACAGATTGGAAGAATTGCCCGGCCCCGATGCATATCCAATGGATCTGTCCGCGATTATTTCTAACTATTATTCAAGAGCAGGTCAGATTGTTCACAGAAATGGTTCAAAAGGATCAGTGACATTTATTGGCACCGTATCCCCTGCCGGGGGTAATTTGCTGGAACCTGTGACCGAAGCTACTAAGAAAGTAGCCAGGTGCTTTTTTGCTCTTTCCCAGGAAAGGGCTGATAGTAAAAGGTATCCTGCAATTGATCCGATTGAAAGTTATTCAAAATACCTGGAATATCCTGAGTACACTGAATACTCAAAAAATCATATCGGAGAGAATTGGCTTGGGGATGTTGAATTTAACCGGGATGTCCTTATCCAGGGCAGGGAGGTTTATGAGCAAATCAATATTCTGGGAGATGATGGTGTACCTGTTGATTTTCATGTAACGTTTTGGAAGTCGGAGATGATAGATTTTGTGATCCTGCAACAAGATGCATTTGACGAGATTGATTCAAATACTTCCATCCCAAGACAAAAATATATGCTTGAAAAAGTAAATGATATATTGAGAGCAACGTTTATATTCGACAATTTCGAGGAGGTTCGTAACTTCTTTAAAAAGATCATATACATTTTGAAACAAATGAATTATTCAGAATTTCAATCGGATAAATTTGTTGGCTTCGAAAATGAATTACAACAAATCATTAATGAAAAAGTGAAGGATTGATGGAAAAAAAATCTTTTCAAAAGATATATTGTAAGTTATCCAATATAACCAAAGCTACATGTACTCTTAAGGCACCGGGTGTAGGATATGAGGAGATGGCTTATGTTCAGGGACGCGCTGCCCAGGTAGTGAAAATCATTGGTGACATGGTTACCCTGCAGGTTTTCTCAGGAACTGAAGGCTTGTCAACTGATTCCGAAGTAATATTTACCGGATCATCACCAGGCATGGCCATTGGTGATCATATGGAGGGCAGATTCTTTAATCCATTCGGGAAGCCAATAGATGGCTATCCAATAATGGAAGGAACAATAAGTGAAATTGGAGGGCCTTCGGTAAATCCCGTAAGACGAGTTCAGCCCAACCAGCTGATCACAACAGGTATTGCAGGCATAGATCTTAATAACACCCTGGTTTCAGGACAAAAAATTCCATTTTTTGCAGATCCTGATCAACCCTATAACCAGGTTCTGTCCATGATAGCTTTAAGGGCTAAAGTGGATAAAATCATTCTTGGCGGGATGGGCTTAACCTGGGATGATTATTTGTTCTTTAAGAACTCCTTTGAGCATGGTTACGGAAGGTCCAAAATTATCGGTTTCATTAATACTATAGAAGATTCACCGGTAGAGCGATTATTAGTACCTGATATGGCACTTTCCACAGCCGAATATTTTGCCTACGAAAAAAATGAGAAAGTACTCGTTCTGCTAACTGACATGACCCTGTATTCCAATGCATTGAGTATTGTTTCAAATAGAATGGATCAAATTCCTTCAAAGGATAGTATGCCCGGATCATTATACAGCGATCTGGCAAGATTGTATGAAAAGGCTGTCCAGTTCCCGGATGGTGGGAACATTACAATTTTAGCAGTAACCACCCTCTCTGGAGGAGATATCACTCATGCAATTCCTGACAATACGGGGTATATAACAGAAGGACAACTCTTTCTGCGTAGAGCCACCGAAATAGGCAAGGTTATCGTAGACCCTTTCAGGAGCCTGTCCAGATTAAAACAATTGGTGATTGGTAAATCCACCCGGTCGGATCATCCCCAGGTCATGAATGCCGCAATCCGTCTGTATGCAGATGCCGCAAATGCCAGAACCAAACTTGAAAATGGATTCGATTTGACCGATTATGACAAACGGGTGCTGAAGTTTGCGGAAGATTATTCAGAAAGAATTTTGGCGATAGATGTAAACCTTGAAATAGACCAAATGCTGGAACAGACCTGGCATTTGTTTCAAAAGTACATGTCAAAAGATGAAGTAGGTATCAAACAAGAATTTGTTGATACATATTGGAAGGATTAACAATCAGTGAAAATTCAACTTAAATATAATAAAACTGCTTTAAGGGAATTTCAGAAGAAATTGCAGATCCGGGAGCGAGCCCTCCCTACACTGAAGAATAAGGAGGCTGTCCTCAGGGCTATGGTCCTCGAAACTAAAAAAGAGATTGAACATATTGATGATTTATTGTTATCCAAAATAAAACAGAATGAACCCTGGAAGGATTTATGGCAGGAATTCAATACAAATCTGATACACATTGAGACATTGCACTCGAGCAGCATTAAAGTTGCTGGAATTAATATACCAGTTTTTGAAAGCCTGGATATAATGGAACAGGATTTCAGCCTTTTTAGTAATCCTTACTGGTTCAAGAATGGCGTTCAAGAATTGAAAGAAGTACTTGAAATTCGTGCGAGAAAGGAATACCTTTCAAATAAATTATCCCTTTTGGAACGGGCCCGTAAAAAGGCAACGCAAAAGGTAAACCTTTATGAAAAAGTTCAGATACCCACATTATCTTCAGCTATCAGACAAATAAAGAGATACCTGGAGGATGAAGAGAATCTGGCAAAAGCCGGACAAAAACTATTAAAACAACGATTGAAAAAAGGAATACCGTCATGATTGCAACAATGGTAAAATTTTCATTCGCGGTTTTTCATGCAAACTATGAAGATTTTCTTGATGATATCCAGGAAATTGGAACAGTTCATATCAAAGGGCAAAAAAAGGAAAAATTTGTTGAGGAATTTACAGGTCTGCAGAAGGATTTTTCGAATATTTCAAATTCATTGAAAGAGATGAAGAAACTGAACGCCCCTGCAGATACGGTTGAATCGACTAAAGACTGGAAGGAATTAATCGGGGAATTTCAGGATCATTCCTCTGAGCTTAATCACAACAAACAAGAAAAAGAGGAACTTTCTGTGTTAATTCAGGAGTTAGAGCCATGGGGAAATTATTCATCTAATTTTGTTGAAAAGCTGGGAAGGCACGGAATTGAAACACGGTTTTATAAAATAAAAGCAAAAGAGTTCAATGACCAGTGGATTTCTGAATATCCCATGGAAATAATCAGCCAGGTTGAAAACAATATCTTCCTGATCCTGTTTGGCAAAGATGATGTATTTCTTAATAATGCGCAGGAAATCGATCTCCCGGAATTTGAAATTCATTCCCTGAATGGACGGCTTGCTGAATTGGAAGAAAAAATCAAAGTAAACGAAGAGAAAAAAGATAATCTGGCTGGAATGGCAATCCCGGTACTAGGGCAAAAGTCAAATGAGTTAGCTACAAGCATTGAGTTTTATAAAGTACTGGAGATACATACTCTCTCAGAAGGTGAAGGAAAAATAAAAGTCCTCGAAGGCTGGGTGCCGAAATCAGACCAAGCAAAACTAATCAACTATCTGGATAAAAAAGGCATACTTTATTCCGATCAATTTTACACTTCAGGTGAAGAACCTCCTGTTCAGTTAGTAAATGGGAAATTTGCAAAATTGTTTGAACCCATCGGTGAACTTTTTTCCCTGCCCAAGTACGCCGAGCTTGACCTGACGGTTTATTTTGCACCTTTTTTCATGATGTTTTTCGGATTTTGTCTTGGTGATGCCGGTTATGGGATCGCTATGTTCACAGCTTCCACTATTTACAAACGTTTTGCCTCCCAAAAGTTAAAGGCCTATCTGGCCCTCGGACAATACTTTGGTGCTGCAACATTCGTTATGGGAATACTTTTCGGGAATTTTTTCGGAATTGAATTGGGCAAGGTCGCTTTTCTTTCCGGATTGAACCCTCTTTTTCTTGATAGTTCAAAAATATTTATGCTATCCCTGGTGATTGGAGGCATCCAGATTTTGTTTGGTCTTGGTATTAAAGCTGCCAATCAAATAAGACAAAAAGGATTCCTGTTTGCCTTAAGTTCAATTGGATGGATAGTGCTAATTATTAATTTTGCACTGTTCTCCTTCATTATTGGAGAAAACTTCCCCGGTTCAGAGTCGCTTGAAATAATCAAGAAGGGGGTTTACATTGCTTCAGCTCTTCTGGTTCTTCTATTTACAGATCCTGCAGCTAAGATACATGTGCGTATAGCAAGTGGTTTATGGAATTTCTACAGCACTATAACTGGGATTTTTGGGGACTTACTCTCCTATATCAGGTTATTTGCTCTTGGCTTATCCAGTTCCATACTTGGACTGGTAGTTAATAAGATGGCAGTGGCTTTCGGTGAGATAAGCCTGATTGGGCCGATTCTTTTTATATTGATAATCGTTTTTGGTCATGTGGGGAATCTGGCCATCTCTTCCCTGGGATCATTTGTCCATCCATTGCGTCTTACTTTAGTCGAGTTTTATAAGAATGCCGGTTTTGCCGGCGGCGGAAAAAAATACAATCCATTTTCAAAATATCAATCATACAATTAAATACTTAAAAACATGGAATTATCTTATTTATTAGCTTATCTGGGATTGGCAATCATGGTAATATTATCAGGTATAGGAAGCGCAATTGGTGTTTCCATGGGTGGTAACGCAACTATAGGTGCTCTGAAAAAGAATGAAGAGGCCTTTGGAAGTTACATGCTGTTGAGTGCACTTCCTGGTACCCAGGGATTATATGGCTTTGCCGGATTCTTTATTCTTAATAATATTTTAATGGGCCTTGAAGAAGTAACACTAACACATGGGTTTGCCTACATGGCAGCTGGTTTATCCCTGGGTGTCGTTTCATTGTTTTCAGCACTGAAACAAGGTTCGGTTACTGCAAACGGAATTGCCGGAATAGGATCAGGATATGACATATTTGGAAAAACAATGATACTGGCTGTATTCCCTGAATTATATGCAATCATAGCATTTGCTGTCACATTTATTATTAGTACATCAATTATGTAACGAAGGTATTGTAACTGAAATTGTGACACATCTTTGTTAGTATGGATCAATTAAATATATAATTTCAGATAAACAGAATTCCTCTTTGGCTTTTTGGTTTCCTGTACTGGTTCTGTTGACTTTAGTATTCTCCCCAGTGCTTAATCGCAATCTCCTCCTCGGAGATCTTGCAAAATGCTATGATGAATGCCGAGGCAAGCCTTGCGTTGGTGATCAGTGGAATATTGTAATCAACGGCAGCCCGGCGGATGTCATAGTCATTGTTCAACTCGTCAGAAGACAGGTCCTTCGGGATATTGATCACCAGGTCTATCATCTTATTCTTCAGATAATCAAGAGTGTTGGGTTTCTTGTTTTCATCGGGCCAGTGAAGTACGGTGGCTTCGATATTATTCATCCCCAGGAAATCAGCAGTACCTTTTGTGCCGAAAAGATTGTAACCCTTTTCGACGAGCATGCGGCAGGAATTGATCAGCTCAACCTTTGAGCGCATGGGACCCGTAGACAGCAGAATGTTTTTTTTCGGAATGGTATATCCCACAGACAGCATAGCCTTGAGAATGGCCTCGTAAAAGCTGTCTCCTATGCAACCTACCTCACCTGTGGATGACATGTCAACGCCCAGGACAGGGTCGGCTTTTTTAAGCCTTGAAAAGGAGAACTGGGGGGCCTTGATCCCGATATAGTCCAGGTCAAAAATAGATTTGTCCGGTTTGTCATATGGAAGGTCAAGCATCACCTTGGTGGCAATATCAATAAAATTGGATTTCAGAACCTTCGACACAAAGGGCATGCTCCGTGAAGCCCTCAGGTTGCATTCGATCACCTTGATATCGTTGTCCTTTGCCAGGAACTGCATATTAAAAGGTCCTGTGATATTCAGGGCTTCGGCAATATCACGGGAGATTTTCTTGATCCGGCGCACCGTCTCAAAATAAATTTTCTGAGGGGGGAATACTATGGTGGCATCGCCCGAATGCACTCCTGCAAATTCGACATGTTCGGAAATGGCGTACACCTGCAATTCCCCGTTCTTGGCCACAGCATCAATCTCAATTTCCTTGGCTTGCTGTATGAATTCCGATACGACCACCGGGTATTGCTTGGAAACCATGGACGCCAGGTTCAGGAAATGTTTCAGTTCTTCTTTGTTGGATACAACATTCATGGCTGCTCCGGAAAGAACATAAGAGGGACGGATCAGAACCGGAAATCCCACCACATCTACGAAAGAATATATATCATCGATACTTGAAAGTTCTTTCCACCTGGGCTGATCAATCTGCAGCCTGTCGAGCATGCTGGAAAACTTATGCCTGTTTTCAGCATTGTCGATTGACACGGGACTTGTTCCCAGTATAGGCACTTCCTGGTTATGAAGGCGCATTGCAAGGTTATTTGGGATTTGTCCACCCATAGAAACCACTACTCCCTTCGGGGTTTCCAGATCCACAATATCCATCACCCTTTCAAATGACAGCTCATCAAAATAGAGCCGGTCACAAACATCGTAATCGGTGCTGACCGTCTCCGGGTTATAATTTATCATAATAGACCGGTAACCCTGCTCATTCAGGGTGTATAGCGTGTTAACACTGCACCAGTCAAACTCCACACTGCTCCCTATCCTGTAAGCCCCTGAACCCAGTACAATAATGGATTTTCCATCATCCACAAAATCAATGTCGTGCTCTTGACCGCTGTACGTCAGGTACAGGTAATTGGTTTGGGCCGGATATTCTGCCGCAAGGGTATCGATCTGCTTAACCACAGGCAGGATATTTTTCTTTTTTCGCCATGTTCTTACCTCCATGCTCATCTCTCCAATGGATTCAGATTTTGGATTGAACACATGTCGGGCTACCTGGAAATCAGAGAATCCCAGGACCTTGGCTTTTCTCAGCTGCTCATCGGGAAGCTCTTCAAGCCCGGTATATCCTTCCAGGGTATTCTTGTGCTCAAAAATGTTTTTCAGCTTCACCAGGAACCACTTATCGATTTTAGTAAGCTCAAAAATACGGTCAACTGTATATCCTTTTTCAAATGCAGCAGCGATCACCATGATCCTCATGTCTGTAGGCTGGGAAAGCTCTTTGTCAATATCTTTGAATTGCAGATCCCTGTTCGCTGTAAAACCATGGAGTCCCTGCCCGATCATTCGGATCCCTTTTTGTATTGCTTCCTCAAAAGTCCTGCCTATTGACATCACCTCGCCGACGCTTTTCATAGAGCTGTCGATGAGCCTTGAGACACCTATAAACTTATTAAGATCCCATCGGGGGATTTTGCATACTATATAATCGAGTGCAGGTTCGAAGAAGGCAGAAGTAGTCTTTGTAACAGAATTTTTCAATTCATGCAGCCCATATCCGAGTCCCAGTTTAGCCGCAATGAATGCAAGGGGGTAGCCTGTAGCTTTCGAGGCCAGGGCGCTGGAACGCGACAGGCGGGCATTTACTTCGATCACCCTGTAGTTTTCAGAATTCGGGTCCAGTGCGTACTGTATATTGCATTCGCCTATAATCCCTATATGCCGGATTACATCGATGGAAATACGGCGCAACTTATGGTATTCACTGTTTGTAAGGGTTTGTGAGGGCGCCACAACAATACTTTCTCCGGTATGAATTCCGAGTGGATCGAAATTCTCCATATTACAAACAGTGATGCAGTTATTGAAGCGGTCACGGACAACCTCGTATTCAATTTCTTTCCAGCCCTTGAGAGATTCTTCGACCAGGATCTGGGGTGAATAAGAAAAGGCCTTTGTTGCCAGGCTTACAAGCTCTTCATCGTTTGAACAAAACCCGCTTCCTTGTCCACCAAGCGTAAAAGCAGCCCGGACGATTATGGGGAATCCAAGATTTGCAGCTGCTTTTTTCGCATCCTCAATGGTTTCTACGGCCTTGCTCTTAGGAGTTTTGATATTGATCTCCTCCAGCTTATTGATGAATTTCTCACGGTCTTCCGTATCAATTATCGCCTGTACAGATGTACCCAGAACTTCGACATTATGCTTCTTGAGCACACCCATCTCAAACAGCTTGATCCCACAATTAAGAGCTGTTTGTCCCCCGAAAGCAAGCAGTATGCCATCCGGCTTTTCACGAGCGATAATTTTCTCGACAAAAAAAGGTGTTACAGGCAGAAAATAGACCTTATCAGCCATCTTATCAGAAGTCTGTACAGTTGCAATGTTGGGGTTTATCACCACCGTGGAAATTCCTTCCTCCCTTAGTGCTTTGAGGGCCTGTGAACCGGAGTAGTCAAATTCACCGGCTTCGCCGATTTTTAGCGCTCCCGATCCCAGGACAATTACCTTCCGGATATTCTTATTCATATGGGCACAAAAATAGAAATATTTTGACTAAACATGCTGGGAAATGTAAAAAATGTATAAATTTGCAAAATAAACGTATAAATATACATAATGAAGACCAGAACCCAGCGATTGCTGGCCATACGAAAAATCATAGAGGGAGAGGCTGTTTCCAACCAGAAAGATTTGCTCAAAAGGCTTGGCAAGGCTGGATTTGAGCTAACCCAGGCAACCCTCTCACGGGATCTCAAATTTCTTCAGGCAGGCAAGCGTCCTGACAAAGAAAAGGGATATGTATATTCGCTGCCGGGGAATAATTCGGAACCCATTTCCCAGCCAGCAAACATCAATTTTCCCCTGAACGGATTCGTATCCATTGATTTTGCCCATCACATGATTGTGATACGAACCCTTCCGGGATATGCAAATAGCATCGCCTATACCATTGACGCAATGGATGCATTTGAGATAATGGGTACGATTGCAGGAGATGATACCATCCTGCTGATCCCCCGTGAAGGGATATCAAAAGAAGATGTAATAAATGTACTGGCAGTAGTATTGCCAGTTGAATAATGGAAAGATTAGATATGAAGAAGTTTATTATTACAGTTGCAGGAAAAGAGCACCTGAGCTATGTGCCGGATGTTGAGAATGCATTAGTTGAAGCCTCGAAGGTGAAAGGCACAGGGCTTGCAAAACGGTCTACTGAATATCTCACATCGAAAATCACGGAAGGAAAAGCCGTAATAGCCCTGTCAGAGGAAGGGGAATTTGCAGGGTTTTGTTATGTGGAATCATGGGGACATGAAAAATATGTTGCCAACTCGGGACTAATAGTTCTGGAGGAGTTCAGGGGAAACGGACTGGCTATGAGGATCAAAGAGGAGGCTTTCATGCTTTCAAGGAAAGTCTTTCCGGCTGCAAAAATGTTTGGATTGACCACAAGTCTGGCTGTAATGAAAATTAACTCTGAACTGGGTTACAAGCCTGTAACATTTTCAGAACTGACCGATGACGATGATTTCTGGAAGGGCTGCCAGAGTTGTGCCTACTACGATATCCTGTTCCGGACAAACAGGACACACTGCCTTTGTACCGCCATGCTGTATGATCCGGATAAGGAAGAAAATGGAAAGGGAAAAAGGAAGAAGCCATCAGCCAGGAAAAAAGCATCTACCAGGAAAAACGGCCAAAAACCCACTGCCCGAATGAAAATCGAAATACCATTTCTTAACGGAAACGGGAAAAAAGCTAAAAACAAGAAATAATGAAGAAAAAAGTTGCATTGGCGTTTAGCGGAGGACTCGATACCTCCTTTTGTGTGAAGTACCTGAGCAATGATAAAAACCTCGAGGTGCATTCTGTGTTCATCAACACAGGTGGATTCACGACCAAAGAAGAAGAGGAAGTACGGCAGCGGGCCCTTGATCTTGGGGTGGTGAAACATGAGAATATCGACGTATCGGATCAATACTACAGGCAATGCATTCGCTATATGGTCTATGGGAATATGATGCGGAACAGGCATTATCCCATGTCTGTAAGCTCGGAACGCACATTCCAGGCCATGGCAGTGGCAGAATACGCAAGGAAAAACAAAATCGGTATCCTGGCCCATGGAAGTACAGGGGCCGGAAATGATCAGGTACGCTTCGATATGATTTTCCAGGTACTCGTACCTGAGATGGAGGTTCTTGTCCCAATCCGGGAGCTGAGCCTCTCGCGTGAAGCCGAAATAGACTACCTGAAAAAGGCCGGTGTTAAGGACTCATTTGAAAAGAATGAATACAGTATTAACCAGGGATTGTGGGGAACTTCCGTAGGAGGGAAGGAGACCCTTACATCCTCGGAGGGACTGCCTGAAAAGGCCTTTCCATCGCAGCTCAGCGAAACCGGATCGGAAAAGATTACAATTGAGTTTGAATCCGGGCAGCTTTCCGGGGGAATAGAAAGTATTCGCAAACTTAATGAGAAGGCCTCCGCATATGCCATCGGGCGGGGTATACATGTAGGAGAAACCATCATCGGGATCAAAGGACGCGTTGGATTCGAGGCTGCAGCACCGGCCATCATAATACGCACACACCAGGAACTTGAAAAGCATACCATGGGCAAGTGGCAGTCGTATTGGAAGGAGCAACTTTCAGAGTGGTATGGCATGATGCTGCATGAAGGACATTACCTGGATCCTGTGATGAGAAACATTGAAGGCTTTCTGGAAGACAGCCAGAAGTATGTCTCAGGGAAAGTTTTTATTACATTGCGCCCGTATACATTTGAAGTAATTGGAGTAGAATCGGAGCACGACCTGATGAAAGCATCAGGTGCAACGTATGGAGAAATGCATGAAGGCTGGAGCGGGGAGGACGTGGAAGGATTTACCAAAATCCTCGGTAACCCGGCCAGACTTTATCATTCCCTGCATCCATTTTCATCTTAAAAAAAAATTATGAAGGAGAAAATTGCAATCCTCGGTGGAGGTAATATCGGTAAAGCAATTGCCGGTGGACTCCTGGCCTCAGGCAAAACAGGGGCCTCAGACTTAATTGTAACACGCAGAAATCTTGTCCACCTTGAAGACCTGAAAAAACAGGGAGTTTCGGTGACAAGCGATAATGCAGAGGCTGTAAAAGCAGCTTCAATGATCATTATATGCGTGCAGCCAACCCAGGTCAAAGATCTGATTGGTGAGATACGTGAGAGCATTGACCCTGTTAAGCAGGTTGTAGCTTATGTAATAGCTGCATATGAAGTGGCGGATATTCGGGAAATCCTGGAGGTCCCTGTCCCGGTGGTACGGGTAATGCCCAATACAGCTATTGCCATTCGTGAATCCATGACCTGTCTGGCTACAGATGATGGCAGCAATGGAGCCCTTGAAAAGGTACAGGAAATCTTCAATCAATTGGGCAGTACCATGATCATACGTGAGAAACTCATGGGAGCTGCAACCATTCTCGGGGCCTGCGGGATTGCATATTTTATGAGGTTTATTCGAGCTGCTTCCCAGGGTGGGATACAGGTAGGATTTCATGCAGATGAGGCCCAGGCCATTGCCGCACAAACGGCTAGGGGGGCTGCCTCACTGCTTCTTCAGACTGGGAGCCATCCGGAAGACGAGATCGATAAGGTAACAACCCCCCGGGGGTGTACCATTGCCGGGCTCAATGAGATGGAACATTTCGGACTCAGTTCTGCAGTAATCAAGGGTATTATTACATCCTACAACGAAATTGAAAAATTAAAATAGGGGATGCCCTCAGGCGAACTAAAAGAAACGTACCATTCAAATGGAAATTGATGCCTGCCATGATCTTGCGATTAACCTGATCAGGGAATTGATCTCAATCCCCTCGATCAGTCGAAAGGAGAAACCAGTAGCCAACCGTCTGGCTGATTTCCTTGTAGGAAGGGGACATAAACCCTACCGAAAGTATAATAATGTATGGGTCCGCCATCAGGTTTCCGATGACCTTCCAACAATCCTTTTAAACTCTCATATCGACACCGTAAAACCGGTGGAGGGATGGACAAGGGATCCCTATTCTGCCGATATGGAGGAATTCCGGATTTACGGACTCGGAAGCAATGATGCCGGAGGGCCCCTTGTTTCTCTCCTTATGACGTTTCTGTATTATTCAGAAAAAAAAGATCTGCCTTTTAATCTGATATTTGCAGCTACGGCTGAGGAGGAAATCTCAGGAGATAAAGGGGTGACAAGCATATTGAATAACCTTGGAAAAATCGATCTTGGGATAGTCGGTGAACCCACAACCTGCAAAATGGCCGTTGCTGAAAAGGGACTGATGGTGCTTGATTGTGTGTGTAAAGGGACTTCAGCACATGCTGCTTTGGGTATGGGGACAAATGCCATTTATGAATGTATGAAAGACATTGAATGGTTCCGGACTTACCAGTTTGAGAAAACATCTCCATGGCTGGGCGGTGTAAATATGCAGGTTACCCAGATTGAATCCGGCACCCAGCATAATGTTGTGCCAGATGCCTGCCGGCTCGTGGTAGATGTACGCACCAATGAATGTTATGATAATAAATCCGTTTTCGAGATTATAAAGGAAAATGTATCCGGCGAAATAGGGGCCAGGTCCTTCCGGCTGAATCCTTCGTCGATAGGAGAATCCCATCCGATTGTGAGGCGTGGATTGGGACTGGGACTGGAAGCATATGGCTCTCTGACCCTTTCGGATCAGTCACTCATGCCCTTTACAACTTTAAAAATCGGTCCCGGAGACTGGATTCGCTCCCACACTGCCGATGAATTCATTACTGTCGATGAAATCCGGCAGGGGATCATAACCTATATACAGTTGCTGAATGGATTAGAATTAAAAGCCCCGTCACTATGAAAAAACTCTGGGAAAAGGGAGTATCCGTAAACAAGGAGATCGAGAATTTCACCATTGGCAAAGACAGAGAACTTGACCTCTCCTTAGCCAGATATGACGTTCTGGGAACCCTGGCTCATGCAGAAATGTTGCATTCCATAGGGATACTTGAGGAACAGGAAAAAAATGAACTTAGATCGGAACTCGTTGATCTTCTTGGAAATATCGACAATGGTAATTTTAAGATTGAACAGGGAGTCGAGGATGTTCATTCGCAGGTCGAAAAACATCTTACAGAACGCCTGGGCGATACCGGCAAAAAGGTTCATACCGGCCGGTCCCGGAATGACCAGGTTGCAGTTGACCTGCACATGTTCATACGGGACGAAATACAAAAAACCGCTGACGGGGCTCAGGATCTTTTCAATGCTCTTATGCTGCTTGCAAAAGATTATGGGCAACTGCTTTTGCCGGGATACACACATTTTCAGGTGGCCATGCCGGCCAGTTTCGGATTATGGTTCAGCTCCTTTGCTGAAGATCTGGCAGATGATATGCTTATTCTTCATGGGGCCTATAAGATGGCCGGTCAGAATCCACTTGGTGCCGGGGCTGGTTTCGGGACTTCAATACCTTTAAACAGGTCAATGACTACAAGCCTGCTGGGATTTGACACACTACGCTTTAACTCCATGCACTCCATGATGTCAAGAGGGAAGCTCGAGAAAATCACCGCACAAGCCTTATCAGTTTTGGCCGGAACACTGGCCAGACTTGCAATGGATGTTACACTTTACCTGGGACAAAATTTCAATTTCATCTCATTTCCAGAAGAGTATACGACCGGCTCCAGCATAATGCCTCATAAGAAGAATCCGGATGTTTTCGAGCTGATCCGCGGAAAATGCAACAGGCTGAAATCTCTTGCATATGAAATTGACCTTGTAACAACCAATCTTCCCAGCGGCTATCACAGGGATTACCAGGTACTCAAGGAAAACCTTATGCCGGCCTTTGAAGAAATCAGGACATGTATGCACCTGGCCGAAAAGGTGCTGCTCCATATTAAGATCCGGGGAGACATTCTCGAAGATCAGGCCTATAAATATATCAGCAGCGTAGACAAGGTAAACCAAATGGTTTTAAGCGGCGTACCTTTTCGGGATGCTTACCAGGCAGTTGCCCAGCAAATCCGGAATAAAACTTTTGCAACCGAACCGACTTTTAACCATACCCACGAAGGTAGCATGGGGAACCTGTGCCTGATGGAGATCAGTGATAAAATGAATGTACGAATGAAAGCCTTTGGCTTTGAAAAAATAGATGCAGCCTATAAGGCATTGCTGGAAGGATAAAATAATGAACGAAAACAGAGCTAAATTAACACGGAAAGAGAGGATTGTAGTTAAAATAGGAACTTCTTCACTTGCTTTCCCGAACGGTAAAACCAATTATTCAAGACTTGACAAACTGGCCATGGTCCTTTCCGACCTGATGAGCTGCGACAAAGAGGTTATACTGGTTTCGTCAGGAGCCATTGGTGTGGGAGCAGGAAGGTTGAAAATGGACGGACCGCCAGATGGTCTTATAGCAAGGCAGGCACTGGCGGCGATAGGGCAGGCTGAACTGATGAGGATCTACCAGAAGTTTTTTGATGAGTATAACCAGATGGTAGCACAGGTATTGCTTACTCCTGAGGGACTCGATGACGAAACCCGGTTCACCAATGCCCAGAACACTTTGAAACAGCTAATCAGTATGAAGATACTGCCGGTTGTAAATGAAAACGATACGGTTTCGACTTTCGAAATACAGTTTGGAGATAATGACCGGCTATCGGCAAAGGTGGCTGCAATGATCGACGCAGACCTGCTGATAATCCTGTCGGATATTGATGGACTCTATTCCTCGGATCCGAAAAAGGATCCTGAAGCAAGGATTCTGTCTGAGGTGCATGAGATCTCGGAAGAGATAGAAAATTCAGCCAGCGGGGTAGGATCCTCATTTGCCAGGGGCGGCATGACCTCTAAAATCGCGGCAGTGAAGATATGCAGGGAGAAAGGAATAGATACGGTAATTATTAACGGTAAGGATCCAAAAAACATTTTAAGAGTGATTGAAGGTAAATCTATAGGCACCCTTTTTATGGGATCATAAATTGCACCGGTATAAAGAATATTTCAAATGAAGGAATTAACAGAAAAAGGCAAAATGGCCCGGGAAGCAGCATTATTCCTTGCCCAGGCATCAACCTCTGCTAAAGACGACGTTTTAAACGGAGTGGCAGAGGAACTGGTTGAATCAGCAGGAAGCATTTTGGGAGCCAATCAGACCGATATGAAGAATGCAAGGGAAGCAGGGTTGAAGGGAGCAATAATGGACAGGCTGTTGCTGACAGATGACAGAATTGCATCTATGGCTGAAGGATTGAAACAAATCGCTATGCTTGAAGATCCCGTCGGGGAGATACTTTCGATGAAGAAGCGACCCAATGGTCTGACCATAGGACAAAAAAGGGTTCCAATGGGTGTCATAGGGATTATCTACGAATCTCGCCCCAACGTTACTGCAGATGTATTCGGACTTTGTTTAAAAACCGGAAATGCCGCCATTCTGAGGGGAGGAAAGGAAGCCTATAATTCAAACCTGGCGATTACCAGAGTCATTCAAAAGGTACTCACGAAAAATGAGTTTCCTGCAGGGTGTCTTCAATTGGTTGAAAATACCAGCAGGGAGAGTGCTGTTGCCCTTATGAAACTTGAAGAGTACCTTGACCTTCTGATCCCCCGTGGGGGAGCCGGGCTGATCCGGGCTGTGGTTGAGAACTCACATGTTCCCGTAATTGAAACCGGTGTGGGAAACTGTCATATCTATGTTGATCAAACAGCAGATATTGAGCAGGCTGTTGCCATTACTGTAAATGCAAAAACCCAAAGGCCAGGAGTCTGCAATGCTGCAGAGAGCCTTCTTGTACACGAGCGGATCGCCGAGGAGTTCCTGTTGAAAGCTGGTAAAGAACTTATAAAGCATAAGGTTGAAATTCGTGGTGATAAAAAAGTCTGCGACATTATTCCTGAGGCTGTGCCTGCTACAGAAGAGGACTGGTCAACAGAGTTCCTGGATCTTATAATTTCGGCAAAGATCGTATCATCAATGGATGAGGCCATTGGCCATATCCGGAAATACGGATCCGGTCACAGTGAAGCTATTCTGACGGAAGATTACAGCAATGCCCAGGAATTCCTTAACCTGGTTGATTCTGCGGCCGTCTACGTCAATGCGTCTACTCGATTTACTGATGGATTTGAATTCGGTTTCGGGGCAGAAATAGGAATCAGCACACAGAAACTACATGCCCGTGGTCCGATGGGACTCAAGGAACTTACTTCAACCAAATACATCATTTACGGAAACGGGCAGATCCGGGGGTAATCCATCATAATAATTGCAATATCTTAGCTGGCCTGACCTCAGGTCGCAGGACCGGGGTCAAATATGACAAGATCATTGTATAAGCCCAGCCTGTCAGTGGCCACCTGCTTATTTCCACTTGCGACCTCAAGGATAAGATGAAACAGTTCCCATCCTGATTCCTCAATCGTCATTTCTCCCGAAGCGATCCGGCCAGCATCCATATCAATTAAATCAAACCATCGCCTGCTCAATTTGGAATTCGATCCTACTTTGATCACCGGTACCATTGATAAGCCATAGGGTGTACCCCTGCCGGTCATGAATACGTGCATGTTCATCCCGGCGGCAAGCTGCAATGTGCCACAAATAAAATCACTGGCCGGTGTTGCAGCAAAAGTCAGTCCCTTGCGTCGAATCTTTTCTCCTGGTCCCAGGACATCTACTATGGGACTTGTACCTGATTTTGCAATTGAACCCAGTGCCTTTTCAACAATATTGCTCAAGCCCCCCCTCTTATTACCGGGAGAAGGATTGGCCGTTCGATCCGCCTGTCCCCGCTCAAGATAATCGTCGTACCATTTCATCTGCTCCAGCATTGCATTCCCTACATCCGGACCTGTGGTTCTGGGAATGAGCAAATGAACAGCATCCCTGACTTCTGTCACCTCGGAAAACATTACACTGCCACCCGCCCGAACGATTAGATCAGCAGCAAAACCGGCTGCAGGATTTGAGGTTATTCCTGAAAATGAATCACTTCCACCACATTGCATTCCTACTACCAGATCAGAAACAGGGCAAACTTCTCTTTTGCGTTCATTAAGCTTTTCCAAATGAGTTTCGGCCAATCCAACAATACCTTCTACCATTTTCTCAAAGCCATGCAATGACTCATCCTGCATGTTGAAGATATTGGAGGATGCATTATTGTCTTGTGAGATCAGACGTTCAGGCTGAAGTTTCTCACATCCCAGTCCAACAACCAGTACCTCTCCACCGAAATTTGGATTCGCAGCAATATTGCGTAATGTCCTGATTGGAATAATGGCAGCAGGCACGTTAATGGCCACACCACAGCCATAGGAATGATTAAGTGCCACCACTCCATCCACATTTGGAAATCCCGGGAGCAATTCCTGACTTATTTTTCTTTCAATAAAATTGGTGAAGCCGGCTACACACTGGACACTTGTTGAAATTCCCAAAACATTTTTGGTTCCAACACTGCCATCGGGATTTCGATATCCCATAAAAGTATATCCTTCGAGCGGGGTATACTCAGGAACCAGTGCATCGGGCAAGGGTATGGATTGCAGATCGGGTGGGGCGGGCAATGATATTAAGGAATCATGTACCAATTCCCCGGCTTTAATCGCTTTATCAGCAAATCCGATAATTTGTCCGTATCGGATGATTTTATCTCCCTTACCGATAGGAACAATCGCCACCTTATGACCCATGGGTATTTTCTGAATAACCCTGGTGCCGTCGTTAAGAATGGCACCTACCTGCAAACCGGTCAATTCCGTTGCTATACCGACATTGTCAGCCTCAGCAAGTTTAATAACAGTGTTGTCTAAAGATTTATCCATTTACACCAAAAGGTTACCTATTTTTTTGATTTCTCGATCAGTTCGATAAACTGGTCGAATAGAAAATCCGTGTCCATCGGTCCCCCGGACGCTTCCGGGTGAAACTGGGTTGAGAAAAAGGGTTTGGAACCGTGTATCATCCCTTCGTTGGTCTGGTCATTGAGGTTGATAAAATAAGGTTTCCAGTCGGCAGGAAGGGTTTCATTATTGATCGCAAAACCATGATTCTGGGAGGTGATATATGCATGGTCCGTCCCAACCTGAAGTACTGGCTGATTATGGCTGCGATGCCCGTATTTAAGTTTATATGTGTCAGCTCCTGAGGCAAGAGCCATTAATTGATTCCCCAGGCAGATGCCCATGATAGGGAGATCCCCTTCGAAAGCCCTGCTGAGATTTTTTATAGTCTCTTTGCACTGCTTCGGATCACCGGGACCGTTTGAAATGAAGAGTCCATCGTATTGTTCCCCAAGGAAATCATAATCCCAGGGTACCCGGATAACCGTAGTATCCCTCTTGAGCAAATAACGTATGATATTGTACTTAACACCGCAATCGATAAGTAGTATGCGATATTTACCGTTGCCATATACCTCTTTCTTCTGTGTGCTTACCTGGGCCACCAGGTTGTCCTGGTTAGGGTCATAAAAATCTGTATCTTCCCCATCGGGGACAATTTTCCCAAGCATTGTACCTTTTTCCCTGAGGATCTTGGTAAGGTGGCGGGTATCTATGCCATGAATGCCTGGAATTTTGTGCTGGCTGATCCATTCTCCAAGACTTATTTTTGCATTCCAGTGAGAATATTCAACGGAATAATCAGAAACAATCAGTCCCGAAATATGCAAGCGGTCAGATTCGAAATATTTCAGAAGATTTTCCTCGACAAGCTCATCCGGCACACCGTAATTTCCGATAAGAGGATATGTTAGTACCAGGATTTGTCCCTTATATGAGGGATCGGTCAAACTCTCAGGATACCCGGTCATCGCCGTGTTGAATACTACTTCACCTGAATTTGACCGGTGGCTCCCGAATGAGAAGCCTGAAAATTCGGATCCATCCTCAAGCACCAGCTTAATCTTCTTGCTGTCAGTCATTGCTGAAAAATTTAATTTGATTCGTTTTTAAGCAGTGATTCTATGATGCTCTCGGCCTGTTCAGGGGAGATCCGCTTTGCTACTATTTTCCGGTTTTCATCAATAACAAATAACTGTGGAGTACTTGGAATGTCATAGATATTCTTATATGTGAAGTCATAAGGATTCCAGGCATTGATCCAGTCATAGAATCCGTTTTCATTGATGTAGTCAACCCATTTAACCTTTCCTTCTTCCCCTCCGAGGGTGCTTACAGCTATGACCTCAACTCCTTTATCTTTCAGTCTGCCGTACACCTCATAAAGAATAGGTGTGGCCGTTTTGCAATGCCCGCAATCGGCTTCCCAGAAATAGAGAATTATAAACTTGGTCTTAATATCATAAAGCTGGAAGAATTCCCCCACATACGGATTCTTCTTCAGATCCTCATTTTCTGCCGAATGAATAAAATGGTCGGCATCTATCTTAACCAGCTGAATATCTGTTGCCTCAGTGCCTATCAGAGTAGGTTTGGATGTTTTAACTCTTTCCTCAAGTTTGGTAATGAATTCAGCATCGCTCCAATCAGCCTCCGGGATATAATATTTTTCGGCAATATGTATGTAAACCTTATCCATTCCCATTATCTGACTTTGAGCAAAATGGTTGAAAAGGGTAATCAGCATATACCTGAAAAGAGCAGGATCGGACCGGGAAGCTTCCATTAGCATGTCACATTCAAGAATCAAAGAATCCGGATGCTGGATAGCCACCTTTTCAATGTAGGTCATAACTTTCTGCTCGTAAAATGGTGTACGCAGCAGCCTGACATCTGAAATATCAAAATTGTCAAAGTAATGGATTCTGTAATACTTATACTGCCATGAAGGGTCAATGGGTTTGCCGGCTTCATCAAGAGGGGGATTGGGTACCTTAACCTCCTGAAGGGCTAGCAGGAATACCCCAAAGAAATTATCTGCATTTTCTTCAAGCAGTACCCCAATACGACTCTGAACATTTGTATTGAGTTCATCGAGTTCTTTTCGCATAGCAATCGAATCTGAAGGGCTTTTGGCATTTGTCATTCCTTCCTGAAGACTGATAGCCTTGTTTCGATTTTCAGCAAGAAATAACTGGTAACTGTAAAATGCTTCGTTTTCCTCTGAATCACTGATACTCATGTTGGCAACATAATCAGAAGAGTCGTTTTCAAAGGAGAAGAACTGGTCATCGCCAATTAAAAGATCAAAAAAGGATTTGTCGGGCATGTAAACAAGGTACATACCATGGGGGAGATCTTCGGGTCCAAGGAATACTCCATTACCCCTGGAATCGAGAATCGCCGTATCCTTAGGAATAAAATTTGCATTGAATCGATGTCCAAGTAAGATCGTATCCCGGGCAAATGAAGGTATGGAAATTCCTATCTTATATCCTTCCGCATATCCAAGGGATGCAAATCCAATCAGAAGACTCATTATAAACAATCGTAATCTCATGACTTCCACTTTATTCTGGTATCCTGCAAAGATGAGGCCAGATATTGGGCGTAAAAATAGGAAAAAAAGGGGAATGGGGAATCTGCTGAGTGGACTATTGGGTATGAATGGATTTTATCCTAATTTTAGAAACCTATGTTGGATTTTGAGAAGGCACAGCAGATTGTAAACAGCGAACTGGAAAGCTATTCCTTCCCCGGTTTTCCGGCCGAACTTTATGACCCTGTTCGTTATATACTCTCCCTGGAAGGAAAACGTGTAAGATCCGCTCTGGCACTTATGGCCTGCAGTATATTCAGTGATGCGGTACACCAGGCCGTCAAACCTGCACTTGCCTTCGAGGTATTTCACAACTTCACCCTTCTTCACGATGATATTATGGATAATTCTCCAATCAGGCGCGGAGAGCAAACAGTACATGAGAAATGGAATCCAAATACCGCCATATTATCCGGAGATGTGATGTCAATCCTCTCCTATCGAATACTATCAGAGTCAGAAGATGAGCATATCAGAGATTTGATAGAGGTATTTACTACAACCGCTCTTCAGGTTTGTGAGGGACAACAATTGGATATCAATTTTGAATCCCGGACCAACGTAAGTGTGGATGAATATTTAAAGATGGTTGAACTGAAAACTGCTGTCCTGGTTGCTGCCAGTCTGAAAGCCGGAGCGATCACCGGTGGGGCCGGGCCACTTGAATCGGACCTTTTGTATGAATTTGGAAGGAACCTTGGCATAGCTTTCCAGATCAGGGACGATTATCTTGATGTTTTTGGAGATTCGAAAGCATTCGGCAAGAAAATCGGCAATGATATACTGGCCAATAAGAAAACATTCCTTCTTATCGGGGCCCTGGAACAAACTGAAGGTAAAGTTCATGATGAATTAGAGGGTTGGCTGATAAAGCAGGATTTTGATCCGGATGAAAAAATAAAAAGGGTAACAGAAATTTTTAAAAATATAGGATTCGACAGAATATCTTCTGATTTGGCAAGCTCCTATTATGAAAAAGCCCTTCAGTATCTTGAGCGTATTAATGTACCCTCAGAACGGAAACTTCCCCTGGCCGGTTTTGCGAAAAACCTGATGGAACGGGATCAATAGGACAGGAACATTACAAGCCTGTTACCGAAACTATTTTCTCTCCTGGAGATAGCGCTGGTAATAATCATTGAATTGCTCGTTTATCTCTGTAACCATCTCTTCAACCTCGAACTGGGCTGCGGAACTGTTATATTCCTGCAACATCTGGAGTCCCAGCCGGATCTCATAATCCAGGCTCTGTCGTTGTACGGGTTCCAGGTCGTAATAATATGTCAGGTCCTCCAGCACAGCATCAACATGCTCCCTCATCAGGGCAGTCCCCTTTTCCTTCTCGCCGCATCGGAAATATGCATTTGCTATTGGGGGAACAAAGGCATCGAAAGGTACTTTGGGGTGAGGCATCAGTTCCAGACAGCGATCGAGTGCAAGTGATGCAGAGTCCATCTTGTTTACATTGATCAGTTCGTTTGCCAGGCGGGTGAATTTATTCCTTAGCTTAATAACAGAAAGTGTACGAATGTTATAATAATCAAGGTGAACATCGGGTTGTTCCATTCGTCCATACTTGAAAGTATTCATCAAACGCTCATACAGGGTATCAACATCTATCCTTCCATAGGTCAGGAAATTACGCCCTGTGGTTGCAATAGGAACCAGCCGGTAGGCAAGCCCCTCCATCTGAAGGTAGGCCTCCAGTTTCATAGATCCATCATTTCCGGCAGCCACAAAACAAATTGGCCTGTCCCAGTCAGTTGTAGCAAGGATATCAAGCTGCATAAGTTCATTCTTAAGCATGCTGCTTTTACCAAGTGTCCATTCAATCTTATCAAGAATAAGTGCGGAATCTTTCGCAGCCACCACGCCATTTCTCAGGATTTTCTCTTTGTCAATGGGGATTGAGAATTTTTTCGTGGGTATATAATCAAGAGTTACTCCTGGCTGGGGATTGAATTTTGTTCTTGGGTCCTCACTGGCGACAAATTCGATTACCTCTTTCAGATCGACATGATTGTCGACACGGTCCATCATGTATATAATATTATTTGTTCCATCTAAATATTTAGATGGTGGCAGGCTCATTGGTATCGGCTCTGAATCATATGCTTTTCGGGTCATCTGATCGATATACCATTCCGTATTGAACAGCATGAGATTTATGATCCTTACATCCGTACGTATTCCTTCCACCTCCTGGGCATACCACAGGGGGAAAGTATCATTGTCACCATTGGTATACAGGATGGCTCCGGGTGGACATGAGTTGAGATAATTATGAGCCAGATCTCTTGCCGTATATCGCCCCGATCGATCATGATCATCCCAGTTATCTTTTGCCATGACGCTCGGAACAAGAGCAAGGCTGAGTACAGTAGCAATTCCGGCACTGAGAGATAGAGGAAGTTTCTTTTTGAAGAACTCGTAGACTGATAACACTCCAAGGCCGATCCATATCGCAAAGGCATAGAATGATGCAGCATAGGCGTAATCACGCTCCCGGGGCTCCATCGGTTTCTGGTTAAGGTATACGACTATTGCTACTCCGGTTATAATAAACAGTACCATTACGACAGAAAAATCTTTTTTTCTTTTTCCATAATGAAAGAATACCCCCAGGAGTCCAAGCAACAAGGGAAGCATGTAATATGTATTTCGGGCAGGATGCTCCCTGTACTTAGCCGGCAGTTTATCCAGGTTTCCAAGCCTGGCCTCATCCAGAAAATCTAAACCTGTGATCCAGTTTCCGTGAAGCAATCCACCATGTCCCTGAATATCATTCTGCTTGCCGGAAAAATTCCACATAAAATACCGGAAGTACATATGTCCAAGCTGGTATTTAAAGAAGAAAGCCAGATTGGTTCCGAATGAAGGTTTTATTACCGTCTGTGTCTCACCATTGCGGTCTCTGATCTGGACCCTGCTTCCTTTTACATTAACCCATCTTTCATATTCACTTACATGTTTCGGATCATTGCTGTACATCCTGGGAAAGATGGTGGTAAGCTGCTCGTCAAAAACATATTCTATTTTGTGGTCCTTTATTTTATACCTGCCATCAGATTTATAGTAGTTGGCACGTGTCTCTTTAGTGGCGATAACGGGAGCGTTGTAATACTGTCCTTTTACCAGTGGCCTCTGACCATACTGCTCCCGGTTCAGATAGGGAAGCAAATCAAATACGGTTTCAGGATTATTCATATCCATGGGCGGATTGACAGAAGAGCGTATGATGATAAGTGCGTAGGAAGAATAACCGATCATGATCATGGCAAATGAAAGGAGGACCGTATTCAGAACTACTTTCCTGTGCTTCTGAGTATAATGTATGCCGTAAACAACACCTGCTATCACCAGCAGGATATAAAATAAAACACCGCTATTGTATGGCAATTTGAAGCCATTTACAAACATCAACTCAAAGAAGGTTGCAAACCTGACAAACCACTGAATAACAGCATATTGTATAAATACGAGGATTCCCACTGAAATGGCGAGAGAGTAAAAAATGCCACGTGGTGTGACCTTGTATTTCTTAAAATAGTATACCAGAACAATGGCAGGGACTGACAGTAGGTTCAGCAGGTGGACACCTATCGAAAGTCCCAATAAATAAGCGATCAGCAGGAGCCACCGATTGGAATTTGGCTCATCGGCAACATTTTCCCATTTCAGTATGGCCCAAAAAGTTATGGCTGTAAAAAATGAGGAGACGGCATAAACTTCGCCTTCCACTGCTGAAAACCAGAATGAATCCGAAAAAGTGTAAGCAAGAGCTCCTACAAACCCTGCACCGATAATTGCTATCAGGTTACCGACCGAATTTTTTTCAGTATCCGATACAATTTTTCTGGCAAGATGAGTAATGGTCCAGAAAAGGAACAGGATGGTGAAACTGCTGGACAGGGCAGACATGGCGTTAATCATTTTCGCAGCCGTCTCGGGACCCGAAGCGAATATGGAGAAAAAACGACCCATTATCATAAATAAGGGTGCTCCCGGAGGGTGCATCACCTCAAGTTTGTAAGCTGTTGCAATAAATTCTCCACAGTCCCACAGACTGGTGGTTGGCTCTATGGTCAGAAGATATACAGTGGTAGCAATCCCGAAGGTTAGCCAGCCTATCAGGTTGTTCCAGAATTGAAATGATTTATTCACCGTAGAAATGTTTGGGTTTAAGGAATGGATTAAGAATTTCTTGGCGAATTTAATGTTTTTTTATCATACCGGGAATTTATATTTTGCGGGACGTAAAATGGGAAGATTATTATTTACTGTTAAGTGTTTCTGCCTGCTCGGACTATTCTTTTTAACAGAAGCTCCATCAGGTGCTCAATTTTATGACAAGGGACAGGAACCCGGCTATCTGAAGTGGGAACAAATTCGAACCAAAAATTTCAGGGTAATATTCCCGGAAGATATCAATCGTGAGGCAAACCGGATGGCCCATATTCTGGAAAGCTATTATGAGCCCAATGCTGCATATCTCAACCATCGTCCCAAACCCATCTCTGTAGTTCTGCACAATCATTCTGTTTTATCCAATGGGTTTGTGGCATGGGCTCCCAAACGTATGGAGGTGGTTACAACACCCTCCCCGACGAGTTATTCTCAGGATCATCTTGAGCAGCTTGCCCTTCATGAATTCCGGCATGTGGTACAGGTTGATAAGCTAAGACAGGGATTTACCAAGGGATTGTCCTATGTGATCGGCGAAGCAGGAATAGGAGCTGTTGCAGGCCTTCTTCCCTTCTGGTACCTCGAAGGTGATGCTACAGATGCCGAAACCAGGTTGTCTTATTCCGGGCGGGGACGGCTTCCCTCGTTTGAAATTGAAATGAAAGCTATTGTGGCTCAGCCTTCAGGGTTCTTTCATTATGAAAAGGCAGTTTTCGGATCCTACAGGGATTTCGTGCCGGACCATTACCGGATTGGTTACCAGATGGTAGCTCATGGACGGAACAAATATGGTAATGAACTGTGGGACAATGTAGTCAACTTTACCGCCCGAAAGCCATTTACCCTTTTTCCAAACTATTTTGGCCTGAAAAAATATGCAGGATTATCTAAAGTCCAGCTGTACCAGGAAACTTATGAAACACTGCAAAATCATTGGGGGGATCAGGCCGGGAAACGTGAATATACTGCCAATGAACAGATTAACAGGATTCATAAAAACCATTATACTTCCTACAGGTTTCCAAGATATCTTAACGATTCGGTGATTTTTGCTGAGAAATCGGGGATAGACCAGATTCAGGAATTCATTGCCATTGACCGTGCTGGAAATGAGAAACGCATTCACAGGCCTGGATTTTATGATGCTGCAAACATCAGCGTGGCATCCAATAAAATAGTATGGGCCGAGGTTATGTATGATATACGCTGGGAGCGCAGAAGTTATTCTGTAATCAAGATTTATGATATTCAGTCGAAACAGGAGCGATTCCTCAGGATGAAAACCCGCTATTTTGCTCCGGACATTTCTGATGATGGAAATTTTATTGCTGCAATCGAAACGGATGAGCAAAACAATTTCTTTCTTGTCATACTTCATTCCAATACCGGTGAAGTTATTGCCAAAGTAGAATCTCCGGATAATAAGTATCTCCAGTACCCGGTCTGGAGTGATGACCATAGCAGGGTTTACCTGACTCACCTCGGACAGGAGGGAAAAAAAATTATGTGCTACGACCTTACAGGTGAGGAGTGGAGCACTATTTTCGATGCCGGTTTTGAGGATATTGCTGAACTTTCTTGCAGAGGTAACTTCCTGGTATTCAGAGGGGGGTTTTCAGGCATTGATAACATATATGCCGTCAATCTTGAAAGCCTTAACTGTCAGAGAGTTACGTCCTCCAGGTTTGGGGCCTACACACCATGTCTTTCTGCGAATGGAGATACATTGATTTATGCAGATTATACTTCGCAAGGATTTGATCTGGTCAGGATGAAATTTGAGCCATCCGAATTTGATGCATTGGGTGAAGTTTCAGATCATAATGAGCATCTGAATATTCCTACTCCGGAAGAAAAATCACAGGTTCCGGTACCCGGAAATCCGGACAGGCAATTTGAAGTTAATAAATACAGAAAAGCAGGCAACCTGTTTAACTTTCACAGCTGGGCCCCGCTGTATGTAGACCTGGAGAATCCGAGTATTGAGAACATGGATGTAAATCCGGGATTGATGCTGATATCTCAGAATTTACTCAGCACTGCAACCACTGTACTTGGGTACGAGTATAATCTGAAAAAGAAGGATCATTTTCTGCATGCATCCTTTACTTATTCCGGATGGTACCCTGAACTGACCCTTGGATTCGATTACGGAGGTCTGCCCTTAGTTGGTCCCCCGCCCGACAGTTCCGGCATGCTTTCGGAGGTACGGACGGATATGAGCGTAAGATCAAAAGTGAATTTACCACTTAACCTCACTTACAACCGGTATATCATGGGATTGATCCCCTCGGCCGAGGTCAGGTATAGCAGGGCCTATTTTTATTACAATGAACCCAATGCCTATCATAGCGGTCTGACATTTCTGGATTACCGAATGTATTTTTACAGTCACCTGAAAAGGGGCAAGAGGGACATTCTTCCACGGTTTGGGGGAATACTGGATCTGAGATATGTCAACACACCGTTTGAAGACGAGCAGCTGGGTTCTCAGACCTATACATCTGCAGTACTTTACATTCCAGGAATATTGCCACACCAGACCTTGCGGGTATTTGCCGGAAAACAAAAACAGGATCCTGAAAATTACCTGATGGGAAACCTGTTGTCAATGCCCCGTGGTATCCACAGCCATACAGCCATAGAATTGACCAAATACACATTTGATTATGTATTCCCCCTGGGTTATCCGGACTGGCAGGTATGGAGAGCTGTGTATGTTAAAAGATTTCGTGGTTTGGTATTCTATGATTACGCTATCGGAAAGGATGTTTATATACATAACAGCGGGAATGGCCCGATAGATAAAGATTTTATGTCCCTGGGATTCGAACTAACCACGGATGTTCACCTGGCCCAGATATTTGTGCCCTTTAATATTGGAGGCAGATTTATTTATATCCCTGAAACGGGCGAGACCTCAGGTGAGTTTATTTTCTCTGTTGATCTCAGTCAATATTGATTGGAGGTATTTGTTTCTGTTCTGCTTTCAGATCTGTTCAATGAGCTTTAATCACTCTCTCCACTTTCAAAATCATAATTGAGTCTGAAATAGCCGGGATAAACAATTTCTATTGTTCCGACAAGAATGCTTGGTTTTACTTTTATACTGACACGGGTTGGCCGGTCACTTGCATCTGCCAGATTGAGTCCGAAGTTAACCAAGGCCGCGCGTGAGTCCTTTTTTAATAATTCTATCAGATCCGTGTTAAGACGCAGAGGAATTATTTGAACCCCTCCATTGGCAGGGATCTCTATTCGTTGGTTCAGTGTGCCTTGCGCAATCTCCACATCATCAATAAGCGCGATGTATTCCAGTTTGTTGAGAGCCGCTGTTGCCGGATTCGGATTCATGGCTTCAATATTCAGGGTGAAATCAAGGGGTAATTCTCCTATAAGGATAGAAGCGGATATGATGCCCATTTCAACATAGCTGATGTCACCAAAACTGCTAATATTGCTGACATCCACACCGGCAAGCTCCGGATTTTCAAGGGTTGTAACCCTGAATTCACATTTTCCAAAGCTTGTAACTTCTTTCAGGAAACTGCATGAGTTGAGTAAAAAAGCAGCCATAATTAGTGCTGCAAAGAACTTTGTAAATTTTCGTATCATAATCCGGTAGCATTGAACGTTCAATAATTGCTAAATTTACACAAAGAAATTAACATCTGCTCTTTATGTCAAGATTGTGGGACCGTTTGGATGAAAGAGTTCAGGAGAATGCCACGGGTATTCTCGGGACAATTGCATTTCATATGGTTCTGATCCTTGTTTTCCTGATCATAAAGATTTCTACCGAAAGAGTCCGCCTTGAAAACCTCATCCTGGTTGATTTTGAAGAAGAACAGATCGAAGAGCAATTGGAGACAGAAGAGCCGGACCCGGAATTTGCGGAACGCCTCGCAAGGTATCTTGAGGAACCCGGTTTGAATGTTCCGGTGAACCTGGCCAGGAAGATTGATCAGGAACTCAGCACTGAAGAATTTGTCAGAGAAATGGAGCAGGATCTCGATGAAAACAGGCCGGAGGATCAGAAAGAACTTCAGGACCGGTTAAGGGAACTGGAGGAAATGGAGAAGGAAGACCTGATCGTGGAGGGCGATCAGGAGGAAAAGATGCCGGCGAACATTTACGAGGGACCTACAAATATTCATTACGAACTGGAAAACAGATACCATCTGAGATTACCGGTCCCGGTTTACAAGTGCGAAGGAGCCGGTCTTATAGAAATTAAGATAGCTGTCGACCAGAGGGGAAGGGTGGTACAGGCCGAAACGGATAAAGCCGGTAAATCTGCCAATGAGATATGCCTTGCCGAAGCTGCAAAAAAGGCTGCACTCAGCACCCGTTTTAATTCAAATTACAATGCCCCCGCCCGGCAGACAGGCAGCATCATCTACCATTTCATCGCCCAATAACCCCGCAAAATTGAATTATTACAGAAGGCATTGCTAAAAAAGCCGCCTGTAAGATTTTCCTGCATCGGGCATTGATACCCCGTCGCAGACAGCTGCGCTTACGCACAGCTGAAAGGCTTCTAAGCCATCAATGCCTTCAGCGGGAAAAGGTTGAAACGGCGTTTTAGCAAAGCCGTAATTAATCAATTTTGCGGGGATTGGATATGGTCTGAGATCAGTAGAGTCGGCGGGCTGAGCGGACGATGTCATGGTTATTAATGTCATTCATGCAGCGGAAGTGTCCTCTGGGGCATTTTTCCTTTCCGATTTTTGTACATGGCCGGCAGGACAATCCTTTTGTTTCAAAGATTTCTGATGCAGGATCGGGGAGGTAGGGATACATTCCAAACTCCGGAATTGTATGTCCCCAGACAGAAAGTATTTTTTTCTTAAACGCAGAAGCAATATGCATCAATCCTGTGTCAGGCGAAATTACTATCCTGCTCTGTCTGATCAGTGAGGCGGACTGGTTGATATTATACTTTCCTACTGCGTTGAACACATTTTCTCCGGTCTGTTCCTCTATCTCTTTTCCGAGTAACTGCTCACGTTTGCCTCCAAGTAAAACTACCGGCAGCTTAAGCTCCCGGCAAATATCCACCATTTTTTCAAGCGGCATCTGTTTGGTTCCGTGCTGTGCTCCGGTTACAAGAGCCACAAAGCCTTCATGAAAGTTGGAAGGCAGGTCCGAAAGGGGGACTTCATCATTTTCAGGAACGAAATATTCAAGTCCCTTTTCATCATTTGTAACATCAAACAATTTCAAAGTCTCCAAATATCGATCAACGATGTGAAGGTCCGGGAGACGATTAATTTTAAACCGGATCATAAGGAACTTTTGAAAATTGACCTTTGGAAATGTAAAGGACATTATTTTCAGTCTTGATTTTATCAGATGGCTGCGAATGCTCCTGTGAAGGTCGATAATGTAATCGAAGTTCTCCATCTTCAGCTGATCGGTCAGTGCTGAAAGATTATCATCCAGCAGGTGTATCTTATTAATGTGGGGATTGCCCTTCAGCAGGGGTAGAAATGCCTTTTTTGTCACATAATGAATCTCGGCTTCCTCAACCTGCTCTTTAAGACATCTCACCACGGGAGAAGTAAGCACGATATCTCCAATGGAACTGAATCGTATGATAAGGAACTTTACCAGGTAGCTTATTTATTGAGGTTATTGACGTAGAAAAGAAGGGCAAGCCAGTATTCGTCTTTAGATGGGCTGTCTTCCCAGAGTGCTTTTGCTCCGTGCATTGCTGCTTTTTCCGGCAGGAACATAGTATAATCCTCCTCCGGGATATTGATCAGCATTTGTTTGACATACGGTTGTTCACGCTCTGTAACGGCTACAAATAAAGGCTTGGACCAGGAGGAATCGATCTCTTCTTCCATCCTTAAATCATCACCGAAATATTCTCCAGGACTAAATGCAATCACTGCTTTAACATTCGTGTTATCTTTTCCTTCAAGCATGACCAGTGAGGCAGAATAGGAACTTCCAAGAAGAATGACCTCTTTGGGATTCAAAGCCCAGGCAAAATCGATTGCCGCTCTGATATCCTGTGCGGCATCCAGGAATTTTACCGAAGAACCCTTACTACCCAGATTCCGAGCAGTTTCATTACGAACAAAGTTTGAATTATCACCAGACCTGAGGTCAACGGCAAGACAATTATATCTCAATTTCTGAAACCGCAGGGCAATCTCATTGAATTCTCCCCTGCTTGATCCGGCCTGGTGAAACAACAGGATGTATGGATATTCTTCGTTAATAAGGTATTTATCCGCCGTGATCTGAATCCCATCTTCAGAATTGAAAGTCACTTTTTCTTTTACTCCCCGCTGTGCAATGGATAGCGTCAGGGACAGAAAAAGGAGTGAAATTGTATAGATTATTTTTATCATCAGTGAATTGTTTGATGGTAAAGGTACAAGAAACAGGCCATTAAGTGGATTCCGCGAGGATTATAATTTTATTGTTCTTCACCTCAATCACACCTCCGTTGATTGAAATAGTCGAAGTTTTATCGCTGGCATCAATGATCTTTATTACACCGTTTTCCAGGGTGGATATAATAGGGGCGTGGTTGTTCAATACCTGAAAAGATCCCTTGCTTCCTGGAACCTGCACCAGTTTGACCTCTCCGTCAAATACCTTTTTATCCGGGGTTATGATCTGAAGCTTCATGAATTATTTTGATTCCTCGAGCATTTTATTCCCTTTTTCAATGGCGTCTTCAATAGTACCGACAAGGTTAAATGCTGCTTCCGGATATTTATCCACTTCCCCGTCCATGATCATATTGAATCCTTTGATGGTATCTTCAATTGATACAAGACATCCTGGTATACTTGTAAACTGTTCTGCTACATGGAAAGGTTGTGAAAGGAAACGCTGTACCCTGCGGGCACGGTGGACTACAAGCTTGTCTTCGTCCGATAACTCATCCATGCCAAGAATAGCAATAATATCCTGGAGTTCGTTATACCTCTGCAGCAATCGTTTGACGAGCTGAGCGGTATTGTAGTGTTCATCACCTACGACTTCCGGAGTCAGAATCCTTGAGGTTGAATCAAGCGGATCAACAGCGGGATAAATTCCCAGCTCAGAAATCTTACGGCTCAGTACTGTTGTTGCATCAAGGTGAGCAAATGTAGTAGCGGGTGCTGGATCTGTAAGGTCATCGGCCGGGACATAAATGGCCTGAACGGATGTAATGGAACCATGTTTTGTGGAGGTAATACGCTCTTGCATGATTCCCATTTCAGTTGCAAGAGTTGGCTGATAACCCACCGCAGATGGCATTCTTCCCAGAAGGGCTGAAACCTCAGAGCCTGCCTGGGTAAAGCGGAAAATATTGTCCACGAAGAAAAGGATATCCCTTCCCCCGCTCTTTTCGTCTCCATCCCTGAAAGATTCAGCGACAGTCAGTCCGGATAAGGCCACAGTTGCACGTGCTCCGGGTGGCTCATTCATCTGGCCGAAAACAAGAGTAGCCTGAGATTCTCCAAGCGCCTTTTTATCTACCTTACTAAGATCCCAGCCGCCTTCTTCCATACTCTTTTCAAAGGCCTCACCATATTTAATAACTCCGGATTCAATCATTTCCCTGAGCAGGTCGTTCCCTTCCCTGGTTCTTTCTCCCACACCTGCAAAAACAGAAATACCCGAATACTGCTTGGCAATATTATTGATCAGCTCCATGATGATGATAGTCTTGCCAACACCGGCTCCACCGAACAATCCAATTTTCCCACCTTTGGAGTAGGGTTCCAGCAGGTCAATCACTTTAATACCGGTAAAAAACACTTCACTTTCAGTGGAAAGATCTTCATAAATGGGAGGCTTGTTATGGATTTCGTATCCTCCTTTTTTATCCAGTTGTTCCATGCCGTCAATGGCTTCCCCAATCACATTAAGCAATCGGCCTTTAATCTGATCACCTACGGGCATTTTAATTGAAGATCCTGTGGTGAGAACTTCAAGTCCCCGCTGCAAACCATCGGTTGAATCCATCGCTATCGTCCGGATGGTATTCTCACCGATATGTTGCTGGCACTCAACTATAAGTTTGGAGCCATCCGGCCTTTTAATCTCAAGTGCATCATGAATATTCGGCAGATCGTTTCCGTATTTTTCAAAACTTACATCTACTACGGGACCGATAATCTGGATAATTTCTCCTTTAATCTGAGCCATTTAGGTAATTTATTAATGACGTAACAGAGAAAACAAAGTTAGCATTTTTAATGAAAAAGAGTAGGAATTTTACGCTCAGAATAGTGGTAAAATGAATGTCTTTTCTAATTTTGAATTTGATTTATCACGAACACTCATAAAGATGAAAAAGATTTTTATCAATACACTGATGATTCTATTCCTGCCTCTGGCCGGATTTAGCCAGTTTACTCATATGGGACTGGAGGTGGGCTACTCCTCAGAAGTTAAGGAGCCTGGAATAGGCTTATTTGGGATATACAGGGTAAATGATGAAATAAAACTCACTCCTAATTTCATGTATTACCTGCCTCATAAGATAAATACATCATACGGAACTCCCCTTACTGAAGGAACACAAACATTCGAATGGTGGATGATCAACATGGACGGGAATTATGTGATCATTAACCAGGGGATGTTTGAGGGATATGGTCTTATGGGATTAAATTTTGCGAACATAATCTGGGAGCGCGATGAAGTTCAAGGTAATCTGCCAATAAAGGAAAGACGGCAGGAGCTGAATCTTGGACTGAATGTGGGAGCGGGAATTCGGCTGAACCTAGGCAATAAGGTAGTCCCCTTCGGGGAATTGCGTTACACCCTGGGAAGCAAATATGATTTTCTGGTCACAGAAGGATCTACATCCCAGTTTGGAATATTCGCCGGAATACTCATCAGGATAGCCGAAGATATAGACAGAACGATTACTGAAGATTTCTAATAACTGAACAAAGACCATGACCCGAAAAATCACTCAGACTACCCTTATTGCATTTTTATTGTTTTTTGCCATGAATTCCGGTACCTCCGCGCAATTTTCACGTTTTGGAGGGGGACTTTCGTTCAACTCAGGAATTGAAAATACCGATCACAAAACCGGAAATCCGGGGCTTACTGCCCGTGGAGTATTTGAGCTTGGTGACAAATTCTGGCTGCTTCCTGAACTCAGTTTTTATATGCCGGGAAAGCGGCAGCACAACACTTATGGTATGGCCACCACCTTGTTCGGTACGATTGATTTGAATGCCACCTATAAACTGGCCACGGAAAAGACAATTTTATTCTATGCCCTTGCAGGGGCCAACCTCTCATGGCTCAGCTCTTCGTTTGAATCCGGAACTTCGTCAAGCGATATAATGCCAGCATTAAATGTAGGGACCGGAATTGAGATGATCGTGGAAAAGGATGTAAATGCCTTTGCACAAATAAAAGGTGTAATAGGAACATCCAGCCAATATGTTGCAATCAGTATCGGTGCACACTTTTATATCAGGGGACGTCGTTATAAGTCATGGTAAGGTTCTGACGATATTCTATATTTTTTATATCTTTAACTACTTTGTAATAACTGTATTCAAAATCAATTGATATGGGTATACCAGCCACAGCCAAAATTGAATCGGAAGAAGCTGCCCTTGTAAAAGGCCACAAGGAGTTTAAAGCTTATAAAAAATCCGATGAGCTGGCCAGGTTCGAAGAACTCGACAAAATCGTTAATATAAGCGAGTTTACCGGGAAAGTCAAGGCCATCAAATCCCAAAAATTCAAGGATACTGAAGAGTATAAAAAAGAAAGAGAATATCTTTCGCTTAAGAAATCAAAAGACATAAAAACCTATTTCAAGGTCAAGGAATCCAGGGAATTGGAGGAGTATAAACAAACCGACAAATCGGATGACCTGAAGAAATATGAGGAGCTTGCCCAGTATGTAAATTCCGGTGAGTTTACCAGTGCCAGGCAGTCCGCAGGCAAAAAATACAAGGGAACCGATGCGCATCAGAAGGAACAGGAGTACCGGTCGCTTAAGAAATCAGCTACTATCAAGAAGTACTTTAAGTTCAAATCCTCAGCAAAGCTTAAAACGTATCAGGAAGTAAAGGGTTCCGAGCGTCTTAGCAGGCTTAAAGAACTCGAGGAGGCTACAAATTCTGAGGAGTTCAAGAAGGTGAAGGAATATATGGCGCTCAAGTCCAAGGCTAAATATGAGCAGTCAAAGGAGTTTGAACTCGAGAAGGAATACCTGGAACTTAAAAAATCAGAAAAGCTCATCTGGTATCAGAAACTTGAAAAGAAAAACGATTTCGATAAACTCAAGGAATGGGAAATTACTTTTGAGGATGATTTCAAAGAGGGTTCACTGGATACGGGCAAATGGATGACTAATTATTACTGGGGAGAGAAACTTCTGAAGGATACTTATGCACTCCCGGGCGACAAGCACTTTTATACAAAAGGCAGAAATATTGAGATCTCTGATTCAGTACTCAAGATCGTGACCAAGAAGGAACAGGCAAGCGGCAAAGTCTGGGACCCTGTCCTTGGGTTCAAAAACCGGGAATTTGATTATACATCCGGACTCATCTCAACCGGGAAAAGTTTCCGACAGCAATATGGCCGGGTACGCGCCAAGATCCGTATGAGTGGGGCCCCGGTCCGTCAGGCAATGTGGATGGCTTCCGACAAAATTCTTCCTCATGTAGATGTGGCAAAAGTTGAGAAGGGCAAGATTTTTTACGGAAATTTTTGGGGCAACATTGCGGAAAAAGGAGGAGTTCATAAAAAGGTTGTCAAAAAGGGAGCCGGTAAATTCACTTCAGACTTTTTTATATACTCCATTGAGTGGTCACCTGAAAAAATAGTCTGGAAGATCAATGAAAAGGTGGTTCTTACACAGACCAAGGGTATTCCTCAGGATCCGTTATATCTTGTTTTCAGCTCAGGAGTTTCAAACGGAATTGGAGACCACCAACTACCCGCTACCATGGAGGTAGACTGGGTAAGGATTTACAAGAAACCGGAATAAAGAAAATTTATCATACCAAGAGTCTCAGGAAACCCGGAATCATTCCGGGTTTTTTATTCATCTCTCAGAGAGTCGGCCGGGTTGACATTGGCAGATCGTATAGTATGGTAGCTTACCGTTATAACAGTAATCAACAGAGTCAGTAGTCCCGCCATAACGAACGACACCCATCTTATATTGGTGCGGTTCACAAATCCTTCCAGCCAGTTATTGGCAAAATACCAGGACACAATTGATGCGATAACAACTGAAATAACGATCAGGACCATGTAGTCTTTCAACATCAGCTGTACTATTCCTGAAACACTTGAACCGTGAACCTTGCGGATCCCAACTTCCTTGGTTCTCATCTCCGCAACAAAGGATGACAGCCCGAAGAGGCCAAGACAGGCAATCAATACCGTCAGGATGGAAAAGGAAGTATAAACTGTCCCACGTTTCTCATCGGCTTCAAATTGCTCTCCGAAGTCTTCGTCAAGGTAGGTATAGGCAAACGGGAATTCAGGATATAATTCAGTCCACACATCTTCGATATGCTTTAACGATGCGCCCATGTTCTGACCTGCAAGCTTGACATAAACACGGTAGCACCGGGGGTAATACATGAACAGCTGGTCTTCCATAACATTGTACAATCCGAACTGGTAATAATCGGCAATTAACCCGACAACGGTGGCAACAATATTGGAGTCCATCGGCAGAATCACTTTTTTCCCGATAGGCTCGTTCCAGTTAAACCTTTTTGCAAGCGTTTGATTGATGATAACTCCACGGGCTGTATCACCGGGAAAATCTTCTGAAAATCCCCTTCCATCAATTATCTTAATACCTGTAGTTTCAATGAAATCATGATCAACACGAAAATTATTGATCCCGCGTTCAACCATTCCTTCCGGGGTCTCAACTCTCATGATGCCCTTGCTCGAGCCATTTCCGATTCTCGCATTTGCCGAGCCTACTGAAAGAATTCCAGGATTGGATTTTAATTTTTCCTTCAGGACAGGGATCTTATCCACCATTCCTTCTGTGGTCATTCCCAGGGTAATCACATTTTCCTTATCAAAACCGTGGTCAATATTTTTCAGGTAGGTCAGCTGGTCATACACGATCCAGGTACTGATCACCAGGAAGGTGGAAAGTGTAAATTGTGCCACAACCAGGACTTTCCGTATGCTGAGATTTGAACGACCTATGTTGAGTTGACCCTTGAGTACGGTCACCGGATTAAAAGATGATAGGAAAAAGGCAGGATAGGATCCGGCCAGAATTCCGGTGATAAGTAAAACCCCGAGAAGGCTCAGTAGAATAACAGGGTTCCACAGCATCGAAAAACCGATTGACTTACCAGCCAGATTATTGAACGAGGGAAGGAAGGTGTATAGTAGTACCAGGCTAATAATGAGCGAGATAAAGGTAAGCACCATGGACTCAGTGAGGAATTGCCGGATTAATGAAATTCTTGTAGAACCTGCTACTTTCCGGATACCAATCTCCTTTGAACGCTTTGTGGCCCGAGCTGTAGCGAGGTTCATATAGTTCATGCTAGCAATAAGGATCATAAGTATAATGATGGCAATAAAAATGTACAGATAACTGATATTGCCAACAGGAACAGGTTCACCCTCAAAATCAGAATGAAGATGAATCCAGGTAAGGGGAAGAACTTCATATACAATGTCTATTCCCATTCGTTCAAAGATCTCCGCCATGTGATTGGTGTACAGTTCCGGAAGTTTGGCCTCAAAAACTTCGTAGTCAAATCCTTCCTGCAGTAACAAATAAGTATAAATATGGAATGCCCCCCAGCTTCCCCAGTCCTCCGGCAGGCTGTTCCTTGAAATAAGTGCTGAAAACTGAATATTGGTATTATGGGGAATATCCTCAATTAATCCTGTAACGTTGTAGGAATCATCATCTTCGTTGGTGAGTTCTTTTCCCAGTGGACTCTCACTTCCGAAGTACCGTTCTGCAAATGAACGTGTCACTACCATGCTGTTGGGTTCGGTAAGTGCAGTTGAAGGATCCCCCTCGACCCATTGAAAACTAAATACGTTGAATGTGTTGGAGTCCGAATACATGACCTCCTCCTCAAAAAATTCCTTATCACCGATTTTATATAGACTCCTGCCCGATTGTATCAATCGCACAGCTTCTTCCACCTCCGGGTAGTCTGTCATCAGCTGAGGTGCCAGGGGTACCTGTGTGACCGCCCAGTTAAACGCATCATCCGGTTCCGAGATGCGTGAAGAGATCCGGTAGATCCGGTCTGCCTTTTCATGATAGCGGTCGAAACTCAGATCGTCATAAACGTAGAGGATAAGTAATAAACTACCTGTAATGCCAATGGTGAGTCCGATGATATTTATCAGGCTGTAGGTCGCATCACGCCTGAAATTGCGGAAAGCGACCCTGATTAAACTCCGAATCATGTTGAATCTGTTTAGTGATGTTTTTTAGCTGCATTGATATTGCTATCTTGCAGAATACGGATCCAAATATCACAAATATTCCTCAGGCACCCATATTGAAACTCTTAAAAGTTGTTAAACATGCTAAAGAATCTACTGACCACGACTTTGTTTTTACTTATTATTAATCAGGTATATACACAGGATCGTGTTACCGGGCACAACTTTGCGACACGTTCTGAGGTCATTGCCGTTCACGGCATGGCAGCCACAAGCCAGCCTCTGGCAACACAGGTATGTCTGGATATACTTAAGGCAGGGGGAAATGCCATTGATGCAGCCATTGCAGGCAATGCCGTACTCGGACTCGTAGAACCAACCGGCAACGGAGTAGGTGGAGACCTGTTTGCTATCATATGGCATGCAGAATCGGGCCGTCTCTATGGACTGAATGCCTCAGGGCGCTCACCTCAATCCCTTACACTTGAACACTTCGAAAAAAACGGACTAATTAAAATACCGGCCTACGGTCCCCTTCCGGTTTCCGTTCCCGGTTGCGTTGACGGGTGGTTTGAGATGCACGAAAAGTTTGGATCACTTGAAATGAAAGATATTCTTACACCTGCCATTCAGTATGCTCGCGAAGGTTTTCCGGTGACTGAACTCATAGCCTATTATATGAACCTCAGTTCCGGCCGGCTGCAAAAATATCCCGGATTCAAAGAGACATATATGCCCGGGGGCAAGACAGCTGCCAAGGGTGAAATTTTCAAGAATCCTTACCTGGCAAATACCCTGGAAAAAATAGCTGATGGTGGGAGGGATGCTTTCTATAAGGGAGAGATTGCAAAGACCATAGCCCGGTACATGAAAGATCAGGGCGGATTTCTGAGCTACGATGACCTGGCAAGCCATAAATCTGAATGGGTCGAGCCTTTGTCTGCAAACTACCGAGGATATGATCTATGGGAACTTCCCCCGAACGGTCAGGGAACCGCGGCTCTCCAGATTATGAACGTACTTGAAGGATATGACATTGCCTCAATGGGATTTGGTAGCGAAGAGTATATCCATATTTTTGTGGAGGCCAAGAAACTTGCCTACGAAGACCGGGCAAAATTTTATTCAGATCCGGATTTCAATAAACTGCCTCTTGAGGAACTGATCTCAAAGGAATATGCTGCTGAGCGAAGGGATCTCATTGATACCAAAAGAGCGGCAAGGACATACCCTGCCGGGGAACTGGAACAGGGCAATACAATTTACATGTGCGTTGCTGACGAGCAGGGGAATATGGTATCACTGATCCAGAGTAATTACAGGGGAATGGGTAGCGGGATGACACCATATGAGCTTGGTTTTATATTACAGGACCGGGGAGAACTTTTCAGCCTGGACAAGGATCATTTTAATTGTTATGCACCTGGTAAGAGACCGTTTCATACCATTATTCCTGCTTTTGTGACCAGGAATGGGAAACCCTGGATGAGTTTTGGGGTGATGGGGGGAGGAATGCAGCCGCAAGGGCATGTCCAGATCATGGTGAACATGATTGATTTTGAAATGAACCTCCAGGAGGCAGGCGATGCACCCAGAATTCAACATGTAGGTTCGTCGCAGCCCACCGGGACAAAAATGCTTGACGGAGGAACAGTTTTACTCGAAACAGGATTTGATTATGAGGTAATCCGGCAACTGATTAGGAAGGGGCACACCATTCAATTTGATGTCGGAGGATATGGGGGCTATCAGGCCATCCTGTTTGATGAGAAGAACGGTGTTTACTATGGTGCCTCCGAAAGCCGGAAGGATGGTCAGGCTGCAGGGTACTAAATTCTCAGGTTCGGATTAACTTGCAGCTTAATTAAATTGAGGCATCTTACCGCCTGACCAGGAATTACTT
>SDBV01000893.1_pt1 | contig 43499 bp, 38 predicted proteins | sample 2277081 | NCBI WGS metagenome assembly SDBV01 (sample SAMN10402039, study PRJNA504765) | marine sediment metagenome | isolation source: marine sediment core GS10_PC15, 223 cmbsf | place: Arctic Ocean: Southern Knipovich Ridge | collected 2010
CCACTGGAGGTACACAATTCAAAGGAGCCATCGCTATAGGCATCTTCCCAGAAACCATAGTTGTACCGGTATTGATAGCCTACCGCATAGCCGATATAGGCCTCCATTTGATAGTCTAAACAGTCACCGGCACATGCTTCTTCGGGGTCTTCAGATAAATCGACATCAGGCCCCGAACTACTGCTATTAACAGATTTTGATTTTAGAATATCAGTATTGCAAGCGGTTATTTTAAGCTGAATGTTTATGGTGCCGGAGCTAGTTCCCTTAATTGTAGCTATATTATCATTGTTTGGAGCGTCATAGCCAGTCCCTTGTTCCCAGTCGTATGTTGCCCCGAAAATGTGTGGTGTCACGTAATGATTTTCTACACTTGGAGCACCATAGCAAATCTCGTCCGGGCCTATGATCGAGCTTACGGATGGAATAGTTTTGTTTACAGTCTTTGGAACTTGCGGAGAGTATACGCCACATGCCGCATTGTAGCCTTCCGCAGAGGCGGTTACTGATGATGATGTTGCACTCGGAATAACCGTTATTGTGGCGCAAGTTGAGCAACCGGAAATTGATCCTCCATCAATATCCCAGCGATAGGAAGTCGCATTTTTCCAATTAGCCGTAAATGTAAATGATGAGGTTGATCCACATGCAATTGAGCTTACACTGCTGCTAATGGTTGGATCAACATTTGGTTTAGGTGGCCACGATGATCCCTCATCATTCTCCACTAGTTTAATATATTCCACATCTGTTTTATCAGCAGAAAAAAAACCCCAATTTCCTTTGGCATGATACCTAATCCAGGCATCGTCAAAATTTCCTTCGTCCCATTTCACAAAAAAAGGTCCGAATGAAGGCCTGCTCCCTCCAGAGAGCGATGATACCCATGGATCAGAGGAATTAATTTTCATCTCACAACGATTGCAGTCAATTTCCCAATCCGTGATACCAGTAAAATTATCACTGATATTGTAAGTAGATTCTCTATTTTCAGTAGGGCAAAACTGAGTATCACCACTCACATTTACCCAGGCTACCTGAGAATAGGCGGTATTCACACTTATAACAACAATTAAAAGAAAAAGTAGATGTTTCATTTTTTTAATATTAGATGATAACTATTTGATTAATGAATAATTGAATTGGCCTTGAACGAACAGTTTACCCTTCAATAATGAAGATCGGAATACCGTTTGGCCCATAAATAATTGTATCTTGTGGTATTGGTGCATCTTTGATTGGGTCTGGAGGCGGTAGTGGATCTTCCTCAGTTGGGGTATTTGCAAGCGCCACTCCAAATCCTTTTAAAGAGTTATGGTTTTTGTTGTTAGTCGCGTTTAGTGCAATAATTCCAATTTCTAAAAGTAGAAATGAGATAAAAAATCGAATTGTACGTCTCATAATCAAGGTGTTTAAATGAGCCATTAAAAAACCAAATATAAATACAAATGCTTGTTTGGTGCAAAATCCTATGGGTGGAAAAAGGGGGTACCAAAAGCTAGAGTAGGGTGGAAAAAGGGGGTACCGGATGTTAAAAGATGTTAAAATTGTGCTTACTTACCGGAACAGAGCTCTTTTTTTATCAATCTTCGACATACCTTGCAGAGTACGTCGAAGCGCAGGTTTTTTTTCAAGTAATCTTGATCAGGAGAAAATCATCTTGCGCACGCGTTAAAAACGCGCGCGAGGGGTGATGCTCAGACCAGAGGAAGGTATACGTATTATTTCAAAATTTGCACCCAACCTTTGTACAACCTGTTGTTTCGCTTGGCATGAAAGGAATAATAATATATACCAGAGGATAGTTGATGACCAGTCCAATCACCTGTATAATCGTTTTTGGCAAACACTTCTTTTCCATTCCTGTCAATGATGATCAATTCATTGTCATGGAATAACTCCAGGTTTGGGAAGGAAAAAGTTTCGTTTATGCCATCGCCGTTGGGGGTAAATACATTGGGGATTTCTATTTCGTGTTTGAATTCCAGCTTTAGTTCGTTCGACCACGACTCGAATGGATAGGAGGAATGTAGCGCCCTGATCCGGAAATAATGCTCAAAGGCATTTGCTCCCCAGTTGTTTGTCCATTGCAACTGATCCGGTTTGAAAGAGGCCACCAATCCATACCCGTTTTCTTCATCCCTTTTATACCAGATTTCATATTGCTCAATATTGTTTGCCCATCCGATGTAGGGAGTCCAATTGATGCGCATGGTATTTAAGGAGGAATCAGCAATGCCTTCCAGGTGCATGACCGTATGTGCCTCACTTTCTATGTGTTCTTCACAGCCATTGACCGAGGCGATCTTAAATGACAAGGGGGCGTAATTCATGATCGTATCTGGGAACTGATACACTTTTTCTGATTTAGTTGTGGAGTGGATCAATTCCCAATTGGAAGCATACAAGGAGGAATAAACCGCTATTTCCTTCGATATCCGTGAAGTATCATTGGCATACCATTGGAGTTCATAGCTGTTCGCATCTTCCTCTGACACACTTGCAAAGTCAATTTCAAGCCTGGTAGAGTCGGTAAATAAATTGACGGGCAAACTATCGGATACACCGTAACACACCGTATCGACGGTGGCGCTTTGTTCCTTTACCCAGAGCGTGTACTTCCCGTCTCCGGGCCAATCGATGGTGATTTCATTGGCGCCCTGTCCTGCTACAATGGCGCCATAATCACTTTCCCAAGTATAGACCGAGCCATTGGTATTGGTGATCGCGTATGGGATTTCCGTGGCAAGATTGGAGCAGAGCAGTTCATCTCCTACCGGTGTTTCGGTCTGCAGCTCCACATTGATGCGTACCGGAAAAATTATGGGATCGCTTGGGCAGTCCAATTTGTTGTATGGTACCAGGGTCACATTCGCACTGGGATTGGTAACGCCCCAGTTGACTTTGATGCTATCTGTATTTTGAGCTACGACAATATCTCCTCCGTTTGTACTCCATTCGTAGCTGAACCGCTCATCTGCTTCTGCCCAATAATCTACTTCGCTCACTCCCGGACAAACAGACTTGCTGCCAAAGATTGGGGTTTGCTTATCGGGATGTACGGTGATGGTCACAGTATCGGCGCCTTCACAATAGCCTTTCTTGCCATCCAGGATGTAGGTAAAATCGGTTTCAACGCTTATCGTATCGGTGTACAAAAAGTTGGGGTTGGGTAGTGTAGTCGAGCTCAGGTAGTTGCCGGGCTGCCATTCGTATTGGATACCGTAGTTGGTCTCCTGACCGAGAGGAATGGGGATATCTGTGCAGGTTTCCATGTCTTCTCCGGCGTTGACAATAAAATCCGCATCGAAGTTTGGGCCGAGGAAGGTAGAAACGAAATTTGGCAGATCACCAAACAAAGTAAAGCTCAAAGCATTCAGCTCGAAACCACAGGCCAACCCTTTTTTATTTGGATATCGAATTAGTGCTGATTTACTCGTGCCTGTTGTAGAGGCCTGCTCGCAAATGATTTGACCCAATGGAGATAATATCAATCTGTTTATCCAAAATTCATCGTTCCCTTGGTAAAGTAAGAGCTTACTATTTTTAATGCTATCAATATCATCAGTACTGATATCAAACTGTAGTAAAGCATAAGAATTGGTAAATGAGCTACCCTCAGCAATATATAGTTTCGAATTGTCAGGTGAGAATTCATAGTAATCCTGACCATAACTTTCATAAAGACTAATGGGATTATTAAAAGTACCGTGTTCCATATCAAAATCACACAACACAATTTTAACCCGCGCTAGATTATAGTTTCCAAAGTAAGATTGAAACGCAACTTTTTTCCCATCAGAAGAGAACCTGAGATTGTAGTAGGATTCAAGCTTGTCTATTAGTAGCGTGTCGGGAGTACTGCCTAATCCTTTATCTGTGATGTTATAACGAATCAAACGATTCTCCATATGATTTGTGTCTGGAATTCTTTGGGTAGTAAAGAACCAGAAGATTTCACAATTTCCTGTTGAGGCTGCGCCATCAGTAGCTAAGGGTAAATTTCGGGCTTTTTGCACAACGTCTCCCAATCCGTTGTTTTTACTCATATCTACCATCACAAAATCAAACGTTGAGCTAGTGTCGTTCGGCAGAAACAAATAATATAAATCGGAACCTGGTTGTGGAATTATTATCGGGTGAGAACCATTATCGAATCCTTGAACATAGATCAATCCCGTTTCCCCATTGGGCATTGGATTATAATTCCTATCGTAAACAGTTCGCAGGTTTGTCACAAACAGCAAATTGCCCTCCTGATCCGAAATAGACGCATACCTGTGACCATTTGAGGGGATCATGGGAATGGGAAGACTGGTATAATTAATTTGATTATTGTTAAAATCAAAATGGTAGTTAGGCGTAAACCAATGATTGGCCTGTTTTTGGGCGGCAGCATTGTTTATAAAGAATAGGGTAAAGACAATCAGCCAAAACCAATTTGTCCGGGATGTCTTTACCTTGTTCATATCTTCAATTTTTTATTAATTTATTTACGCTTTTTCATAATTCAAATTTTTTTTTGTTAAAAGATGTTAAAACAAATATAAATCCAACTTCTTGCTTTGTGCAAAATTCAAGGGGTGGAAAAAAGGGGTACCGGAAGTTAAACGATGTTAAAATTGTGTTTTCTTACCGGAACAGGGATCTTTTTTTATCAATCTTCGACATACCCGGCGGAACATGTCGAAGCGCTGGTTTCTTTTCAAGTAATCCTGATCGGGAGAAAATCATCTTGAGCACGCCTTACAAACGTGAGCGAGGGGTGTAACATCGCACCTGGTATGTGCCCCAAGAAGCGAGAAAAATGAAATTTTAAAACTTGCATATCTTTTCTGGTGTTGGAATCAAGTTCAATCTGCCTTTTTCACAAAGCGATAGCCTACGGAGAAATTGAGCGAACGGTTTTGGAATGCGATGACACCGTTTGAACCGGTCGGGCTTGCATTTGTATTTCTTAGCCCAAGGTCGTATGATACGCCAATTGAGAAATTTTGATATTCCACACCGGCCCCATATGTCAATCCGAAATCCAAGCGGTTTAAGTCACCAAAGTCATTCCCGAAATCAGTCGTATTTTGGTAGTCCTCATTTTGTAAGAATGCTTTAAGACCTATGCCAAGATAGGCTCCTCCTGTACCATAAAGTGTAATTGCGCCAATTTTCAATGCGGCTTTTAGCGATAGGGGGATGTGCAAATAGTATATTTTTTGTTTTTGACTAATTAAGATGGGGCTGTCGGCGCCGAATTCCCGCTCCCAAAGGTTGCCTTTTGAAGATAAGAGAAGGCCAGATTCTATAGCAAGTAACTTGGAAAAAGGGATATCAATAGTAGGTCCAATATGAAAACCTCCAATTGAGGTGTATTCGGCATTTATTTCATCAAGGCGGGGAAAAGAGGATGAAACCACTTTAGTATTCGATTGATTGTATCCGGCTTTTATTCCGATGGTTTGTCCAAAGGATACGGAAACGATGAGGCAAAAAAGAAACAGTAGTATTGTCGATTTTTTCATGTACTAAAAAAAATTGTGTTGTGAAAGGAAAAATATATCGATTCAAAAGTGGCTCTAAAATCTGAGCTTAAATAAAAAACAGGGGTGGAAAAAGGGGGTACCGGATGTTAAAAGATGTTAAAATGGCTCATACTTACCGGAACAGAACTCGTTTTTTATCAATCTTCGACATACCCGGCGGAACATATCGAAGCGCAGGTTTCTTTTCAAGTTGTCCTGATCGGGATAAAATCATATTGCGCACGCGTTACAAACGTGCGCGAGGGGACAGGGGGAGATGGATGTCCTGATTAGTTTTAGTTGAGCTACAGATCTTCAATATTTGATAAGTATTTTCTCAAATCAGCAATGGTGGAGCAATTGAATATAGTTCGTAGTTTTTTTATGGCCTTTTTTACAGCGCTTTCAGAAACTCCCAATACCTGAGTGGTTTGATACATGGTAAGTTCAGCCAGCATGCAATCGCAGTACTTAAGATCTGATGCTGTCAAATTGGGATGGACTTTGTTGAGTTGAGTTCTGAAAAGGGGGTGATTGATTTTGAACATAACGTCAAATTCCTGTTTGTTCAATCCTGAACTTGCTCCATTTTGTGTGTGCGAAGGATTTGGGTTTTGTAGTTCCTGTACTTCGTGTGCCAGTGAAAGATTATGCTCTACTTGTTTGCTAAGCTGACTGTTGGCCATGACGTATTTTTTCTCCAGTTCTCTTTTTACTTGTTTTGTCCTTTTTCGATAGTAATAGAATGCGATCCAAAAAAAGAATAAGCCCATCAACAAAATTATTACGCTTAGCAACCTTCTATTTTTATATTTTTCCAGCGTCAATTCTTTTTGCTGCAGTTGATATTGTATGCTTAGTAGCCCCAACTGTAATTCTTGTGCTTTTTCAAATTCCTCCTTTTGAAATTTTATATGCGCTTGCATATCTTCAAGCGCCAATCTATATTCTCCTTGCTTTTTATAGATATGCGACCTGCGCAAATAGGCCTGGCTGAGAATCCCAGGGGAATCCTGACCATGATCCAGAATTTTACTGATCGTAAGCAATGCTTCCTCAAATTGGTGATTCATGGATTGGATATACGCTTTTATATTATAATAGTGAAGGATTTTTTTGATAGGCATTTTAAATTCTGTAACAATATTTTCAACTTTTCTCACATAGAAAAATGCGGAATCAGCGTTATGTAATATTTGATAATTTAGGGCGATACTTGAAAAAAGTTTTATTTGTTTTACGATATCATATGTTTCATCGAAATACTGCAATGACTTTAATACCAATTTATTTCTTTCCTGGATATCTTCGGTGAGGTTTGCTTTCGTATTCAGGTACAAGAGTTGGTTTCTGTTCGAATTGTGTTCATGTAAATATTTTTCAGCATCTTTTAAGAACAGATTACCATTGGGTGATGTACGTGCAGCTCCCAGCAAAGCCAAAAAATAGGCATTTGAATTTTTATTTTTACCCAAAAGCATCAATGCGTTTTGATAATTTTTTGAAGCTTCAGCTTTGACAATGGCATTTTCAAATGCCAACCCGAACACAAGATGTAGCTCCGCCTTTTCTGTGTGACTAAAATATTGTTCCACCGCCATTGATGCCCTGCTTAAATTTTCAAGGGCATTTTTTTTATTTCCCTCCTTGTATTGGAAAAATCCGAAAGTTAAATGAAAAAGTCCCATTTCATATTCGTCAAATGAAAGCGTATCAATCTTCTGAATAATGGCTTTTGCTTCATCAATTTTATTGAGGTAAAGCAATTCCCTGGCTGTATTGATCTTGTCGATATCCGGTGTGTCTTTTGCAAAGCATCGGAATGTAGTGATAAAGAATAAACAACATAAAACTAATCCATATAAGGTGAGGCGCTTTGCTGTCATTTCAAAAAATCAAAAGCTTTTAAAAGTTTGTTTAGGTGTTCAAGATACGATTATTTGGGCTAAAAGCTAAAAGGTGAAGGCTGAAATGACATCTACTAAGGAAGAAATTAATATTATTGTCATTTCGACTGATAAGAAGAAATCTGCTTTATGGAGCGAAAGGGTAAAGGTTGTAAAAGTTGTGGGCATAAAAAAGCCCTGTCTTCCAATATGAAGACAGGGCTTTTTAAATATTATTGTTTTATTATTATAATAAACTTATCGCTACTGTTACGCCAGACATAACGATGGTTACCATAGTCATTAATTTGATAAGAATATTCAAACTGGGACCGGATGTGTCTTTGAATGGATCGCCTACTGTATCGCCAATAACAGTCGCTTTGTGTGCGTCAGATCCTTTGCCTCCCATATGGCCGGATTCTACATATTTTTTGGCATTGTCCCATGCCCCACCGGAGTTAGACATAAATACTGCCAATACAAATCCTGTAGACAGTCCACCAACCAACAAGCCAAGTGAACCGGCAACGCCAAAGATCAGACCAACAATAATTGGTACAACAATGGCCAACACGGAAGGTAAGATCATTTCTACCTGAGCGCTCCTGGTCGAAATTTCTACGCACCTCGCATAATCGGGCTCTGCCTCACCTTCCAATATTCCCTTAATTTCCCTGAATTGTCTCCTTACTTCATCCACCATTTTCATAGCCGCCCTTCCTACTGCATTCATAGTAAGCCCGCAAAAAAGGAAAGCCATCATAGATCCAAGAAGCATTCCTATCAGCACAATAGGATTCATAAGATGAACCTGGAAGTAATTCATGAAATCATTCAAGCCAAGTTCTGTAAGTTCCAATCTGCTGGTTATTTCTATCCCGTTGGGGAAAAGATAGTTCCCTGAAACCTGCATCAACCTGTCAATACCTATTTTAAGTTCTTCGATATATGACGCCATTAAAGCTAAGGCTGTAAGCGCTGCAGATCCAATGGCAAATCCTTTTCCTGTTGCAGCTGTGGTATTCCCAAGTGAGTCGAGCGCATCGGTCCTTTTTCTTACTTCGGGTCCTAATCCACTCATTTCTGCATTTCCACCGGCATTATCAGCTATTGGTCCGTATGCATCTGTAGCAAGTGTGATTCCCAGGGTAGATAACATCCCTACTGCTGCTATTCCAATGCCATAAAGTCCCATTGACATATTTGACATATCTCCTGATGCCGCAGACATATATGAAAGGATAATACCAAAAGCAACTGCAATTACCGGTATCACGGTAGAGATCATCCCCATGCCCAATCCGGAAATGATTACTGTTGCAGGCCCTGTTTTTGCACTGGCAGCTATTTTTTGTGTTGGTGCGTATTCTTCTGAAGTAAAATATTCAGTCGCTTTGCCGATCACGATACCAACCAACAATCCTACCACCAAAGATCCCCAAATGCCCATCCAGTTTTGAATTTGAAGTAAATAAAGGAGACCAAAAGAAAAGAGCACAATCATTATTGAACTCAGATTAACGCCTTTTTCCAGGGATTGCATCAAATTTTTCTGTGACGCGCCTTCTTTTGTTTTCACCACAAAGATTCCAATGATAGAGAGCACAATACCAATCGAAGCGATCAGCATTGGCGCCAATACTGCTTTCATTTGCATCTCGGAGCTGTTTATAAAAGCTGCGGCGCCTAAAGCTGCGGTAGCTAATATAGAGCCGCAATATGATTCATAAAGATCTGCTCCCATACCGGCAACATCTCCTACATTATCTCCTACGTTATCTGCAATAGTCGCAGGATTTCGCGGGTCATCTTCGGGAATTCCCGCTTCCACTTTACCGACCAAATCAGCGCCAACGTCTGCTGCTTTTGTAAAAATACCGCCACCCACTCTCGCGAATAGCGCCTGGGCAGATGCTCCCATACCAAATGTTAACATTGTGGTCGTAATGATCATCATGTTGTGCGTATCGCCAACAGGATATGCATAAGTCAATACAATAAACCAGAGAGAAATATCAAGCAATCCTAATCCTACTACCACAAGCCCCATGACGGCGCCGCTTCTGAATGCTATTCTTAATCCGGCGTTCAGTGATTTTCTCGCCGCATTTGCTGTTCTCGCAGACGCCATGGTTGCTGTCTTCATTCCTAAAAATCCTGCAATCCCGGAGAAAAGACCCCCTGTTAAAAAGGCGCCAGGAACCCATGGGTTTTGAAGATTAAATCCATAAGCTAAAACAGCAAACATGATTGTTAATATGATAAAGAATATCAATACCACCTTATATTGTTGTTTCAAATACGCCATAGCCCCCAACCTCACATGATGAGCAATTTTCTTCATGATATCGGTGCCTTCGTCTTCCTTTAGTACCTGCCGGTAAAAGTATAAGGCAAATGATAAAGCAAGCAAAGAAGTGATTGGCACAAGCCAAAAAATATTAGTCATAATATCAAATTTTATTAGTTCTCAATTTTATTTAAAACTCATAGTTAATGCTGATCTCCACCAACTATGGTGCTTGGTATCCAATTCCTCTTTTGATGGGAAAGGATAAAAAAGGCATTTTTCATTGTCGCCAATGAAGAAACCATTTTTACACGTTCTGTATTGAATATCACCATTAAAAAACCGTACGACAGTTTTAGTGAATTTAGAAGTGTTTTGAAGTAGCCCGGCCAGACAATCACGCAGGTGAAAAATATTAGAATAAGGAAGGTCGTCATCAGATCCTGCAATAGGATCATTTGCCAGCTCTCCAAGATCCAACTGCACGCAGAGCAACTTTGGTACGGAGACCTTGTTTTCGGGATCACAAACAAACTTCACAAAATCAACTGGATTCTTCGTTGAAGCAATACGCGGATTAACAGGGCATAGCTCCTGATATAAATGAAGGCTTTCACTTTTTTGTGATGTAAACTCTGACTGGTCAAGTTTTAATACCCTTCCATCATCTGTTGTCAGGTATAAACTTTTTAGGGCTTCCAATGGAATGCGTTCCAGGACTCTATAAATCGACAGATACAAAGTTCGTTTTGGAGAACCATCAACTCTAGGGACACAATTTTCATCGATGTATTGTTTGGATACAACATGACTCATCAGATCTTGATCCAGTTCAAAAAATACTGCTTGTCCGCGAGATCGCTTTTGAGTGCCTACCGCCAGGTAACTACCGAATTTTTCAGGTTCCAAACCTGATACAACCAAAGCTTCAGGTGTCACCGAAAAATATAAATAATTTTTCATATTATAATTTTTAGATTTTCAACCAAAAAAAGAACCATACAAACCTAATATTCAATTGCTTGAACATCAGGCATATTTATTCGCGTGCAAAAGTATAAAAGTACAAATTCGAAAAATATGATTTTCATCCATTAATTGGTAAAACTTATCCATTATCACAAATCTGCATGTAAGGAAATGGCGAAATTAGCATATTTTTTGCTTAAGGAAGTGCAAACGTTTGCAGCCTTCAATTTTTCCATTCTCGACAATAAAGTTTATTTATATTTAATATTGAAAACGTGCAACATTGCAAAAGTATTTATGGCTAATTCCCCAAATCAGCCATAGAAAAAATTAAAATAGTGACCTGCTCTACTGTAAGTATATGGTGTAATTAAAACTCAAAAATAAAACCTTCTTGTTTTAATTTATCATAAACTCGCTTATCAAAGCGATAAAGAATTGCGGCTCTGTGTGAAACTCCTTTTTGCTTTTCATTACAAGAAATCAAGAGGTTCATTTTCATGATTTTGCGCCTAAAGTTGGGCTTATCGAGTTTGGTTTCCAGTATGGCTTCATACAACTCTTGAAGTTGGAGAAGCGTAAATTTTTCCGGTAGCAAGTTAAATCCTATTGGTTCATATTTTACCTGTCGTTTCAATCGTTGCCAGGTAAAATTCAAAATTTCACTGTGATCATAAGGTAAATCGCTGATATCATGAATGTTGAACCAACTCACATCCTTTGCGGTAAACCCGGGAATAAGTTCGTAATTTTCAGGGCGGGTTAAGGCATAATACGCGATGGTTATTACACGCTTTACCGGATATCTATCCACATTTCCAAAAGCTTTTAATTGCTCAAGATAGAGTTCTTTTACTCCGGTAAGGTCATTTAACAACCTGGATGCTGCCGTATCCAGATTTTCATTATAGGCTACCCATCCCCCGGGAAGCGCCCAACGGCCTTTGATTATTCCTTCTGCATGCTGAACCAAAAGTACTTTAAGTTTTGATCGCTGAAAACCAAAAATTATACAATCAATCGTAAGGGCATCAATTATTTCAGAAGAAAAAACGTTGTGATTTTCTTGTGGCATTTATAGGTGGCTATAATTATTTTCTTCAATTTTAGTGAATAATATTTTGAAATAACAATAAAAAGAGAATAACTTGTAGTCCGTTTGACCATAAGACTAAACATTATTACTTCTGATTCCAGAAAATGTCAAGTATAGTTTTATGGTTAAACGGTGTTTTAGACCATAAATTCAACTAATATGTTACTAGGATATGACTTGGGTAGTTCATCCATAAAGGCGACTTTAATAAATGCCCAAACCAGCGAAGTGGTAGCATCGGCTACTTACCCAAAGCAGGAGATGTCGATAATTTCGAAAAGATCGGGCTGGGCAGAGCAGAAACCTGAAGATTGGTGGACAAATATCAAAAATGCCACGCGTGAGTTGCTGCTAAAAAGCCGACCACAAAAAGATAGAATAAAGGCCATTGGCATCTCCTATCAAATGCATGGGCTGGTGCTTATCGACAAAGATCATAAGGTATTGCGGCCATCAATTATTTGGTGTGACAGCCGGGCAGTTGATATTGGTAAAAAAGCATTTAAGGAGCTAGGAGGTGAATTTTGCCTGAGCAATTACCTGAATTCACCTGGGAATTTCACGGCATCCAAACTAAAATGGGTGAAGGATAATGAGCCTGAAATATTTGATCAGGTTTACAAGGCCATGTTGCCGGGTGATTTTATAGCTATGAAAATGACCGGTGAGGTCAACACGACAACTTCCGGATTATCAGAAGGGATTTTTTGGGATTTCAAGTCGAAATCTATTGCAAATGAGTTGCTTGATTATTATGGAATAGATAGCAACATATTGCCGGATATTGTAGAAACCTTTTCAGTGCAGGGACGGCTTTCGGCTATTGCTGCCAAAGAACTTGATTTGCCAGAAGGGATTAAAATTTCTTACAGGGCAGGTGATCAGCCTAATAATGCTTTTTCACTGAATGTGCTAAATGCGGGTGAAGTAGCCGCAACGGCAGGTACAAGCGGGGTGGTTTATGGTATAATTGAAACTCCGGAATATGACCCATTGTCCAGAGTAAATACATTTGTACATGTAAATCACACCAAAAAAGAAGGACGATATGGAGTCTTGCTTTGTGTAAATGGCGCAGGAATTCTGAATAGCTGGTTGCAGAAAAATCTGGTGCAGGAGGCGTCATATGAAGAAATGAATGAAATGGCCATGAGTGCACCGATTGGAGCTGATGGGCTTTCATTTTTGCCATTTGGAAACGGCGCTGAAAGAATTCTTGAAAACAACGATATCGGCGCACAATTATCTGGCTTGAATTTTAACCGACACAATCCATCACATATCCTTCGTGCAGGTCAGGAAGGTATCGTATTTGCGTTAAATTATGGATTCAACATCATGAAAGAAATGGGCATGGAGTTGAAAACCATCCGTGCAGGACATGCCAATATGTTCCTGAGCCCATTATTCAGAGAGGCTTTTGCAAATACAACCAGTGCAACGGTTGAGCTTTTCAACACGGACGGAGCCCAGGGAGCGGCCAGAGGAGCTGGAATTGGCGCAGGAGTTTATGCTAATTATGCAGAGGCTTTCAGAGGCCTCAAATCTATCGAAACTATCGAGCCAAGCCCTCCATTATTTGGAGCATATGAAGATGCATATGAAAATTGGTTGAAAAATTTAAACATTTAATTTCTTATAAATATGAGTAATACATTTTTTCCATCTGTTGACAAGATCAAATTTGAAGGCAAGGATTCAAGTAATCCATTTGCGTTCAAATATTACGATGAAAATCGTAAAATATTTGGCGGAAAAACCATGAAAGAATATTTCAGGTTTGCAATTGCATACTGGCATACCTTCTGTGGAACCGGTGGTGATCCTTTTGGTCCCGGAACAAAGGCTTTTCCCTGGGATGCTTCCGGAGATGCTGTGCAACGAGCAAAAGACAAAATGGATGCGGCTTTTGAATTCATCACTAAAATAGGAGCCCCTTTCTATTGTTTTCATGATTTTGATTTGGTAGAAGAAGGAAGTTCGATTGCAGAATCTGAAAAACGATTGCAGACAATTGTTGATTATGCCAAAGCAAAGCAAGCAGAAACAGGAGTAAAATTGCTTTGGGGAACTGCCAATGTGTTTTCAAATCCAAGGTATATGAATGGCGCCTCAACTAATCCTGATTTCACTGCCCTTGCCTGGGCCGGAACCCAGGTGAAAAATGCCATTGATGCAACGATTGAATTGGGTGGAGAAAACTATGTGTTCTGGGGAGGCCGCGAAGGTTATATGTCGCTGCTAAACACGAACATGAAAAAAGAGCTTGACCATCTTGGTCAATTCCTGACCATGGCAAGAGACTATGGAAGAAGAAACGGTTTTGAAGGAACGTTCCTCATCGAACCTAAACCAATGGAACCTACAAAACATCAGTATGATTTTGATGCTGCCACCGTGATCGGATTCCTGAAAGAATATGGATTGGATAAAGATTTTAAATTAAATCTTGAAGTAAATCATGCCACATTAGCCGGCCATACCTTTCAGCATGAGCTACAGGTAGCTTCAGATAAAGGCCTTCTTGGCAGCATTGATGCCAATAGGGGAGATTATCAGAATGGTTGGGATACAGACCAATTCCCAATTAATCTTTCTGAACTGGCCGAGACGATGCTTGTGATTCTTGAAGCCGGTGGATTCACAACCGGCGGGGTGAACTTCGATGCGAAAACCAGAAGAAACTCCACAGATCTTGAAGACATCTTCCTGGCGCATATTGGCGGCATGGATGCTTTCGCAAGGGGGGTACTCATCGCTTCTGATGTCCTTGAAAAATCTGATTACAAAAAGCTGAGAAAAGAGCGGTACGCTTCCTATGATTCCGGAAAAGGAGCTGATTTTGAAAAGGGTAAATTGAAGTTGGAAGATTTACGTGCCCATGCGTTGGAAGCCGGCGAGCCAAAGCAGATCAGTGGAAAGCAGGAAATGTATGAAAACATCATTAATCAGTATATATAATTGACATAATTTTTAAATTTAAAGCTCCAAGTTGGAATCTCAACCTGGAGCTTTTTTTATATAAAATTTGATTATGGCCAAAGCCTCGGATCCAATAGGTATTTTTGATAGTGGAATTGGTGGATTAACTGTCGCCAAAGCTGTAAAACATGTATTGCCCAATGAAAGTATTATTTATTTTGGAGATACCGCCCACCTTCCTTATGGAGATAAATCGACTGCTGCTATTCAGGCATACTCCATAAAAATATGTGATATTTTTCTCCAACGAAAATGCAAAGTCATCCTGATCGCTTGTAACTCCGCCAGCGCTGCAGCAACAGATCTTGTGAAGGAATATGTAGGAAAACGAGCCAGAGTTTTCAATGTAATCGAACCGGTAGTGAATTATATAAGGGAAACCTATCACAAAGCAAACATCGGTTTGATTGGCACAAAACAAACAGTTGGATCGAAAGTTTATGAAACTAAAATTGAGGGACTTGAAAATTCGTTAAAATTGCATTCTTTAGCTACACCATTACTCGTTCCCATGATTGAAGAAGGCTTTTTACAAGGGACTATAAGCCAGGATATCATTAACGAATATCTTAAAAAACCATTGTTGCAGGAGATAAGCGCGTTGATTCTTGGGTGTACACATTACCCATTAATCAAGGATCAGGTCAATAATTATTATGGTGAAAAGGTTGAAGTTATTGATTCTTCAGAAATTGTTGCTAATTCGCTGAAGGCATATCTCGAGTACAATCTATTGACAAATAATTCAGATCCTTCATCCTACGAATTTATGGTTTCGGATTATACCGAATCATTTGAGGAATTGACTAAATTATTTTTTGGAGAGCAGGTACAACTGGAGAAATATAAACTTTGGGAATAAGTTGATACGCTGTTTTATTATTTACTAAATTGTATCGACAGAGGTCAGAGTTAAAAAGCCCAAGTCGGGAAACAAAATGGAGTTATTAGAGGTGCCCTAAAGATCAAATTGGAACTTTGAACCTAATAACTTAAATAACGATTTAAATTCATTCTCATAAACTGATAAAAAATGAAAGCGATAATTCCTTTATTTCTTATATCATTAATGATATTTACCGCTTGTGGCGAACAAAAGAAAAGCGCTAAAGATCAGCTATACGACAAAGTAATGGCAGTACATGACGAAATTATGCCCAAAATGGGCGATATGTCGAAATACAAAAAGCAACTCAATGAAAAAATTGAGAGGCTTGTTGCTGAAGGTGAAGAGGCAAATGCTGATAAAGTCAATGAATTAAAAGATGCTGTGAAAGGTCTGGAAAATTCTCACGAAGAAATGATGAACTGGATGAGGGAGTTTGATAAAGATTTTGAAGGAATGGTGGAAAAAGAAATAATGGATTATTTAATTAATCAATTTAAGAAAATCGAAACCGTTGGAAAAGCGACAAATAGTGCAATTGATAATGCTACAATATTGATTGAGGAAATGAAAAATAATCAGAAAGTATTCATTTATGATAAAATGGAAGGTGTTGTTTTAAAAGGCCTGCAAATAGTTAAAAAGGAGCCATCTGATTTGAACGGTAGGATAATTTTTAATAAAAGTGAGATAAAGATTTATGCCAATAATCAGTTTGAAAGATTTTATATACTTAATTCTGAAAGAATGGAGGATGGGATATTATTCGATACAAAGAATAATAAAGATGATAAATGTAAGATATCAGTGGTTAGGCGAAACGATCAAGATTTGGTAATCGCCCATTTAATTGACTTAGAAGTCATGAGTATATTTTACATTTCCAAGGGTTTTGACGTGCAATTCAATTGATTTTTAGATGAAAATAGATTGTGGGAATCATGGAAACATATATAGCTTATTTTGACATATTAGGTTTTAAGGAGTTTATAGAGAATAACGACAAAGAATATATTATTGAAAAGTTTAGCGATATATTTATTGACTCTCAATTGGCTGTAAGTGATGAAAAAATTATTGAAGATGACCTTGGTATTGCTCCAGACTTAAGTAATGCGGAGGTAAATTGTTTACATGTTTCTGATAGTATAATATTTTGGACAAAAGACGGATCAGAGGAATCTTTCAAGCAAATTGTTGATGTTTGCCACACTTTTTATTGGAGATGTATGCAAAGAACCTTTCCAATTAGAGGATGCTTAGTTTTGGGAAGCATCGAATATCAACCATTTCAAATTCCAAATTTAAACGGTGCAACTTTTGATAATAGTTCTTTATATGGGAAAGGGCTTATAGACGCATATATTAAAGCAGAAAGACAGGATTGGGCTGGTTGCTACATTGATAAGAGTGCAATTGACAGTGTTAATGTGCAGATTATCTATAATTTAATTAATAGCAATAAAATTGTATACTATGCTGTTCCTCACAAAGACGGTACAAGTAGTTATGAACACACTATTAGAATAATTAGTAGTAACCTAACAAATGTCGCATTTAGTAATTTATCCAAAATAGTAGAAAGACTATTTACGGATCATATGAACGGAAAACCTATAACTGATTCTGTAAAGCGAAAAATGTTTAACACTACAAAGTTTCTTGAGTTTTTCAGAACTGAAGGAGATAAGTGTAAAGAAGAGGCATCTGAAAATAAGTAAAAAGGTAATATCACCTTGCCTGATCAGAGATGAATTGTCCGACTACTAAAAATCAATATGATTAAAGTTAAATAAGGAAGTAAAGCCCTTGTTTTTGAGTATCTTCGTAATAAATTAAAAAAATAATCATGAAAACATTGACATTAAAAATACCTGATTCGGTTGATGAGATAGATGTTAAAATGCAATTGGCTGCTCATCTATTTGAGAAAGGAGTACTATCATCGGGACAAGCAGCGGAATTAGTCGGAATAACAAAGCGAAATTTTCTTGAAAATGTCGGAAAGTACGGGATTTCAATATTTGGTGAAAGTATTGATGATATTGAGCAGGTGTTAAATGGATAAAATTATTATTGCAGACACAAGCTGCTTAATTGCACTCAGCAATATGGATTTGCTTTATATTCTCAAGCATTTATATAAGGAAATTATAATCACAAAAGAGGTTCAATCTGAATTTATAGAAAAATTGCCAGAATGGTTTATTGTATCAGAAGTAAAAAATAAAAAGAAACAAGCTGAAATAGAAAAACGGTTGGACAAGGGAGAAGCAAGTTCAATCGCCCTTGCGTTAGAAATAAATAAATCAATACTAATTATTGATGAAGTGAAGGGTAGAAAGATTGCCAAATCGCTTAATCTTGAAATAATTGGAACTATAGGAGTTCTTCTTTTGGCTAATAAAAATGGAATAATTAAAGATGTGATGAGCACGATACTAAAAATGGTTAATAGAGGATTTAGGCTATCTGATAAAATGATAGACAAATTGATTGATAAATATGGAAAGCAATAATTGGTTTAAGCTATTTGTACATAGTTATGGCTGTCATGAGTGGGATACCTGGATCTGGATTATAAGTGAATTGCAGACCTTCTGAAAAGACACAATTGCCATTCGTATCTCATTGGATTTTGAAGGAAGCTCAAGAAGCTGTTACATTAATGAAAATAGTGTTCAATTACGTACAATTATTTGTATAGAAGTGAACAAATACAAAACACCTTATTCCGTAATGGCCTGATAGTGTATGAATTAATATAAATGGAATGATATTTTCAGTGAACAGCGCCAAACACAATTATTATACTATGAAGAGTTTTACAAAAATTATTATTCCCTCGCTTGCTTTGCTATTCCTATTCGGTTCCGCTTTTTCTCAAAAAAGAAAGTACAAAGACAAAGATGACGATACTGTGGTAACCATTAAAGTAAATGGAAAAGAACAGGACATCGAAGAGTATTTTGAAAATTGGGGTGAAGAATTTGGTGAGAAAATGGAAAAAATGTTTGACCATCCGAAAATTCACATCGATCTTGATGACGATGATTTTGAAATTGAATTTGATGATATTTCAATTGATATTGGAGATTTTGTTGAATCCATTGCAGAAGCTATAGAAGAAGCGGTCACGAATATGACTATCGAGATAAAAGACATAGATCCGAATGATTTGCATCATAATCATTTTGATTTTGATGACGATGAAGATCTTGAAGAAATGATCGATGAAATTGAAGACAAATATGATTCGGAAGTAAAAAACATTGATAAGATGAAAATTAAAATCCGTGAAGATTATGTGAAAATCGAGTTGGATGTTACCCTTGAGAATGGAAAGAAAATTGATAAAATGAAAATTTACGCACATTAAATGTGCTATTTGACCTGACCAATTCAAAACCCCTTAATCGGGGTTTTTTCTTGTTCCAATTTTTATTTTAGATAGAATCCCGCTGACAGGAATCTAAAATCATTTGCACTTCCTTTAATGTTATGATTTGTACAGTATCAGCAAAATCATTATAAATATATGTGGCAATTTCAGCAATCTCCAACTTTGTAAGCTTGAAATTTGAAGGCATTTCCTGATTGAAGGAAACACCATTAACGATGATTTCTCCTTTTTGCCCATTACGAATTCCACAGATTGATTCCTGCCTGTTTGAAATCAGATAGTCTGAGCGCTTTAACGGCGGATAAAGCCTTGCCAATCCTGTGCCATCAGTTTGATGACAATTGGCACAATGCAGATGGTACAGTCGTTTCCCTTCGGCCATGTATTGTTTCAATCGGATTTTTGTTCGCCGGTCAAGATGATTGTATTTCGTGGATTTATTTATCTGGTCACATGATAGAGAAAATACAAGTATTAGAAATAAGAATCCGCCAATCGTGCATCTCATTCTCCTTCATATTCTTTGAGCAACCTACCAATATCTTTCAGTAAAAAATCAACTTTTTCTTCTTTGGTTCCATCATAAATCCCACGCACTCTCCGGTCTTTATCTATGAGCAGAAAAGCTCCTGAATGCAAATATCCTCCTACTTCATCCACATCTTCTCTCACGGTTACCATGTAGCTGTTTTGGCCAATATCTTCAATTTCTTCCTGATCGCCAGTCACAAAATGCCACTTATCACTGCTCACACCAAGCCTGTCTGCAAACTTATGTAGAACCGCCACAGAGTCGTGCTTTGTATCTATGGAGTGGGATAGGATCAATACATCAGCATTGTCTTTATATTTTTCATACACCCTGAGCATTTGAGTTTTCATGATCGGGCAAATCGTCGGACAGGTGGTAAAGAAAAAGTCAGCGATGTAAATTTTATCTTTGAATGTGTCTTGTGACACTTCCTTCCCATCCTGATTTGTAAAACTAAAATCCCTGATTGTATGAAAAATCGTATCTGCCTTTATCCCATTTTCAAAGCTTACATTTTTGATCTCGCTTCTTCCCAGGATAGGTAGCTTGTCGTTTTGAGAACCACACGAAAATGCCATTATCACAACTATACTGCTGATTAGTATTTTTTTCATCTTTTAATATTTATAAAGACATTGCCATTCGTAAATAATTATCCCATGCATAGCCTGTTTCACAAGATCATTTTTTTGCAGTTCTTTTAATCATTGTTCGTCCTGCAACAAACACCAAAATTAGTAAAGCAACTATTCCACCGATTATAAACACATAGTCTAAGGTATCCTTTAATACTGCTAGAATTACGAGTGACAATAAAAATACAATTCCGCTTCGATTCAATGTTACTAATTGGCCAATAGATTTTGTGTATTTATCATTCTGAAGCTTTTTATTAGTAAAATGAATAATGTGATGGTAGCCAATAAGCACCACTACCAATCCCATTTTCACCCAAAACCATATGCTTGAGAAATAAGGATGCATAATTCCAAGCCCAAAAAATATAGTCAGTATCATGGCAGGCCATCCAACCTTTATCCATAATTTTTTGGACATAATTTTATATTGATTTATCAATATGCTTCGATCTGGCTCTGGTTTGGAGTTTGCGTTTGTTTGATAAATAAAGAGTCTGGGCATGTACAATAAAACGCCCATCCATATAATTACTGAAATAACGTGAAGTGCTTTAAGAATAAGGATTACCATGTATAATTTGAATTTAAGATTTCGAAGATAATTTTTAAGAGAACACGAAAACCAAGAAAAAGTTATTATTTATCTGTCAATTTTCTTTTGATAAAAGTTAATATATCATCATAATTCTCCGGATGGAACCAGGTAAATTCTGGATCTTTATTAAACCAGGTCAATTGCCTTTTGGCATATCTTCGTGTATTTCTTTTAAGAAGCCGGATGGCTTCAGTTTTGTCATATGTGCCATCCAGATAGCCAAAAACTTCCTTATACCCAACAGTTTTCAATGCATTTACATGTCGTTTTTCATAATATTTCGAAGCTTCTTCGAACAAGCCGGCTTCAACCATTTCATCCATTCTTTGATCAATCCTGGTAAATAATTCCTGCCGATCCCTATTCAATCCGATTTTTATTAGCTCAAAATTTCGTTTGATTTTATAATCTGATCTAAAAGAGGAATAAGGCTTTCCTATCCCACGACAAACTTCTAAAGCTCTGACGACTCTTTGTGGATTACTGTGATCTACAGAATTGAAATATTCCGGGTCTTTTACTTTCAGTTCCTCCAAAAGCAATTTTAATCCATGAATTTCAAGCTCCTTATAAAGCTCTTTTCGAAAACTCAAATCCACTTCCGGCACATCATTCATCCCCTGGCAAACTGCCTGGATGTACAATCCAGATCCCCCTGTCATTAGTACCAGGTTGGTTTTTTTGAATAGTTCTGCAAGTAGAGTCAAAGTAGCCGACTCAAATTTCCCGGCACTGAATTCCTGATCTATTGATATAAAATCAATAAAATGATGCGGAACGCCTTTCATTTCTTCCCGGGTTGGTTTTGCTGTACCGATCGAAAGCTCTTTAAAAAATTGCCTTGAATCCGCAGAAATAATCTCAGCCTGCAATTCATGAGCGAGATTTACGCAAAGCAATGTTTTACCCACTGCTGTTGGCCCGGCAATGACAAGTAGAAAATTTCTGGAATCCAATATATTAAATCTTTATTCTTCAAAAATACACAACAATGTAAGTTGAATGGAGTTCGAAATAGAAAAAATCTGATAATATGTTTAATTTTATGAAGTTAACTGATTGAAAAAATAAATGTCAAAGGATAATAGTAGCAGATTGTTGGTCGATACTCCGGGACAATCAATTCTGAAAAAGCATGTTTTTCATGAAGAAGGGCAGGCAAAATGCATTATAAAGTTAGAGGGAGATGTCATTTTTGAAGTGAATCAAACGAAAAATAATTTGTTTGATTTTGATCTTTCAAAAATTATAGGTAAAACTATTGATGCTATTTTTCCTGAATTTCAACCCGATGGGAAACTGTCAAAAAATATCTTTCAGCCCATCTTGGGCAAGCTGCAATTAGGCGAGCCAAGCTTTACTAAAATGCAGATTAAGACAACGTCAGGGCAATTATATTATTCAGATATACATTTTTATTGCTTTGAAGAAAACAAGTATTACCTCACATTAAGTCCTGAAACTTATGTGGGAGCAAGGTTAAAGCTTCATAAAGAAATTAATGAACCAATCCACTTGCATAACCTTATTGCTGATGGGGCCTTAATGTTTAAGTGTTATGATATTGATTGCTCAGTTTATTATCTAAATTCTGCTTATTTGGAGTTTACCGCTACTTCGTTTCACCAGCAACTCAAAGAAGGTTGGCTTAAATCGATTGATATTGCTGATAGGGACAGGGTAAAAAAAACGCTCGGAATTGCCCTTCAAAGACATGAAAAATATAATATAAGCTATAAGCTTGAAAAGGCTGATGACAGCTACACTATGGTGTATGAATCAGGCATGCCGATTTTCAATCAAAATGGAGTATTTAATGGAATTGCAGCTGCCATTATAGATGTAGCTGATATTGATTCAAATGAAGAACCACCCATTTTAAAAAGTAAAGAAGAATTAAATGAGCTGACTGAATCTGCCCCGGTTTTATTTAAAATGTCAAATAGTAAAAGCGAATTTTACTATTTCAGCAACCAATGGATCAATTTTACAGGAAGAGGACTTAAGGCTCAAAAAAATGATGGCTGGTTAGAATGTATTTTCAAGGAAGATACTGAAGCGGTAAAATCTTCAATTGAGGCGGCATTCAGTAAGCGTAAGAAATACGGTATTATATATCGGATTTACAATCATCAGAATCAACTTCGTTGGGTTCACGAAGCTGGAATACCTCTTTATGAGTCAGAAGGAGAGTTTTCAGGATATATTTCTGCTACCATAGATATTACCGATAAAAAAATTGAGGAGGATGAGCGAAATCTTCAGCAAGCGCTTAAAGAGTCTGAAAGAAAGCTCCACGACTCATTAGAAAAGTCGCACCTCATTGCATTTTCATTGGATAAGGCAGGAAAAATCACTTTTTGTAATGAGGCGCTTTCTAAGGTAACGGGCAAAACCAATCAAGAAATTGTCGGGGAGTATTTTTACGAATGTCTGTTCCCTTCAAATTTACAGAAAAAGGCCAAAAGCTTTTTAGATAACATCATAAACAACAGTGGTTATGTCAATAATTTTGAAGGCCATATTGTCCATAAAATGGGCAAAACTGTTATCCTGAAGCTAAGTTCGGTTGTTTTGTATAATGCTAAAGGTCAGATTGCGGGAGTAACGCTGGTAGGAGAAAATGTAACGGAAAAAAGGAAAATTGCAGAAAAACTTAAACGCAGTGGTGAACAATTAAAAGAATTGTTCGACAATGCAAACGACCTGATACAGATTTTTGGTCTTGACGGACAGTTACAATTTGTGAATAAAATATGGAAGGAAAAGCTCGGTTATGAAGATCATGAAATCAATAAATTAAAAATTATTGATATAGTTCATCCGGATTATATCAGCAAAACATCTATAGTGCTGGAGCTGATTCTTGAAGGAAAAATTGTGGATAAATTTGATACCGTTTTTATGGCCAAAAACGGCAAACAAATCTACTTGACAGGTGGTGTGAATTGCACCTTCAGGGATGGAAAACCCATCGAGTTTAAAGGGATTTTTCATGATATTACAGATCGGATAAGAGCAGAACAGGCACAGGCGCTATATTACAAAATAGCAAATATGGCTATAAATAGCTCCAATATAGAGTCATTGTTTGCGAATATACATCAGGAGCTAGGCCACATTATCGAAGCTAAAAACTTTTATATCGCTCTGATAGATCAGAAAAATAAAAAGCTCAATTTCCCATATTACATCAATGAGAATACCTCCATTGTTGAAAGCAATTTTAAACGTAAATTGAGCAACGGCATTACAGAATATGCCATGGGATCAAACAAACCTTTATTTTTATTTGAGAAGGATATAATAAATCTTGAATACCATGGAAAAATAGTTATGACTGGGAAGATTCCTAAAATTTGGCTTGGTGTGCCATTAAGGATATCCAATAGGGTAATAGGAATCATCTCAATGCAGTGTTATACTCAAAAAAATACGTATAGTTATAAAGATCTTGAATTGTTGGATTTTATTTCCGGGCAGGTTGCATTGGCGATCGAAAGGAAACAGAAGGAACACAAGATATACGAACAGTCTGCACGATTGAAGGCAATTTTTGAGAGCAGCAGCCACTTGATATGGTCTGTTGACAAAAAGTTTAGTTTTACCTCATTCAATCAAAATTATTTTAAGGCCAATCAGGAGTTATACAATCTTGATACAATTGAAAATAGTCAAAAAGGCAGAAAATCAACTAAATTATCTAATGACAAGCAATTTTGGAAAGAAAAATACCTGGAAGTATTAAATGGGAAATTCCTGCATTTTGAAACTTCGTTAAAAAGCAAAATCGGCAGACAGGAAATTTGGAAAGAAATCTACCTTAATCCAATTTATAAGGAAGATGGGACTATCCAGGAAGTCTCGGGCATTGCGCACGACATTACAGAAAAGAAATTTTCTGATATCGCACTTAAGGAAAGTGAAGAGAAATTCAGGAATATTTTTGAATCCTCACAAGACATCTATTTCAGATGTGATAAAAAAGGTACTATTACAGTGGTAAGCCCTTCAGTGAAGAAACTGCTGGGCTATGATACGGAATATGTACTTGGAAATAATATCATCAATTTCTATCCTCATGTCGATGAGGTGAAAAGTTTGGTAAGAAAACTGATGAGAGAAAAGAGCCTTACCAATGTTGAGGCCACAATAAAGACACAATCCGGACAAGATTTTCAATTGTTGTGCAACATTAGAATTCTATTAAAAAAGAATAAATATGCTTACATAGAAGGGGTGGCCCGTGATATAAACAAACTAAAAGACACCAACCTGGAGCTTCAACGAGCCAAAGAATTTGCTGAGCGTTCGTTGAAAGTAAAAGAAAATTTCCTGGCAAATATGAGTCACGAAATTCGAACTCCAATGAACGGCGTAATTGGAACCATTGACTTGATGAACAATACTTCCTTGAACAAAGAGCAACTCAGGTATGTACAAACCATTAAAAAATCATCGGAAACATTACTCAATATTCTAAATGATATTCTTGATTTATCAAAAATTGAAGCAGGGAAGTTCGAATTAAAAAAGAATCCGGTAAAGCTGAAAAATACCCTTGAAAAGCTTTACGCATTATTCTCACAACAGGCCAAGGCAAAAGAGATCAATCTATACTACCATTTGGATGAAAATCTACCGGGAAAGGTGATGATTGATGAAACCAGGTTGCTGCAAGTCTTGTCAAACCTAACCTCGAACGCGATTAAATTTACGGATGGTGAAGGATCCATAAATATTAGCCTGAAAACGATTGTAAAAACCGGGGGAAAAACCATCATCAAAGTAGTGGTCAGCGATAGTGGAATAGGTATTTCGCAAGGAAATGTCAATAAATTGTTTAGCAGTTTTAGCCAGATAGAAGATTCTACTACGAAATCCTTTGGAGGTACCGGACTCGGGCTTTCCATCTCCAAAGAACTTTGTAAACTCATGAAAGGAGATATTGGTGTGTATTCTGCTCTTGGCCTTGGAAGTTCTTTTTGGTTTACATTCGAGGCCGAAGAGACGGACGAAGAGGTAATCGATGAAGAGGAATTGTTGAAAAATAATTTTATAATTAGCAATTTCTTTGACGAACATATTCCTAAGATACTTCTTGTCGACGACAACATGGTCAATCGGCAAGTGGCGGGAGAAATCATGAAAAAATCTGGTTGTAAAGTAGATGTGGCTGTAAACGGACAGGATGCTATAAATAAAGCGAGAAAAAAAGATTACGATGTGATTTTCATGGACATCCAAATGCCCGATATGGATGGGGTGACAGCTACCAAAAAAATTAAAGCGCTAGGAATAAAAAAACTTGCCCCTATAGTCGCAATGACGGCTTATTCCATGAAGGAAGATAAGGAGCGTTTTATTAAATCCGGATTGGATGACTATATTTCAAAGCCAATTAAAGCCAGTGAACTTTTAAATAAAATAAAATCGCTGGTTTATGACGAGAAAAAAGTAAGCGAAATAAAGCCGGCTTTAATAAAACAAACCGACCATATTATTAATCCTAATGTAATCGAACAGCTCAAAAAATATGGTGGAAAGGAAATGGTAATAAGTGTGATCGCTGATTTTGAAAATGAAACCATTGAGCAAATTGATAGTTGCATTCTTTCTCTAAATGATGGCAACTACGAAAATATTTTAATTAATTTGCACACACTCAAGGGTAATGCCGGAACCCTGGGTGTAGAGAAAGTTTCAAATCTTACAACGGAGATCGAAGCAAAATTGAAAGTAGAAAAGAGAATTTACCAAGGGCTGGAGGATGAACTGGAGGAATTAAAGCTGAAATTTGAAGAATTCAAAAAATATTATCCAACTTTTTTAAATAATTAAACATGGAATTAAAAAAAGTACTTATCGCTGAAGATAGTTCTGTTATTCAAAACCTTACCAAAAAGATTTTACAAATGCAGAACTACGAGATTTTTTCTGCCAAAAATGGAATACAAGTGCTCGAGATGGTGGAAAAAGAGGATTTTGATATTATCCTTATGGACATTAACATGCCAAAAATGGACGGTATGGAATGTTCCCAAAAAATCAGGAAACTTAAGGATTCAAAAAAATCTAAAATACCAATTGTCGCCATCACCGGTAATGCAAAAAATTACTCGATGGAGGATTTTAAAAACGCGGGAATAAACGAATATCTGCAAAAACCATTGAATTTTGACAATCTTGTAGATTTGGTAAAGGACTTAACCAGCTAAATGGAAATCAAATATTCCAAACACTTCCTCAATAAATTAGAGGATGTATTCTCAGAATCAGATTATATCTTGCGCTACGAAAAAGGAAATTTTAAATCAGGTTACTGCATCATAAAAGAGACCAAAATAGTAGTTGTAAATAAGTTCTATTCTCTGGAAGGTAAAATCAATTGTTTGTTGGATATTCTCAAATCGATAGACTTTAATACGGAAAAGTTAAATCCTAAAAATCAGAAATTTTACAACGACCTATTGGCAGAAAGTTGAAATTGAAAGTCACATTTTTAGGAACGGGAACATCTCAAGGCGTACCTGTAATTGCCTGCGATTGTCGTGTGTGTGCATCCGACTATGCAAAAGATAAGCGACTCAGGACTGCTGCATTGATTGAAACTGATAATCTAAATATAATTATTGACTCAGGTCCTGATTTTAGGTTTCAGGTATTGAGGGCGGGAATAAGAAAACTCGATGCTATCATATTTACCCATGAGCATCGAGATCACGTGGCCGGGCTGGACGATGTGAGAAGCTTCAATTTTCTGCAAAAAAAAGCGATGCCAATTTATGGAAATGCGTTGGTGATGGATCAAATAAAGCGCGAATTTCATTATGCTTTTGATAATAATTATCCGGGAATCCCCCAACTTGAGATCCATCAAATAGATAATAGTCCATTTATTATCGGAGATCTTTCAATATCACCAATAGAGGTATTGCATCATAAGCTTCCGGTTTTTGGCTTCAGAATCAAAGATTTCACCTATATTACTGATGCTAGCACCATTCCCGAAAAGGAAATTGAGAAGATCCTCGGCTCGAAAATTTTGGTAATAAACGCACTACAGCGGGACGATCATATTTCACATTTTACGCTTGAAGAAGCATTATCGATGATCGAACGAATACAGCCCGAAAAAGCATTTTTAACCCATATAAGTCACAAAATGGGTATGCATCATGAAGTATCAAAAGAGCTGCCGTCAAATGTATTTCTTGCCTACGACGGCCTTTCCATAAACATTTGACATGCATAACAATTATTATTTTCTGAGGCAACTTAGCCGACAACTCAGAAAGGAACTGACAGGATTTAGAATTGGAGAGGTCTTTAGCCAGGTCAAAGATGAATTGATCATTGCACTATATCATGAAAATGAAGAGCTTACCATCAAGGCTCATTTGTCTCCTTCATTTTGTTGCCTTTCTTTTCCTGACAATTTTTCCCGTGCCCGTCGAAATAGCGTTGATTTATTTCAACAAATAATTGGCAGTGAAATATTAGATATCGTCCAGATTGAGCATGACAGAAGTTTTTATTTTCAATTTCATGACGATTTTCAATTACTTTTTAAAATGCATGGCAATAGGTCGAATGTTATTCTGATTCAAGAAAAAAGGATCGTTGAAGTTTTTAAAAGTAATTTGAAACAAGATTACTCGATTGAAACCAGCGCGCTCTCTAATAGCAATACCACGGATAAAGATTCATTTGAACAGGAAGCAGGAAATTATAAAAGATTGATTCCGACTTTTGGAAAAGCCTTTGATCAGTATTTCGCAAGCAAAAACTATGAGGAATTGGATATGGAAGAACAATATAAATGTTTTATAACTTTACTTGAATATCTGAAAACTCCAAATTATTTCATTTACAATGACGATAAAGGGCTGCCGGTTTTAAGTTTATATGAAATTGATTCAAATGATCTTCGATTTCAAAACCCTATGGAGGTATTATCTGCTTTTTATAAAAAATATATTTCATCCTTTAGGCTGGAAAAAGAAAAATCCATTCTCAGGCAATCGCTAAATACCCAGATTAAAAAGGGAGAATCCTATATCAAAAAATCTTCATCAAAACTTAATAAATTAATGTCGGCCTCCAATTATAAGAATATTGGGGATTTGATTATGGCGAATTTGCATATCATAAAACCTCACGAAGCTGAAGTAGAGCTTATTGATTTCTATTCTCAAAAACCTGTAAAAATTCAGTTAAAATCCGGTCTTTCGCCTCAACTGAATGCAGAAAAATATTACAAAAAATCCAAAAAGCAACAGATTGAATTCAATTCCCTATCTGATAATATAGCGAGAAGAAAGCTGCAAATAGCAGAATTCGAAAAGCAAAAAGAAGACCTGGATCAAATCTCAAAGTTGAAACAGCTTGGAAAAAAAATCAAATCAAAATTGAAGCAGGCAGAGCATCCATATCATTTAGTCAACTACATGGATTATGAAATACTGGTTGGTAAAAACGCTGTTAAAAACGAGCAGCTAACTTTTAAAGTAGCAAAAAAGGAAGATTTGTTTATTCATGCTAAAGATACTCCGGGTTCTCATGTCATCATCAAGAAAAAATCAAATCAAAATTTCCCGCAATCTGTAATTGAGAAAGCAGCATCCTTAGCTGCATATTTTTCTAAAAATAAATCTGAAGCGCTTTGTAGAGTGCTATATACACCTAAAAAGTATGTTCGAAAAGCAAAAGGAGCACCAGCCGGTGCCGTAATTGTGGAAAGAGAAAAAGTAATACTTGTGAAACCGGAGAAGATCAGAAGCTAAGTCGAATGGAAATTGAAGTTCAGCGTTGTATCGCTTACATTTGCTGCCTTCCGGGACATCCTCGTCACTTCTGAGGGTGGGAGTGTGTATTTGGCACGAGGTACAAGATCGTATCAATTGGGGTTTAATCTGGAGGTGTAGATGCCATTTCCGGTTGGGAATTATTTTATTGTTATATGTGGCTATTTTTTACTACCTTCGCGAAAGGATTAAATATTTCTTGATATCATCCGTTTACTGTCAATTTTGCTCATGAGTTAGTCCCACAAACTATCACCACATCAGCAACCTTTGTACGTATAGATGAGTCATATTTACCGATCCCAATCAGAGCGCTAAAAATTAGTATACCTTACTGCTTCTATTTCAGGAATTAAGGCCTCATCTGATTTCATTAAAAAAAATACGTATGGAAACTATTTCAGACAGTTATTACGATGGAAATCGTATTACCACTGCATTACTTCTCGCAGCAGGTACGGGAAGCCGCCTTTATCCTCTAACACAAAAATCCCCTAAATGCCTTACACTTGTAAATGACAGGTCTTTTCTTGAGCGACTTGTTATTAATTTGCAGCAACAAGGATTTAAGCGACTTGTTGTCATTACCGGACATCAGGAACATTGCATTAGGGAGTTTCTTCCTGCCATATCAGGAAAACTAAAAATAGAATTTGTGTATAGTTCGCTGTACAAAACCACCAACAATATCTATTCGCTTTGGATGGCTCGTGATATTATTAAAGAGTCGTTTATGTTAGTTGAGGGCGATCTTATTTTTGACGTGTCACTTCTTGATGATATGATTTATCCGGATCGAATGGCTGTTGCCAAGATTCTGCCTTGGATGAATGGAACAACGGTAACTATAGACCACAATCAGAAAATTAAGAGTTTCTATAAAAACACAAATGCTGATAACGTGAAAGAAACAAAATATAAGACGGTTAATATTTACAGCTTTTCTCTCGCTTCATGGCGTGCTATTGTAGAGAAGCTTAACCAACATATAGCAGCCAATAAAGTAAACAGTTATTATGAGAAGGTATTTGGCGAAATGGTATCAGACAAGCATTTATCATTAAGAGCTGTAGATTTCAATAATAATTATTGGTATGAAGTTGATACACTAGAAGATTTAGATGAAGCTAAAAAATTATTTCCTGCAGAAATTGAGGAATTTGTTATTCCGGAAGATTCCAATATTTAGATTATTGAGAGGGTAAATTTTTTATTGAAAAAATCACCTGGAAATAAATAGTGTCTGAACGGAAACAGACATATTGTACAAAATGAATTTTTATTGATGCCCGCCTACCGGCGAGGCAGGAGATTTTCATTTCTTTTTATGAAGTGATGCCTGGGTATCAGGCGACCTGTCTACCGGCAGGTTAAAAAAAATGGAAAAGATCGCAGTAATCCCGAAAGCATTCGGGATGGTTTTGATGTGTTTCCGTTCAGGCGCTAAATAATAGAATACTTATGCATAAATAATTTTCATGACAGAATCCATATACAACACACAAGCAGAAAAATACGAATTCATATCTCGGCAGCATGGCGGTTACTATCGCCATGATTTTACAGATCATGCTTATCTATATAATTTATATTTCCCTCCAAAACCTGTATTTTCACATCTTAAAGATAATATTGAAGATATTGTTTTGAATTACCCAATGGCGCAAAATGCACTTGCCGGGCTTGTTGGTAAGGTCATTAATCAACCTGCAAAAAGAATAGTAGTTGGAAATGGCGCTGCTGAAATTATTAAAATACTATCAGGGCGTATTGCCAAAAAACTAATTGTCCCGGTCCCTTCATTTAATGAATATGCCAATGCTGCATCTGAAGGTCATGTAGTTGAATTTCCACTTGAGTTCCCATCATTTCAGCTCGATGTTGATAAATTTGCAGCCGAAGCTATAAAGGTTGGGGCAGATATGGCTGTGGTGGTTACACCCAATAATCCCACATCGATGTTGGTGCCTAAAGCAGACTTAATACGACTTGCTCAAAAACTGGAGAAACATAATTGTATGCTTATTATTGATGAATCGTTTCTTGATTTTGCCGATGACAACGAAAATATAAGCTTAGAGCAAGAGATTGAGAGCTATCCAAATATGGCAATTCTAAAAAGTATGAGTAAAGCCTATGGAATTTGTGGACTTCGAATAGGGTATATGTTAACAGCAAATGCAGCATTTGCTGATACGGTTCGCGATGGAATTCATATATGGAATATAAATGGATTCGCAGAAGAGTTCCTGAGAATTTTACCGGAATACAAACAGGAATTTGTTGACAGCTGTAAAAAGGTAAAAACAGACAGAGATGCATTTTATAATAAGCTTTGTGCCATAGAAGGGATGACTGTTTTTAAACCAGATGCAAATTATATTTTTTGCCGTTTACCCGAAGCCGCTTTAAGTGGACCAGAGGTAACGAAGCGCTTATTTATTGAGCACAATATTTATATCAAAGATAGTCAGGGAAAAACTCAACCTGATGCCGACCGATATATTCGGATTGCCAGCCGAACTGATAAGGAAAACAACACACTTATTGACGCCTTGATTGATGTAATGTATGTAAAGTAAGATTAAAATGAATGATACACGACAAACAAGCATGCTTGGTCTTGCCAAAGATTTACCAAATATTTGTTCTCTGTTAGGACTATTGTGTGCTGTATTAGGAATTTATTTTGCAATTGAAGGTAATTTTCCTGCGTCAATTATTGGGGTATTATGGGCTGTTCTGTTCGATTGGTTCGACGGAATTATTGCACGAAACATGAAAGGCAGAACAAAAGAGCAAGGTATATTTGGAGCTCAGCTAGACTCAATGATAGATATTGTGAGTTTTAGTATGCTGCCTGCAATTTTGCTTTTAAGTTATGGGGAATATTCTATATGGTTTATACCCGGAGCATTTATTATTATTGCAAGCGGTACGATAAGATTGAGCTATTTTAATATTTACGGTCTTGTAGATAGTAAAACATACAGGGGTATGCCGCTTGACAATAATGTGCTCATCTTGGCATTTGTGTTTCTATTTGAAAGCCTTTTCAGTCATGCTATTTTTGCAATGATCATCTATGCGCTATTGATGATTTTGTCGGCCTTAAATTTGGCGTCTATTCGTACTCCAAAATTTGCCGGGAAATGGGTTTATGCGCTTGTTATCTATGTATTGGCTATGACGGCTTTTTTTTCGGTAGGAATTTAAAAAAAGGATTATAAAAAGCTAAATAAAAAATGAAGGCTTATAAAACATTCAGAGAATGCATTTCAGATAATAATAATGAATTAATAATATATGCGGCAGATAATTTTTCTCAGTTTCCACAAAGAGATTCAACTGTTCGCTCAAAATGTGACCGGACACTTGCAGCTGCCACAGCTAATGATCTGGTCGTATTACGAAGCAAATTAGATTATGAATATCACAGATGGCTACGTTCAATAGGACTTGGTACAGATCTGGTTGTGGAGTATGGCGCCACTGCAGAAGGATTGACACTTTCAGAACTTATAATCCTCAACCCTGATCCTATTATTGAAATTATACAAAAGACAGGCAGAAAGCCGGTATATGTGCCTTGGTTTTCTACTGCTAATGAAAACGAAGCGGCAAAAATTCTTGGCGCTGAGCTTTTTGGGGCTCCAGAATCCGAGACATTGAAATACAATGACAAGGCGTCTTTTAAAAAGATTTGCCAACAATTAAATATCCCTGTAATTGAAGGTGTGTCATTTGAAATGCAGCCTGACGAGAATAGTAATTACCCACTAATGGAACGTATTATTAAGGGATTTCTCCAAAGATATAGTACGGTTATTATACGTGGGGCTTTGGGCTTATCGGGCACGTCTTTATATAAAACCCAAGGGGATGATATTGCCCACATTTATCAGGAAATTTCTGATAGCGGAGAACGGCTTGTAATTATTGAACCATTTTTAAATGTGGCGTCTTCTCCTAACGATCAATGGATAATAAGTAGAAATGAAAATATTTATCACCTTGGAATAGGTGATCAGATTTGTAAAAACGGACTGATACACACAGGAAACATGAATACCGTTCAGCATTCAGCCAATGTTTCAAAATACATAAAAGAAACGTCATTCAAAATTGTATGTAGAATGGCTGAAACCGGCTATATTGGTGTAGTTGGTATCGATTATATTGTTACTGACGAAGGTGTGTTCCCTGTAGAAAATAATGCTCGTTTTAATGGATCTTCCTATTCAATGCTTATCGTTGACAGGATTGAAAAAATGATGAGTCAAATTCCTTTTTGGAAATTTTTGAAAATCAGAACTGCAGCATGCTCATTTGAGGCGATTAAAGAACGTCTTGATTCGGTACTATATGATGGTGTAAAAAACTATTCAATATTTCCTTATAATTCAGAAAATTTAGCTGATACCGGCATTTTGAGTGTTATACTTTTAGCTGAAAATCCAGATCAAATTTCAATATTGGAACAAGTGGCGAAAGGATTGGAAGTTGATAGTGTTGCCGCTCTTTCAAAATAGTGTTTTGAAAGTTCCACAATGCAGTCACGCGTTTTCAACGAGTGACTGTCTTTATCCAAACTTCACATCTATTACTTCCAATTTCTTTATTCAATCAACAATTTAGCCCAACATCTTGCCTCTGTCTTCTTTTTCCGCACGCGTTGCAAACGCGCGTGAGTGGGGGGAAATGATTCCGGGATATTTTCCCCCAATCGATCGATATGAATTTCGGATTATATTGATATTTTATTTATAATCCGTTTATTGTGATAAACAATCCATAATCACATGGCTTTACCAGGCGCCAACAACACAATAAGCAAGGAAAATGCAAGGCAAATTGGATTTTCCACGCCTCAAGTCAGCATTCCATCTGTTTTTCTTCATAACAATTATTCCAAAAGAGCATCCGGAGCCTCGAACCGAAGCCGGATTGCCTGGCAAACGTCGTTTGGAGCGGCACTCGACGGTCAGGTTGGCGGCAAACGCCGTTTGGAGTGTTATCCGACTGCCAGTTTGCAGACAAACGCTGTTCGAAGCGCTATCCGGCGGCAGGGCAGGCTAAAAAAGGCGAACGGAGTGTCGTACAGATATCCGGGATATTGTTTAACATCGTTTTTTGCTGAGTTATATTACCGGGGTAACTGAAAAGGAAAGCCTCGCTTAGGCTAAAGAAGCAATCATCAAATTGAGCTGAAATTAATTTTTTTTCAATCATATAAACACAATTATATAATGGAACAATTAGAATCAACAGACATCAATATCGCTTTATCAAATCTGGATAACAACGAACTTCATACCTTTTCTCAACGCGTCGAAGACCAAGTTGACGATGTTGACGTTGATGTCCTGGGCATCCGCATGTTTAGTGATAAATTTAAATCGAAGGCGCTGGAGTAGCGGGGGAATCAATTGAACAACAATCGGTAAACGCCGCCTGGTGACGACTCTTGATGCCCGCCGCGATGGCTTTTATATAGCCTTACGAGGCAATTTGACGCTCACTCTTGATTATCATCCTGATGACAAATACCGTAAAAACGCCCTTAAGTTGATCAACATCCTGAATAAGGATGGAAAGCGAATTTATGCGGCCGGTTACAAAAAAGAATCGGTGCCCTGGTGAAGATCATTGTGGAAATGGATAAGAAATGGCTTACGGTCCTGGACGAATTGGGAGCCAGGGTGTGGTATGATTTTTTGAAGTCGGCGCAATTTGAATTTGAAGCCGCGGTGAAGACACTCTCTGAAGATGTCGCCGAAAACAAGAAAACTGAATCTGCCACCACAACCCGGAAACCATTGGAGAGGGCCATTCGAAAGTTATTAAAGTTTTTGCCCATGCAATACGAAATGACTTCAGATGCAGCGCTCGGCGATCTGATTGCTAAATTGCAGGCAACTGCCGACCGGTTTTAATTTTTAGGGCGTCTCTAATAAGGAATCGGTGAATAATAAGGGGAAATAAAATTTTTGTTTGCCAGTTCCTTAAGCTCTTTGAGAATCAAAAAATAAGGTTTTCTTTAGACTTTAGGCTTTCGACAGGAATATACTTTACAAACTGCACCTTCGGAATAGCTGTTATTTTTTCTTTGAAAGTCTGATTGATCTGTGAATCTTCATAACCCTGTAGGACAATTAAATAATCAAATCGATTCATTTCAGGTACAAGAAAAGCAGGTTTATCTCCTGATTGACCCATCGATTTGTTTTTTAACAACCTTAAGCTACTGTGTTCGGTCTTATACAAATAATTGGAAATGATTAAATTCTGACTTTTCAGGAATTCTATTTCAATATCTTCAGCTTTATCGAGCTGCAGATCCAACTTACTATTTAGCAGCCATGCCAACTTGTATCCTTTAATAGCAGAGATAATTCCCAGCAAATAAAAATTATAATCAAACTCAGCTTCTAATTTTCTTTTTTTCATGATTATGTCCTGATGATAACATGTTTAAAACTCATAATTCTTACTTTCAAAATTAAGTGACATCGTGATAATATTTATAAATTGTTTAAAAAACTTAATTTAGCAGATAAAGAGTTGTTATTAAATTATGCCTAAAATTCCTTTAAACGTACAAAAACTTAACTTTAACAAAATAGTTTGACATTGATTTACTAAATTCATTCCTTTGCACTGAGTTTTAACAAAATCTACAGAATAAAATGTCAGAAATTGCACAAAAAGTAAAAGGAATCATTATTGATAAACTTGGAGTAGAAGAATCGGAAGTTACTCCGGAAGCTAGTTTCACCAATGATTTGGGAGCTGATTCTTTGGACACAGTTGAGTTGATTATGGAATTTGAAAAAGAGTTTAATATTTCTATTCCTGATGATGAGGCTGAAAGCATTGCTACAGTTGGTCAAGCAATAACGTATCTTGAAGTAAACGTAAAAAGCTAAATATCTTTTTGATAACAAAAATTCTTTTATGAATTTAAAAAGAGTAGTAGTAACAGGGTTAGGAGCGCTAACACCGATTGGCAATAACGTCAAAGATTATTGGGACGGGTTGGTAAACGGTGTTAGTGGCGCTGCCCCAATTACGCGATTTGACGCCTCAAAATTCAAAACAAAATTTGCATGTGAGGTAAAAAACTTTAATCCCACCGATTTTCTGGACAGAAAGGAAACCCGAAAAATGGATTTATTTACTATTTTCGCTCTAGTTTCAGTCCAGGAAGCATTTGGCAATTCTGGTCTTGATGTGGAAAAAATAAATAGAGACAGAGCAGGTGTGATTTGGGGATCGGGAATTGGTGGAATACAATCTTTTCAGAGTGGAATTACTGATTTTAATCAAGGAGATGGAACTCCAAGATTTAATCCGTTTTTTATTCCAAAAATGATTGCAGATATCAGTGCGGGATACATAAGTATTAAATATGGATTTAGAGGTCCGAATTTTGCTACCGTATCAGCATGTGCATCCGCGACAAATGCAATAGTTGATTCCTACAATTACATTCGACTTGGCAAAGCCGACGTCATGATTTCAGGAGGCTCAGAAGCTTCTGTTGTGGAAGCAGGAATGGGCGGATTTAATGCCTTAAGGGCTCTTTCTGAAAGAAATGATTCTCCGGAAACAGCTTCTCGCCCTTTTGACAAAGACAGAGATGGTTTTGTGTTGGGAGAAGGAGGTGCAGCATTAATTCTAGAAGAATTGGAGCACGCACAAAATCGTGGAGCGCATATATTTGCTGAATTAGTAGGAGGAGGATTATCAGCCGATGCTCACCATATTACAGCGCCACATCCTGAAGGAAGAGGGGCAACTTTGGTGATGAAAAACACACTTGAGGATGCAAATATGCAACCCGAAGAAATTGACTATATTAATGTTCATGGAACATCGACACCGTTAGGTGACATTAGTGAAGTCAAAGCAATAAAAAATGTTTTTGGAGAGCATTCCTACAAGCTTAATATAAGCTCGACCAAGTCGATGACCGGACATTTATTAGGCGCAGCAGGAGCAGTAGAATCACTTGCAGCTATATTTGCTATAGAAAATCAGATTATTCCTCCAACAATCAATCATTTTACAGATGATGATCAATTGGATAATAAATTGAATTTTACTTTTAATAAGGCTCAAAAGCGAGAAGTGAATGCTGTCTTAAGCAACACTTTTGGATTTGGTGGCCATAACGTCTCTGTACTTTTTAAGAAGTTCAACTAAACAGATTTCCTTTGATCAGGAGGATATTTAATGTTTTGTTTTTTTTTAGTCCTAAAAGCGATAGAAAGTTAATTAAATCAATAAAGGCTCTTGCTGGAGTAACTCCGGGCAATATTGAATTGTATAAATTGGCCACTCAGCATCGTTCAATTGCTAAGCAGAACAATATTGGATTCAGGGAATCAAATGAAAGATTGGAATTCCTCGGAGATGCGATTCTAGGATCTGTTGTTGCAGAGTATCTTTTTAAAAAATATCCATTAAGGGACGAAGGTTTTCTTACTGAAATCAGAAGCCGAATTGTAAATCGTGATGCGCTAAATCTCGTTGCAAAAAATATGGGCATCACGGATATTGTCGAATATACAAATAATAGAAAGAGCCGACAGGCTTATAAATCCATATACGGTGATACGTTGGAGGCAATGATCGGGGCTGTATATCTGGATAAAGGATATTTGGCGACAAGAAAATTTATTATAAAAAAATTATTGCGCCAGCAATATGATCTGGAGAAAATTATCCAGGTGAATCCAAATTATAAAAGTAAAATAATTGAGTGGGCCCATCGACAAAATAAGGATGTTAAATTCGAAATTACTGAAGTAAAAGGGTCTAGCCATAATAGAGAGTTTATGGCCGAACTTCATGTGGAAGGTTCGCCGGTATCGCAGGGGCACGGCTTTAGTAAAAAGAAGGCCGAGCAAGATGCAGCGCAAAAATCATGTGTAAAACTTCATATTGAATAGAATAATGCTCTAAAATAAATTGTTAGCACAATTCTCCATACCCAGTAACCAGTTGATAACATATTTATGATTGTCCTGTCATTTTTACCGGAATTACTGAGGTCTGATTATATTTGCGCCCTGGTTATTAGATATAATTAAATGGTAAAAGTTAAAGTTGCAGGTGCGGCGTTAAATCAAATCCCAATTCATTGGGAAAACAACCTAAAAAACATTGAGCGCGCCATTGAACAGTCAAAATCGGAAGGCGTGAAAATATTATGCCTCCCTGAACTTTGTCTTACCGCTTATGGTTGTGAAGATTTATTTTTGAGTAATTGGTTGCCTGAAAAAGCGCTTTCGTTTATTCCAGGGATAGCCACTCTCACCCAGGATATTGCCGTAACAATTGGACTACCTATTCGCCTCGAAGGGAAAACATATAACTGTATTGTGGTTATAGAAAACGAAAAAATTATTGGCGTTACAGCCAAACAATTTCTAGCCAACGAAGGCGTCCATTACGAACCACGTTGGTTTACATCATGGATGGCAGGAGAGGTCATTGACTATCAAATTCATGGCGAAAATGTGCCCTTTGGAGATTTGACATATGAACTATCTGGGGTACGTACCGGGTTTGAGATTTGCGAAGATGCCTGGAGACCTGACAGACCCGCGTGTCGTTTAAAGGATAAAAATATCCAATTAATATTAAATCCGAGTGCGAGTCATTTTGCTTTTGGCAAATCTTTTACAAGAGAAAATCTTGTTGTTGAAAGTTCCAGGGAGTTTAGTTGCTATTATATTTATACCAATTTATTGGGCAATGAAGCGGGAAGAATGATCTATGATGGTGAGATTGTAATTGCCGGACATGGAAAATTGATGCAGTATAATAACAAATTGTCATTTAAAGATATAAACCTCATTTCCATAGATATAGATCCGACAGATTCAAATCCCTCAAGTAATTTATCTTCCATTCCCCAGGAGGAAAAAAATGAAATTTTTACCCAGGCAGAGGCGCTTGCATTATTTGATTATATGCGCAAAAGCCACAGTAAAGGATTTGTGTTGTCTCTTTCGGGAGGTGCAGATTCATCTACATGCGCGGTACTTGTTTCTGAAATGATTCGACGAAGTATTCTTGAAATAGGCATAGAGGCTTGTATGAATAAATTGCATTTAAGTGATCATTTTGATGCATGTTTGTCTTTAAATGAAAGTGAACAACATAAATACATTGCCAATCAAATCCTTCATTGTGCTTACCAGGGTACAATAAATTCATCAAAGGAGACTTTGGAAAGTGCAAAAGAACTTGCCGATGAGATCGGCGCCAAGTTTGATCAATGGAAAATCGATGATGAAGTGGATTCTTATTCATCTAAAATAGAACATGTTTTGAACAGGTCATTGTCTTGGGAAAAGGATGATTTGGCCATGCAAAACATACAGGCAAGAGCCAGATCTCCCATTATTTGGATGCTCGCAAACATTAAAAAATCATTGCTACTAGTCACCTCAAACCGAAGTGAAGGGGATGTGGGATATGCCACCATGGATGGGGATACCAGTGGCAGTATAGCGCCAATTGCAGCAATTGACAAATACTTTATATTGAATTGGCTAGAGTGGGCAGAGAAAAATTTGCGCTACAAAAGCTTGAAGCGCGTGAACGGTCTTAATCCTACTGCCGAGCTAAGACCTCTTGAAAAGTCGCAAACCGATGAGGATGATTTGATGCCCTATCCAGTGATAGTAGAGATCGAAAAATTAGCTATCAGGGATAAATTTTCTCCTGCTGAAACATATAAAATTTTGAACAAGAGAAAGCTTGAAGATAGTGAGTTATTGAAAATTCACATTAAAAAGTTTTTCGGTTTATGGTGCAGAAATCAATGGAAAAGAGAACGAACTGCGCCCGCTTTTCATTTGGATGATTTTAATGTAGATCCCCGAACCTGGTGTAGATTCCCGATATTATCATCCGGTTATTTAGATGAGCTTTCTGAATTAGATCATATATAAAAACAATTAACAGGCATTATTCCTATATTCACAAAAATTTTAACCTCATAGTAAATGAATCTTTTTAATTACATCATCTGGTCACCAAATCCAGAAATATTTCCAAATTTTGATTTTGAAATTGGCAGTTTTAATCTCGGTGACGTGAGATGGTATGGTTTGTTATTTGCCGTCGGATTTATTGTTGGTCAGCAACTAATGTACCGTTTTTTTATGGCAGAAGGAAAGCCGGAAAAGGATGTGGATTCGCTCACCTTGTGGATGATCATTGCCACCATTGTTGGCGCCCGTTTAGGACATGTGTTTTTTTATGAGCCTATGAAATATTTGCAGGATCCGATCAGCATTTTTAAAACCTGGGAAGGTGGATTAGCCAGTCATGGGGCTGCGGTTGGAATTTTGACTGGCATTTACTTGTATGTACACTATTATGTTGATATTAATCCATTTAGCTGGAGGTTTGTGTGGAAGAAAAGAAAAAGACCGGGCCAAAGTTATTTGTGGGTTTTTGATCGGATTGTGATCGGCGTAGCAATAATTGGAACATTTATACGATTCGGCAATTTTCTGAATTCCGAAATTATTGGGATTCCAATGCGATCCGAACAGGGAGTAGTTTTCGCCAGGGATGTGATTGACAGACTGGAATATATGCCTCAGATTGATGAAGTAAATATACTAAAAGACAAGAGCCGGGAAATGGATGAATTTGGCTATGTTCCTGTCGAAATCGAAATCCTATTTAGTAAAGCAGTAAATTCTACAGCAACTAGTAGTAAGATCGTAAAGACGAACGTCAAGACGATTTTAAGTAATTATAAGTATGTGACTATGCACATTTACGAACCTGTTGGAAATCAGATTGCTTTTGAAACCAGTCAAACATCCCGGGGACGGCAAATCGCAACAATCAAAACAATGGCCATTACACGCCATCCGGCCCAGCTTTACGAATCCACTTCCTCTTTCCTATTATTTTTGCTTCTATTGTATTTGTGGAATAGAAAAAAAGGCCAATTGCCTGAGGGGATGTTATTTGGTGTATTTCTGATTATTCTATTTGGCTTACGTTTTTTTTACGAATTTGTGAAGGAAAATCAGGTTGACTTTGAAAATACCATGACCCTGAATATGGGACAAATATTAAGTATACCACTTGTACTTTGGGGAGTTTTAGTACTGTTTAATTTGAAAAAACTACAACCAAAAAAGCAAGAATGAAAATAATAACGAACAACATAAACGCTTATTTCTTGTTTTAAGTTTGTTGACCAATTTTTAGTTTTGGAGTTGATTAGTATCCAATATTTATAATATCACCAATTGATACGCTCATTTATCATAGGATTGGCATTTATATCACTATTGAGTAGTTATGGCTTTACTACTCCCAGGATAAATGAGTTTGCAAATCAAGTCTCCGATTCTTTAGCTAGAGATACGATCCAAATTGATAAAATTTTTATTATAGGGTATAAAAAAACCAAGGAACATATCATCAGAAGAGAGTTGAGCATTTATGATGGTCAATTTCTAAGTAAATCTGAATTGGAAGAAATCGTCGAGGCTGACAAACGAAAAATAATGAACACTAAGCTTTTTCTAAGTGTCGATATTAATTTCGTTGAGTTATCTGAAGAAAAAGTTGATATTATAATCCGAGTTTCCGAACGATGGTATTTTTTTCCAATTCCAATTTTTGACCTTGCTGATAGAAACTTCACCGAATGGTGGGTAAACCAAAATGCTGACCTTTCCAGGGTTGATTGGGGAATAAAACTACGTCATTTCAATTTCAGAGGTAGAGGCGAAATCCTAAACATAACAGCCCAATTAGGGTACACAAAACGTTTCAGGCTCTCTTATTCGATCCCTTATATTGATAAAAAACAAAAACTTGGTTTGAGCTTTTACGGAGATTATTCTACAAATAAAAACGTTTCCTATACAGCCATTGGTCACAGACTACAGTTTTTGGACGCTGAAACAGTTCTTAGAGATCGATGGCGTGGCGGTATTTCTTTAGGATTCCGGCCTAACTTTTATTCTTCTCATAGCTTTGGGGTACACTATTCATCAACGGGCATTACCGATTCTGTTGTCTTTCGAAATCCAAATTATTTTCTTGATGGGAACAATCACCAAAGTTATTATGCGCTTACCTATTCCTTCACCTGGGATTATAGGGATTTTATTTCTTACCCACTGTCAGGAGCATATTTCAAGCTTAAACTTGACCAAATTGGTTTGGGTGTCTTTGATGATGTCAACATTTTCAAAGCAAATGCCAGATATTCAAGATATTTTGATTTAGGGAAAAAATTTTACTTTGGTTCAAGCATTACCACACACCTTTCTACACCTACCGACCAGCCATATTATAATTACAGCGGAATCGGTTTTGGTGGAGAATTCTTGAGAGGATATGAAAAGTACGTTATTGAAGGACAAAATTTCATGGTGAATAAAAACAGTATAAAGAGATTGTTGTTTTCTTTCGAAACAGATATAAGCGATGTTGTTAAAATTAAACAATTCAATAAAGTCCCATTTTCCGCTTACTTCACCTTAAATTTTGACCATGGATATGTGGCGAACTATTCTGGATATACTGAGAATCAAATGTTCACTGACCGGTATATTTATGGTGGAGGTGTAGGTATAGATATAATTTCATTCTACGATTTCGTGATGAGATGGGAATATTCTATGAATATTGAGCGAGAGCATGCACTTTATTTCAATTTATTTGCTGCATTTTAGTAATTTTGTGGCGTCTAGTAAATAATTATTTTTTTATTTTTTTTTCTATTACCGCCAAATTCGGTTGATTTTTCAGGATTTCAATTTTTCAAGACACTCTAAAGGTTTAAAGTTCTTCAATATTTTTTTGATTTTTAGCGGTACTCCTAAATCCAATTCCTGT
>SDBV01000894.1_pt1 | contig 43493 bp, 37 predicted proteins | sample 2277081 | NCBI WGS metagenome assembly SDBV01 (sample SAMN10402039, study PRJNA504765) | marine sediment metagenome | isolation source: marine sediment core GS10_PC15, 223 cmbsf | place: Arctic Ocean: Southern Knipovich Ridge | collected 2010
AGTTCAACAGCGTCATCATGTTTCGTCACACCACATATCTACACCGACAAGACCGCGATCAGTGGGCAATCCACCAACAAATCGCGCGGACCGCGCGATTTACCTAAACAACTGAACAGTTGCGACCAAAGACAAGCGCATCCGCCGAAGACCTGCCGAATTGCACGCCCTCGTCGAGCATCGAATCAAGGCCTTCGTGATCAGCCGTGGCGACCTCACCGGATCGGACATGCTCGAGCGCATCCTCCGGCACCGAGAACGCATTGTCGCCGCCGCGACCGCTGAAACCGCAGGCTGCGTGTATGTTCTTCATTCCACGCGCATCGACAAAGTATGGCCACGGTCGTGACGATGACACGCGTTCCTCGCAGAACCGCACGGCAGGAAGACCGCGATGGGTAACGACATTCACGACATCAAAGCCCAATTGTGGAAGACCGCCGATCACCTGCGGGCAAATTCGCCGCTGTCGAGCCACGAGTACTCCGAACCCGTGCTCGGCCTGTTGTTCTTGCGCTACGCGACTGCCCGCCTCGAAGTTGTCGAAGCCGAGTTCGCCGAGCAGCAAGCATCGTCTTCTCGGCGTCGCCAACGCGAACCGTCGCCAGACGACTTCCACGCCCGCGGCGTGATGTGGATACCGCCCGAAGCCCGCTTCGACGCGCTCTTGAACCTGCCCGAAGGCGACAATCTCGGTAAGGCGATCAACGACGCGATGCGCACGATCGAGGCCGAGAACCGCGACCTCGCCGGAGTCCTGCCGCGCAACTACACAAAACTCGACGACGACACCCTCACCGAACTTCTGCGACTCCTCAACCCGTTGGATTCGGTCGAGGGCGACTTCTTCGGCAAGGTCTACGAATACTTCCTCGAGAAGTTCGCGCTCCAAGAAGGGCGCGGAGGCGGCGAATTCTTCACGCCGACGTCGATCGTGAAACTCATCGTCGAAATCATCGAGCCGTTCCACGGCCGCCTCCTCGACCCAGCCAGCGGCACAGCCGGCATGGCGGTGCAATCCGCGAAATTCGTCGAAGCGCACCAACGCTCCGCGACCGAAATCTCGATCTACGGCCAAGAAAAAACCGAAGGCAACCTACGCCTGTCGAAGATGAACCTCGCGATTCATGGTCTCTCCGGTGACATCCGCCAAGCCAACACCTACTACGAAGACCTCCACAAAAGCGTCGGACGGTTCGACTTCGTCATGGCGAACCCGCCGTTCAACGTCGACGGCGTCGACAAAGACCGCATCGCCAACGATCCTCGCTTCCGCTGGGGTCTGCCCAACACCGACAACGCCAACTACCTCTGGATCGAGATCTTCGCAGCGGCCCTCAGCGAACGTGGACGCGCGGGGTGCGTGATGGCGAACAGCGCCGCGGATGCTCGCCACTCCGAGCAGGCGATCCGTCAGAAGCTGCTCGAAGACCACCTCGTCGACGTGATCGTCGCCGTCGGCCCGAACTTTTTCTATTCCGTCACCCTGCCGGTCACACTCTGGTTCCTCGACCGCGCCAAAGCCGACACCGATCGGGCCCACAAAGTCCTTTTCGTCGACGCCCGGCACCTCTACCGCCAGATCGACCGGGCGCACCGCGACTGGACCGACCCGCAGATCGAATTCCTCGCCAACATCACCCGCCTCCACCGCGGCGAAGCACCGGAACACGCCCGCGACTCGACCGATCTCATGGACGAACACTTCCCCGAAGGCGAGTATCGGGACGTGCCCGGCCTATGCGCCGTCGCCACGCTCGACGAGATCGAGGCGCATGGCTGGTCGCTGAACCCGGGGCGCTACGTCGGCGTCGCCGACGGCGAACCCGAAGACTTCGAATTCGCCGAACGGCTCGAAGAACTCAACGAAGAACTCGAGGCGCTCACCGCACAAGCGCACGGACTCGAAACGGTCATAGCTGAGAACGTGGCAACGCTCATCGAAGGTACGGCGTGAGTGATACACCGACGTGGGGGCGAATGCGGCTCGACCAACTTGGCCGTTTGGGACGAGGCAAATCGAAGCATCGACCTCGCAACGACCCCGTTCTGTATGGCGGACCCTATCCGTTCTTCCAGACAGGCGACGTGAAATCCGCCAATCTCACGCTCGTCGACTTCGAACAGACATACAACGAGTTGGGCTTGCGCCAGAGCAAGCTCTGGGAACGCGGAACGCTCTGTATCACCATTGCCGCGAACATCGCCGAGACCGCGATACTCGGAATCCGAGGATGCTTTCCGGACAGTGTGGTCGGTTTCGTCTCCGACAGCGACGTCTCGGATGTGCGTTTCGTGAAGTACCTCCTCGATTTCACGAAACACAAGATGCAGGCGATTTCGCAGGGCACAACGCAAGACAATCTCTCTCTTGGGCAGCTGCTCTCTTTTGATTGGCCGGTACCGCCCCTTGAGACTCAGCGGAAGATTTCGGCCGTGTTGGGGGCATATGACGATCTGATCGAGGTGAATCGGCGTCGGATCGCTGTTTTGGAGGAGATGGCGCAGGCGATCTACCGGGAGTGGTTCGTGGAGTACCGATACCCCGGCCACGATGATTCTCGGATCACCGAAGACGAGCACGGGACGCTTCCGCAGGACTGGAAACGCGTTCGTCTCGGAGATATCGCTACAGAGGTACGGCGAGGGACGGACCCGACAGACGTATCGCCTGACACGCCGTATGTCGGTCTGGAGCACATCCCACGACGGAGTATCACGCTGCGGAAGTGGGGAAAGGCTGCGGATGTCGCCAGCCGCAAGTACAGATTTCAGGAAGACGAGGTGTTGTTTGGAAAGATCCGCCCCTACTTCCACAAGGTCGCCGTCGCCCCAGTCGACGGCATCTGTTCGACAGACACGATCGTGCTTCGCCCGCTCCGCGAGCGTCATTGGGCGATCCTTCTGTCCGCGGCGTCCAGTGAACCTTTCGTCGCTTACGCAACTCGGACGTCGCAAGGCACAAAGATGCCCCGGGCGAACTGGTCCGTGCTCTCCGACTACCACGTTGCCCTTCCCCCAGATGGAGCGGTCTTGCGGCGCCACTTCGAGATCGTCCGCACTACCGTCGACCTGACCAATGCACTCGTTTCAATGAACCGAAACCTTGGGTCCACGCGAGATCTGTTGCTACCTCGCCTCGTGTCAGGCGACCTCGACGTGTCGGAAGCCGATATCGCTAGCGCCGAGGTACCGGCGTGAGTCCGCAAAGCGTCCTGCCCGAGGCCGACTTGGAAATCGCCGCCTTGGACCTCCTCGACGAACTCGGGTGGGACACGTTCGACGCCTACGCCGAACAGTTCGGCGCCGCCGGTCTGTTGGGTCGAGACAATCCCGGCGACGTCATCCTCGTCGACCGCTATCTGCGCCCCGCGCTGGAACTGCTCAACCCCGACCTGCCGGCGGACGCGTTTGCCGGCGCCATCGACCTGCTCACCGCAGACCTGTCGGCGTTCGATCTCACTCGTGCAAACCAGAAGGTGTGGAGTCTTGTCCGTGACGGCATCGATGTCGAGGTGCGTGACGACGAGACTGGCCGCCTCGAACGTGTCAGAGTCAGGGTGGTCGATTGGGATGACCCGGCGCGCAACAGCTTCGTCGCGGTGCGCCAATTCTGGGTGACCGGGGAGATGTACAAACGCCGCGCCGACATCATCGGGTTCGTCAACGGACTGCCGCTCGTGTTCATCGAACTCAAGGCGTCACACCGGCGGCTGCGGACGGCGTTCGACGAAAACCTGACCGACTACAAAGACACGATTCCGCAGTTGTTCTGGCCGAACGGCATCGTCATTGTCTCGAACGGTTCCGAATCTCGCATGGGGTCGGTATCAGCAGGCTGGGAACATTTCGGCGAATGGAAACGTATCGACAACGAGAGCGAGCCGCCCCGCGTGTCGCTTGAGACCATGCTACGAAGCACATGCGAGCCCGCCCGACTGCTCGATCTGGTCGAAAACTTCACCGTCTTTTCCGAGGTCGAGGGCGGTGTCGCGAAGATCGTCGCGAAGAACCACCAATATCTGGGCGTGAATGCCGCGATCGAGAGTCTCGTCCGTCAACAGACCCGCGAATCCGGCGCCGGGCGGCTCGGTGTGTTCTGGCACACGCAAGGATCAGGCAAGTCGCTGTCGATGTTGTTCTTCTGCGAGAAGGTCCACCGCAAACTCGCCGGCAACTGGACGTTCGTGGTCGTCACCGATCGCGACGCCCTCGACGACCAGATCTACCGCAACTTTCACCGCTGCGGCGTCCTCACAAAAGACCAGGTACAAGCCGAATCGATTGCGAACCTCCGCACGCTCCTCGCTTCGGACGAACGGTACGTTTTCACGCTGATCCAGAAATTCGGGACACGACAGGGCGAGAAGCCGCCCGTCCTGACAGAACGATCCGATGTCGTCGTGATCACCGACGAAGCGCACCGCACCCAATACGACACACTCGCCTACAACATGCGAGTCGCGCTCCCGAATGCTTCGTTTCTCGGATTCACCGGCACGCCCCTGATCGCCGGCGAAGAAAAGACCCGCGAGACTTTCGGCGACTACGTGTCGGTCTATGACTTCCGCGAGTCGATCGCCGACGGCGCGACGGTGCCGTTGTACTACGAGAACCGAATCCCTGAACTCCAACTCGAAGCGACGGCTCTGTCGTCGGGCCTCGACGCATTGTTGGAAGAGGCCGAACTCGACGACCGAGCCGAACACCAACTCGCCCGCAGGTATGGACGCCAATACCATCTGATCACCCGCAAAGACCGGCTCGAGATCGTCGCCGGCGACATCGTCGACCATTTCCTCGGACGCGGCTACTCAGGCAAGGCCATGGTCGTATCGATCGACAAAGCGACGGCCGTGCGCATGTACGACCTCGTCCGAGCCAAATGGCAACGGCGCTCCGAGATCATCCGTGAACAGGTCGGCGCCGCCGTTGACAGCGACGAAACCGCGATGCTCCAAGACCAGCTCGACTACATGACCGAAACCGACATGGCCGTCGTCGTGAGCGGCGAACAGAACGAAGTGAAACGAATGGCCGAACTCGGCCTCGACATCGCCCCGCACCGCAAACGCCTCAACGACGAAGGCCTCGAAGAAAAGTTCAAAGACCCCGACGACCCATTCCGGATCGTCTTCGTCTGCGCGATGTGGATCACCGGATTCGACGCACCGTCGTGTTCGACCATCTACGTCGACAAACCGATGCGTAACCACGCGCTCATGCAGACCATCGCCCGCGCGAACCGAGTCTGGCAAGACAAAACAGCAGGCACGATCGTCGACTACGTCGGCATCTTCCGAAACCTCCAAGACGCCCTCGCAATCTATGCGACAGGCGCCGGCGAGGCAGTCGACGTCCTGCCCGTCGAGGCGAAGGATCAACTCCGCGCGGCACTTTCGTCAGCGCTCGACAAGACCCGTCAGTTCCTGCGAACCGTGAGAGTCGACCTCGACACCATCGAAGACGCTCTGCGAGAGGGCGCGTTCGCCTACCTCGTCGCCCGCGACGACGCGATCGACGCGATCAAAGTCAACGACGCAACCCAACGTGAATTTCTCGACCAAGCTCGTTACGTCGACGCCGTCCTTCGAGCGCTTCTGCCCGCCCCCGGCGCCGGCGAGATCATTGAAACTGCGCTCCTGATCCGCAACATCGCAGACGCGATCCGCAGTCGCCGCAAAGACAACGACGACATCACCGCCCTGCGCGAACGGATTGCGAAAATCCTCGACGGTGCTGTGACCGCCCTCGACTACACCGCCGACAGTGACGCGAACTGGCACGTCATCGACCTCGCCGATTTCGACCTCGACGCGATCACCGACGAGTTCGAAACGTCCAAACACAAGAACACGCAGGCCGACCGCCTCCGTAACCTCATCGAGTTGAAGATCAACCGAATGGTGAACACGAACCCGACCCGGATCGATCTCCTCGAACGTTTCCACCATCTCGTCGACGACTACAACGCCGGCAGCAAAAACATCGAAAGCCTTTTCGCTGATCTCATCGAATTGAGCCAACAACTCGACGAAGAAGACCAGCGAGCCATGCGCGAAGGCCTCGACGAAGAAGAACTCGCGGTCTTCGACCTACTCACCCGCCCCGACCCGGCGAGCCTCACCGACGAAGAACAAACCCAGGTCAAGGCCGCTGCGCGAGACCTGCTCGCCAAACTCAAACAGGATTGCCTCGTGCTCGACTGGCGCAGACGTGAACGCACTCGTGCCGCCGTCAAAGTCGCGATCAAAGACGTCCTCGACGACGAACTCCCCGACCCCTACGACACCGACATCTACGAGACAAAGTGCGAACGTGTCTACCAACACGTCTACGACAGCTACTACGGCGACGGAGCAAGTGTCTACGACAGAGCGCCTGAAGCCGGTCCACGACGCCAAGTTGTTGGAAATTTTGACCCCGCTGAATTAGATTCAGGCGCCTCGGGGCAGTTTTGTCGACGAACTCATCTTGGCCGTCGCCAGACGCTTTGCCCGAGCGAGAAACGATCTCGACTAGGAGGAGATCCACCGTGCCCGAGGCCTACATCTACGATTCGCTACGTACACCTCGCGGGAGAGGCAAGCCGACCGGCGCTTTGTACACGACCAAGCCGATCACGCTCGTCACCACCCTGCTCGACGCGGTCAAAGACCGCAACAAAGCGCTCGACCCGTCGGGAGTCGACGATGTCGTGCTCGGCACCGTCGAACCGCACGGCGACCAGGGCGGCGTCATGGCGCGCGCCGCGATTCTCGCTGCCGGCTTCTCCGAAGACGTCGCCGGCACGCAATTGAGCCGCTACTGCGGTTCGGGCCTCGAAGCGGTGAACCAGGCGGCTGCGCGTATCCGATCAGGCTGGGAAGACCTGATCCTCGCCGGCGGTGTCGAGTCGATGTCTCGCGAGCCGTTGGGTTCGGGTGGCGACCCTTGGGCGATGGATCCGCAGACCAACTACGACACCGATTTCATCCCGCAGGGTGTATCGGCCGACCTGATAGCCACGACCGAGGGCTTCACACGCAAAGACGTCGACACGTTCGCCGCCGAGTCACAGGCTCGTGCCGCGAAAGCGTGGTCGAACGGCTACTTCGACAATTCGATCATTCCCGTCGTCGAACCCAGCGGCCGGACGATTCTTGCCCGTGACGAGCACATGCGGCCCGGCACGACCATCGATGACCTGGCAAAACTCCAGCCGTCGTTCGCCATGATGGGCGAAATGGCCGGCTTCGACGCTGTCGCCCTCCAGAAGTACACGCGGGTCGCCAAGATCGACCATGTCCACCACGCCGGCAACTCTTCGGGCATCGTCGACGGCGCCGCTCTCGTGGCGATCGGCAGCGAAGAGGCCGGCAAGCGCCACGGTCTCACGCCCCGTGCACGTGTCGTGTCGACGGCAGTCGTCGGCGCGGAGCCCACGATCATGCTGACCGGACCGGCACCGGCGTGTCGCAAAGCCCTCGGCAAGGCCGGCATGACCACCGACGACATCGACCTCGTCGAGATCAACGAAGCATTCGCCGCGGTCGCGCTCAAGCTCATCCGCGACCTCGACATCGACCCCGACTTCACGAATGTGAACGGCGGTGCGATCGCTCTCGGCCACCCGCTCGGCGCGACCGGCGCGATGCTTGTCGGCACGATTCTCGACGAACTCGAACGTCGCGACCTCTCGACCGGTCTCGTGACACTGTGCATCGGCGGCGGCATGGGCGTCGCCACCGTCATCGAACGTGTTTGACCCGATCTGGCTTGAAAAGGAGATCTGACTGTGAGCATTGAGACGATCAAATACGACAAAGACGCCGAGGGCATCGTCACGTTGACGATGGACGACCCAACGCAGTCCGCCAACACGATGCGCCGCCAATTCGTCGACGACTACACCGCGGTCGCGGAGCGCCTCGCCGCCGAAAAAGACGACATCGCAGGGGTCATACTCGCTTCGGCGAAGTCGACGTTCTTCGCCGGCGGCGACCTCAAGGAGATGATCCAAGCCACGCCCGACGACGCCGACGAGATCGCGGCGATGGTCAACCGGGTGAAGGCCGCGATGCGCACGATCGAAACGCTCGGAGTTCCAGTCGTCGCCGCTATCAACGGCCCTGCTCTCGGCGGCGGTTTCGAGCTCACACTCGCCTGTCACCGACGCATCGCGTCGAAGAACCCGAAGACACGTATCGGATTTCCCGAGGTGACTCTCGGGCTGTTGCCCGGCGCCGGCGGAGTCGTACGCAGCGTACGCATGTTCGGCATCGCCGCTGCGCTGCTGGAACTCCTCCTCAAGGGCCAGCAACTGCGCCTCGAAAAGGCGGTCGAACTCGGAGTCGTCGACGAGATAGTCGACGACGACGAGGCGATGATCGCCGCCGCGAAAAAATGGATTCTCGACAACCCCGAGTCGGCCCAACCATGGGACGCCAAGGGTTACGAGATTCCGGGCGGTACGCTCGACGACACGGCCTTCGCTCAGATCGCGCCGTCGCTGCCGGCGACCCTCAAGTCGATGATGAAGGGCGCCGACTACGACGCTCCGGCCGCGATCCTCGCGACAGCCGTCGAGGGCGCCGGGGTCGGCATCGACCAGGCATGCGCTATCGAAACCCGCTACTTCGTCGAACTCGTCTGCATGTCGCCGCAGGCGAAGAACATGATGCAGGCGTTCTTCTTCGATCTCCAGGCGATCAACAAGGGCGGGTCTCGCCCCGACGGCTACGACAAGTGGAAAGCGTCCAAGGTCGCCGTGCTCGGCGCCGGGATGATGGGCGCGGGCATCGCGTACCAGTGCGCCAAGTGCCGTATCGACGTGGTCCTCAAAGACCTCTCGGTCGACAACGCCGAGAAGGGCAAAGACTACTCCCGCGGCCTCGTAGCCAAGGCTGTCGGCAAAGGCCGGATGACCCAAGAGGCGGCCGACGCTCTCCTCAACCGCATCTCCACCACCGGCGACACCGCGGAACTCGCCGGATGCGACATCGTTATCGAAGCGGTGTTCGAGTCGGCCGACCTCAAAAAGAAGATCTTTGCCGAGACCGAGCCGGTCGTCGACGGCGATGCGCTACTTTGCTCGAACACGTCGACGCTGCCGATCACGGAACTCGCGACCGGTGTCGAGCGGCCCGAAGACTTCGTCGGGCTGCACTTCTTCTCCCCCGTCGACAAGATGCCGCTCGTCGAGATCATCAAGGGTGCGAAGACTTCCGACGCAGCGCTGGCAAAGGCAGTCGACCTCGTCCAGCAGATCAAGAAGACACCGATCGTCGTCAACGACTCTCGAGGCTTCTTCACGAGCCGCGTGATCGGTACGTTCATGAACGAGGCGGTCGCCGCTCTTGCCGAGGGCGTGAGCCCGATCATGATCGAGCGTGCCGGCAGCGCGGCCGGCTATCCGGCGCCGCCGCTTCAACTCCTCGACGAGTTGACACTCACACTGCCCCGCAAGATCCGCAACGAAACGCGCTCCGCTATCGAGGCAAGCCGCGAAACCTACGTCGCTCACCCGGGCGAGGCGGTCATCGACCGCATGGTCGAAGAGTTCGGCCGTGAAGGCCGATCGAGCGGCAAAGGCTTCTACGACTACGACGAGAACGGCAAGCGCACAGAACTCTGGCCGGGGCTCTTCGAGCACTTCGCTCCAGACACAGACGGGCACATCCACCCGGGCGACGCAGAACTCTTCGAAGACCTCATCGAGCGCATGCTCTTCGCCGAGGCGATCGAGACGGCAAAGTGCTTCGACGAGAACGTGCTGATCACCTACCCGGACGCGAATATAGGCTCGATCTTCGGTATCGGATTCCCAGCTTGGACGGGTGGCGTGGCCCAATACATCGACCAGTATCCGGGCGGCGTGACCGGCTTCGTCGGGCGTTGCAAGGAACTCGCCGACCGCTACGGCGAGCGTTTCGTACCGCCGGCGTCGTTGATTGCCAAAGCCGAGTCGGGCGAGCCGTTCCGTCCCGACGAGACGCGAGTCTGAGACCATGTGGCCGTCCCCGGGCGGGGCGGCCGCTGGTCGGGGCGGCGCGATCTTGAGCATTCGAGCGAGACTTTGCCACACCCGCCCTGACCCGCTGCTTCTCCGGCGCCCTCGGCAAGATTCGAACTTGCAACACCCGGTTTGAGAATTCGTTTCATGCGGTTTTCTGACCTGCGGCGTTTCGTCAAAATACCTGGCCAGAGGCTTGTTAGGAGATCGTGAGGGGTCAGGCGGTGTCTAGGCTGTGTTGTAACAATGCGGTGAAATTGCTGGATTGGGGCTGTGGCGTCTTGGGTGCTTCGCCACTTGCGCGAAGCCAAGTGTCATCACGCCTGAAATGATGGGCAAAAAAACTACTGATCCGATTTGGGGAAGGGCAGCTCGGATTGCGGAGTACCGTCTCCGTCGCCCTGGACCTCGCGATCTCCTTTCCGCTGCGGTTGATGCCGAGCGACCGCCGTCAAGAATGCAAGGAGCAACCCCACCACATCGACTGTTCCGAGAATCGTTCCAGCTACGACGTTGCCTGTGTAAATCAGCCATGCAGAAACGGCCAGTACAACGAGCACGACGAATACCCCAGCAGCCATCCCCTGTTCGACCGTTGAATCGACGCATCCAACGCGTGCCGCGTGATGTCGGAATCGCGAACGTCCATGTCGAACTTGTGCGCCTGCTCCTTCTCAGCCATCACCAAGACGCGCTCTGGCGCGTCTGGGGTCAAAGACGCATAACGGGCCAACTTCTCCGCAGACGGCAAGGGCCCGCTCTCGATTTGAAGAGTGTGACGCTCAAATACGACATCGTGGCCTTCGTCGTCGTCAGGGACGGCCAGGTCGCCGTCATCCATCTGTCGCGACGGACCCGTCCTTGTCAGCCTCGGCGAGCGCTGCGTTGAAATGGCGGCCGACGGCTTCGAGATAGCCGTCGAACGCTTCGGATGTCGTTGGTCGTTCAGGAGGGATGAACGTTTCAGCGCGGCCGAGCATATTACCGAAGTCGAGAATGCGTCCAAGGCCCTCGACAAGAGACGGCTGTGGAAATGACCATCGGCCCGACATGGTGTTCACCTTCATACGTGTGATGGTACGCCCTGAAGGTTATGCGCTTCAAGACACCTTCTATCCCATCGACACGCAAAGACGGACGCCTTGACCGATCGGCCTATCCGTCGAGACGTTTGAAGACGTACATATGGGACGATTTCGTCATGCACAGCGAGGGGGTCAGGGGCCGAGTAGAGCAAGTGGGACAACACCGATGCCGTCAGTGCGTCGGTATGCTTCGGTACCGGTGGTCAGAACGATCGCATCACAAAGGGCGCTGTTGCCGATTTCGCGATGGAGCCACTTGATGTGACGAAGATCGCGCTCTTCGATGACCTGTTTCAGTTTGACCTCGATCGCGAGGACCTGTCCAGAAGTCGGGTGAGTGACGATCAAGTCGACTTCGTGGTCGCCGTTCTTGGTTCGAAGATGAGACACGGTTGCTTCACTGTGCTGTGCGTATACGCGCACGCATAGGGCTGCGAGCGACTCGAAGAAGAAGCCGAGTTGGCTTCGTTCGGGGTCGATCGTCGAGGGTGTTCCGGCGAGAAGCGCTTCGGCGCCGAGGTTCAAGAGACGAGCCGCAAGTGCCGGGTCAGCGAGTTGATGTTCTGGTGCTGCGCCAAGGCGCTTGAGTTGGTTCGTTGTCGTTGACCAGGCTGGAATGTCGTCGACGATCCAGAGGTCTTCGAGGACATGACGGTAGGTATCTGTTGTCGCCCGTGAGGGTTTGCGGTCTTCTCCCGGTGTTGCAGCAGAGCGGACTTTTTCCCAAGATGTTGTCGTCGATACTGACGCTGCGTAGGCGGCCATCCAGCGTTTGAGTAGCTCTCTGCGACGAACAACGAAACCCATCTCGGGCAGATCTCGTTCGGCGAGGCGCTCGATGTATCCATCGAGTTGAGTTCGTGCCGCGCGTCCTGACATCGTCGATATCGCTGGGTATCCCGACGAAACAATGTCGTTCGTGTAATCCGTGAGTCTGCGGCTTGTACGCCCGCTCAACGGGGACTGCGCGCCGTCGAGCAGCTCTTCCAAACTCACCGTGGCCGTGTTTGGGTATCGTTCCGCGAGTGACATCGGACGCATCCGTAGCGTCGGGAGTCGGCCGGCGCCGGAATGGGCGGGCGTCTCGATCGGTGCGGCCGGGCCTGTGAGGATGAATCGGCCGGGTCGGCTGTCGTTGTCGATCTCTTCGCGGACGCGATCCCATACCCAGGGAAGCCGCTGCCATTCGTCGATGAGGATCGGCTCATCTCCCTCGAACAGGCGACGCGGATCGGCCTCGATTACCGCTCGATCCGACGCGACTGCGAGACGACGTATCGTGTTCGCCCGTTGCATAGCGGTCGACGTTTTACCGACCGCACGGGGCCCCTCGATCACGATCGCAGACAAGTCGGCGATCAGGATGTCGAGTTCGGCGTCGATAACGCGGGTGATGTACTCCATTCACGCATACTATACAAATAGCCGCATCACTACTAGGCATATACCCGTGTTTCAACTGTGCGAATCGGTCGATGGGCCTTCCGTCCCAACCGCCGCTGTCCGATCCCATTGGAGTTGCTCCGTCAGATGGCTCTGACCAGCGACGGCGCAGATACGGTGGGACTCTTGACCTGCACTTCCCCCGGCGCCCTCGGCAAGATTCGAACTTGCGACACCCGGTTTAGGAATTCGTTCCATGCGGCTTGCTGACCTGCGCTGTTGTGCCGTAATGCCTGGTCAAGTGACTCAACGGAGATCACGTGGGATCAGGCGGTGTGGGGGCTGTGTTGTAAATGTGTGGTGAAAACGCTCCGAGACGATCGCATCGTTTTGGTGCTTTGCTACCTTCCGGCGACTAATCCCGCAACGTCGATGCCCAAGCCGTCGGCGAGGGCGACAAGCGTAGTCAGCGTCGGGTTCCTAGTTCCCCGTTCGAGCGAGCCGATGTAGGTGCGGTGCAAACCCGACAGTTCCGCTAATCGCTCCTGCGAGAGTTCGGCGTTGCGCCGGAGTGCGGCGACTCGATCACCGAATGCTCCTAGCAGTTCTTCTCTGGTGGTCGTCACGTAGCCAGAGAAGACGACCCGAGACTATGAGTCTACAGACTATGAGTAACAGTCGCCGATCAAGGTCGTCATGGGCCGGGTCGATATAACCGCCATGAACAACTATGCGACTGCGCAAGGGTCGCAGGCCCCCACACCACCTGGCTGGTATCGAGATCAGCAAAACCCGGCGTACGAGACCTATTGGGACGGGGCAGTATGGACGAGCCAATCGAGGCTCGCGAAGCCCAACCCGCCTGCGCCCGCACGACAGTCACAGACTCTGGGCGGGCCACAGCCACGGACTGCCGTGGGAAACCCACTTGGAACGGGGACGAGCATCCCGCCGGGCTTCCCGCAGAGCAACCGGACTCAAGTCCCGGCAGGTTTTCCCCAGACCAACAGAATGGCTCCGTCGGCCTCGTTTGAGACGCAGCCATACGCTATCCAGGCACGGGGGCTCCCCGCTTCATCGACTCGGAAGAAGAGCACCCCGATGGCCGCCATCCTCGGCACGGTCTCAGGCGCTGCGATTCTGCTGGGAAGTGTGCTGTCCTGGGTCGTGATCTCTTCCGTTCTTGGTGAGATCTCAGTCTCGGGCATGGAGGGTGACGGTAAGGCCACGATAGTCCTCGGAATCTTGGTGCTCGTGGCTGGGCTCGGTGGATTCCAGCTACGGCGTACCTGGTTGAAAGTCGTCGCCGGAATAGCCGGTATCTTGGCTGGGGGCGTGGCTGTGATCTACATGGTCAACCTCCAGTCGAAAGTTGCTGAGCGGGGCGGCGATCTCGGCGAGGGCATCATTAGTGTCTCAGCGGGCTTCGGCGTGTATGTGGTGATCGTTGGTGCAATAGTGGCCGTTGTAGCCATGCTCAGCTCGGTTGGCGACTGATAGGGCCTGACGAACTGTCCAGAGTTTGAGGAGCGACCGAAACGCCAAGACCGTCGCCGGTCAAGGCCGACGGCTTCTGGGTCGATGCAGTCGCTATGAAGATTCGTGTCGGTGTCTGAGCAGTGGCCATGCTGCCTGGCTGGTACCCAGATCAGAACAGTCCTGCACACGAGACCTATTGGGATGGGCAGCGCTGGACTGGCCGGACACGGATTGGAGGTCCCGCCACAGCACCGGGTGCCCGTCAATCACAGCCCACGCAGCATGGTTACGGCGGACCGCAGCAGCAGCCCTGGGCAGGAACTCAGGGCGCGGGAACGGACGCTCCTGCTGGTTTTCCATCCCAGTCGTCGACGAGCGCTATACCGACGAGTTCAGCAAGCGGTGTGGCCGGGCGGGGCGGTGGGAGCTGGTCGGTTGGCAAGGTGGTCGTCGCAGTCTTGTTCATCGGCATCATCGCCACTTGGCTCATCGTCAGAATGACCGGCGGTACGAGTGTCCCGGATGCAGTCAGTCAAGCTTCCGACCCCACTGGTGACGTGTTGGACGAGCGCACGGAACAGCTTGCCGCCGTGCCATTTGTCGATATCACATCGGTATCGGTCGATCGGGCTGGAGACGAACTCGTTATTGCGTGGACTCTCGCAGGCGAAATCCCCGACACGCTCGGCACTGCGTCGGATGGGCTTCCGATCCTCGCCTCGTGGACCGTCAGCATGGTCTCGAATTCGAATGACGGTATCGACTCAGTCAGCGCCGACCAGGGACAAGGGCAACGCACGGCGATCGTGTTCGGTGAGCATCCACAAGACCTCGCACCACCGACCGTTGTTGGAAATCGGATCACCGTCCGAGCGCCAATATCTGTCGTAGATCGGCTCGGTGACGACTGTACGTGGACGGCATCGGCAGGATACGGTGAAATCGCTGACGGGCTCGAAGGGGCCACAGGAGAGATGGCGTTCCATCCATGCCCATAGCTGAGGGCTAACAAGGCCTCAATTCCGCTACTCGCTGACTGCGCCACCCTGCGCTGTGGCCTTCTCGCCACAGGTCGCACAAGTCGCTGCGGCTCTCGCATTCTCCTCTATCTCGCGAATCAGTCCGTCGATGCTGATGTCGAGATCGACACTGGCAGCGGCGTCATCCTCTTCGACCTCTCCGTCCGGCTGGCACCAATTGAGCCCACGCAACACCTGAACGCCGATTGCCGCATCGCCCTCGTTGAGAGCTGCTGAGACGGCGCTGATTGCTCGTGGGATGAGCGCAGAAACCGACTGGCGGTTGGCAGCAGTAAGCTCGGCCCTGCGGCGCTGATACTCGTCACGAAACACTCCGGGCTGATTGCGCCATCGCCACAGTGTGGAGCGCCCAATGCTCAGCTCGGCACAGACGTCCGAAGGGCCACAACCTTCGAGTAAGGATGTCAGGGCCAGTTCCTGAACGGGTGAGACCTCGTCAGATGTGCCGTCTGGTGCCATGAGTGTTTCAATTGTGCCACGTCGATAAGCGTCGATGATGACACTCCGTCCGCTTCGCGACTCACCCACCGGGCCCCGATGCCGAGAAAAGCATCATCATGGTCATCCCGAGTTCCCACGGGGGTTGGATCTCCTGAGGCCCGGAGTTGGTCCGGGCGATCGCTTCCACGTTCCTCCGAAGAGCGAGCAGGTCGTGGCTCATTCGAAAGAACTCGTCCCACAGCACGATGACTCGCCCAACGTGTGAGGACGAGTTGCTGCCCAACTCCCTCCGCACCTGCACCAGGCACTCCGAGACGAAATGGGGTCGGGTTCCAAACTGGATCTCGTTGTCACCCGTCTCAATGTGGAGGAAGACATCGCCGACGTTCGAATCGCCCAATGTTGCGTAGATCTGTTTGCTGCCCTTGGCGATGCTCTTCCTGACTCGTCGGGAGTCTGATTGGCGATGGATTCGTTTCACTTCCCCCGCTATCTCAACGCTGGGCGATGCAGTTGTGACAAGAAGGTCGGCCTTGCCTGGTGTCTCGATCAGTTGGCATGATTTGACGTGCTCACGCAACCGACCCCACACGTACAGCTCTGTGATCACGTCGCCGAAGTCGTTGGGATTCCCTATGCGCGATCTGATCTGAGCACGGGCTCTTCGGTCTTCGACGAAGGACCAGTAATCGTCTCCCTTGGGATCGCTGGCCCATGAAGACCGATCTGCTTGAAACCGGGCGACTCCCCGAAACATGTCTTCTGCACCAGTCGTATTGGCGTTCCGCCTGGCCAGCTGTTGACTCAATTGATCGAGAGCGTCAAACTGAAGCACGGCAGGATGATGTGGATACTTGGCCCGAAGGGCGCTCAAGCCACGATCCTCAAACATTGCTTCAAGCACAGACCGCTGCATCTCAAGTTCGGTCCGAAACTCGCTTGGCGTATGCGTTGGTTGAGTCACGACTGAATCTTCACACGTTTTCGTGCCCTCTGGAACAGGGCCACATTTCTCTGGTCAGAGACCTCCGGCCAACCGCACCAACGAAACGTCAGATACGCCACTCGCCGGTCCAAGGGCGCTTTGGATCGCATGTCTGTTGGCCAACGGTTCAGCGTACTGGATGGGCCCACTTTGTCGTCCGACCTGCGAAATAAGCGAACAAAGAGAAAGAAGCGCCGTGAGCTGCACGTACCGCTCCACGGTGAAGCCGAAGAACTCTGCGAAATAAGTCGATCGGAGGTATTGTCGGGCGCTTGTTTCGCAATCGTCGGGGCCGTCCTTCGACGGCGTACTCGCAGGTCAGCTCCCTATTTCTCTTTCTTCGCTTTTTTCGCACGGTAGACATCCTTGGATCTCCCCTTCGTCGGGATGGACTCCTTCTCGATGTGGCCATCATGAAGGAGATACTCGATCATGCTGTCGAGTTCGGACTTGTTTCGGTGTTTGTTGAACACAGCCGAGCACTCCGTCTTTGTCAGTCCGTTCTTGGCGTCTCTGATCTTCTCCAATAGTCGGTCCGTGTCATCGTCGCCTGTTTTGCCGCCATGTACATATACGACTGACGCCCGGGCATAGTCCCAGACCGCACGAGCGGCACGAAGGTGATCGACCGTGATTTTGTCCGAACCGTCAGCGATGGCATACGCCGTGGCGATCCGTAGAATCTGCGTCTCTGCCCTCGCCGTGAATGCGCCGACCGCTCGGGGAGGAACATCGTAGGCCAACTCCCAGTACATCTCCGTCCACAGGTCGTCGGCGTCTGGCGTCATGGTGATCGTGCCAATCTTCCCAGCAACGTTGATGGCGACGCTGACACGTTTGGCCATTCGTTTCTGCGCCGCCCTGAGCCCAGGCCCACCGTCTGGCAGGAGTTTCTGGCGGCGAACAGCTATCCAAAGGAAGCGATTGGCAAATCCGTTGTACACGTCAGCGCCCTTCAAGTTCGCTCGGAGGTCGTCTCTGGTCGTGTGGCCGATGTAGGTGACAAAATGCACTTCGGCACGCTCGCCCACGTGCTTGGCCATCAGCTGAAGCGGTGAACCGTCCCAACAGAGCCGTATGACCTGAGAGACCGTGGAGCTATCTCGACGATCTGTGCGAAGCAGCCGGGTGAATTCTTCTTCGACGACCAGCAGGCGCTTGTCATCGCTACCCGCGTCAATTGGCTCACCTTCGTGATCTGTCTTTTCACTCGGATCTCGAACCTGATGGATGATCGCTTCACCGCTCGCCGTACCCGACATGATCCGGCTCAGCCAGCCCAAGCCCACGTCGATAGACCGAAAGATCCCCTCGACAGCTGATTGTGTGGTCCCCTTGCGAGCCTTTGCAGAGTCACCGACGAGACACAAAAAGAGCTTGGCGGTCTGTGGCCCGCCAGCCCAAATGTAAGGCGCTGACCCGCCAGCACTGGCGGAAGCATTCCCGAACATGGAAAGGAAAGTCACGAGTAGGCCCGCTGGATCGGCTTCGGTATGGGGTTCCAACGCCCGCACGACATCGCCAGGCAGCCCGTAGAATGCCTCGTCCCTGAGACGGGGCCAACCAGCGGGATCGGGAAGGGGCCGTTCGTCCCGTTCCGTCGCGGGGTCGCCTTGGCGCTGGTCATCAGGCGGGGCCTGAGAATCCGACTGGGCGTCCGCACCTCCCTTCCTGTGGCCCAACCGCTCGGCCACGAACTGGTGCAAGCTTCGAAGTTGACGCTCACGATCCTCGACCGTTGCCGGAATGCCGTCGGCCCGGTCTCCGGTTACAGTGACACACCTGCCGGTCTGATGCATCTCGATCGAACAACCCTCAAGCTGGACGCTGTCCCATTGCGGGTCCCAGCCGCCCTCAGCCCATATGCGGACTCCTTCACCGGAAGGCGATCGCTCTGTATAGCTGTCGACGCTCCTGATGGCCTTCTCGGCGGTTGGGCTGAGACCGCCCGTATCGGGGTCGAAACAGCCGCCCAGCTCGACACACGAGACTTCGTCGTCATCGACGAGCACGAATGCCACGTCGTCGACCTGCGACGGGTTCGCAGCAAGAACGTCAACCGCCGTGTCGAAGGACAGCCACACCTGCGGGACCTGAGCGTCGACCTCGTGGAACCCTTGCGGGTCTAGCGGCACTGCGTCGGCGCTCTCGCCGTCTGGTGAACTGGCCGACTGCCCGACGACGACCCAACGACCCAAATCTTTGAGCACGTCGGGTACGTTGCGGCGCAGCCGATCTACGATATCCTTGCGTATCTGGATGTCGCCCGTTCCATCGTCGGGGCGGGCGTCTTCTTTCCCGGTCATCTCTTCCACCGCCAGTTCTCCCGCACAACGGGTGAGCTGCACCATGGACAGGTCGTACTCTCATGTCGGCAACCGCATTTGCAGACCCATTCATTGATCGCTGTTGATCCGTGCACGCTGTCACGGCGATAGCCACATCGTGTGCAAACGATGTCGCAGATCACAGGCGGCAAGCACACTCGACAAGGCCGCCGTCCGGCTTCGACTGCATTGGCAAGGCCGACATATTGGCGATCGTGCAGAGCTATCGCTTGCGCACGCGGACAGTCGCTCATGTGAAATGGGCTGTTGGACTTCTTCGAGACCACGAAGTCGTCGATCGCTCGCATGTGTGATACGCCGAGTTCGGTCCGATCTTGACGCTGCGTCGAATTCATGGTCGAACCTCCTCGCGGTTTGCAGTGAGGAACGCGTCGAGATCACGCGTGTCGAAGACGACTCGACCGGCGACTCGAACGAAAGCAATGCGATGCTCAGCACGTAGACGTTTGAGCGTCGGTACTGAGACCCCGAGATACTTGGCGGCCTCTCGATAACCGATACGTTGATGATTCTGTTCTTTCACTTTCTCTCGCTCTCAAAACGTGAGCGCGCCGCAATGACACATCAGACAGGGGCGGACAAAAGAACCGCACAGCGTCGCCTTGGGCGTGCTCCTACAGGGCGATAGCGCCGTGCGGCCCCTAGTCCGCCAGGATTACGGCGCGGACGGAGCGAGGACGAGAGTGTCTACGAGATGGCATATTGGATCGGAGATTGCACGTGTTGGGCCATGCCTCCGAATCGAGGAGGTCCAGAAGAGTTTGTACAGCTCAGATCGCGCGGCTCGTTCGAGACGACGCTGCGTTTCCTGTCGTTCCCGTAGCGGACGTAGGATCGCCCGGAGCGCACTGGCGAGACCGTGGGCCTTCTGGCCGACGGAATACAAGGCGTCAGACAGCTCTTCTGGAGGTTTCCAAGCGACGTTGTAGATGGTTGCACCAGTTGGTGCCGCTATTTGCGCCGCATCGTGATCTGCGTCGTGCAGTCGGGACATTTCTTCGACGATTTGAGAGGCGTCGCGTTCAGCGATTTCTAATTCTCGAACGAGCAAGAAGCTTGACTTCGTGTGGTCCCGCCGCCAGCTCGTAAAGTTTGTCATGCGGCGAGTCTAGCGAGATCACGTTGTTCGTCAAAGCATTAACCGGTTTCGATTGCGCCCTCGTGGATCTCTTGGAGGCGCACGGCGGCAGAATCCTCGGCTCCCGGCATCAGGTGCGCATAGACATTGAGAGTTGTCGAAGCGTTCTTGTGGCCGAGGTGGCGCTGCACTTCAATGATGCTTGCTCCTGCGTCGATCATCATGCTCGCACACGTGTGGCGGAGAGCGTGAACACCGACACGCGGGAGTCTCGCATCGACCAGTGCAGGCTCCCAGACACGTCGTCGCCAATTCTGGAGGCGTAGCGGGCCACCTTTTCGATCGCAAAAAATCAAAGCGTCCGGGCTGGCGGGAACGAATTCGTCGAGATGCAGCTCCAGTGCATCGACAAGGAAGGGCGGCAAAGCCACATAGCGGTTCTGGTGCGTCTTCGTTGTTCCGAAGATGAGTTTGCCGTTGACATCCGCCACTGATCGTCTGACGTGCAAACGGCGGCGAAGAAAGTCCACGTCCTGTCTGCGCAGAGCTGCCGCCTCACCCCAGCGGACGCCGGAGTAGGCCAGTAGGAGTGTGAGTACCGAATTGGGCGGACCTGCGGCATCGGCCACGGCGTGAACCTGCTCGGGCGTGAAGATCGTCGGGTCCAGGTCCGGTTGTTTGGCGATCTTGATTCCCTTACTCGGTGTGTCCTTGATGAGATCGTCGTACACAGCTGAGCGGATGATGGCGGCGAACAGGTTGTGAGCGTTGCGCTGCCGAGATGGGGAGACGCCCTCAGCGTCCATTGCAGAGACCCAAGCCTTCACGTCCGACGGCCTGATTTTGCCGAGACGGCGGTTTCCGAACGCCGGAAGGATGCGTGAACGGAGCAAGCCTTGGTAGTCGGCGATCGTCTTCGGCTTGAGGTGGGTGAGTGTCGCCATGTATCGCTCGGCTTGCTCGAGGAAAGTCGTCTTCGCACCCTGCGGGTCTCGCCAGTCGCCTCGTAGCACGTCGGCCTCGATCGTCTTGGCGAAGCTGCGCCCATCCGCCTTCGTCTTGAAAGACCGAGTGCGCTGGCGGTTGTCGGGGTCTCGGTATCGGACCTCGTAGGAGGGGCCTCGCTTGCCCGTTCGCTTTCGGATTGACGCCACAATGAGCCTCCGGCAGTTCCTCTGACCTCTTCTGATTCTAGACGATCCGTGGTGAAAATGTGGTGAAAAGGCGAACCGGCGCAGCGCGTCGAACGTTGGTGCGCCACAATATGGCCTCTGACCTGCGGCGTTCCTGGCGCCCTCGGCAAGATTCGAACTTGCGACACCCGGTTTAGGAAACCGGTGCTCTATCCCCTGAGCTACGAGGGCTGGGGCCTGCGTAAAACGTGGCGCGAAACCTGGCGCGAAACTTCGCGGTGTTGGTTTCGGGGCATTTGACGCATGCCATTTGCAGGTTAGCGGCAAGTTTTTCGGTGTTGCCCGCGAGGGCGTCCAAGATCGGCGGTATGACAGCGTCCCGACCGCCTGGGGAGTGGGAAATGAAAGTTGATCGCCTCGTTGTGTCGCGTATCCGCCCCAAAACATGTTCAAAGGGCGGGGATAGGCACCGCAAGCGGGGCTGATTCGCGCCCATTGGAGCGACTCCGGGGCGGATACGCGACAAGACCAGATTCCGGCTACGTCCACGTGGGCACAACGGACCGCCAATCGACGGGGATCCGCCTGCAACCACACCACTTGGAGCTGATTGTCTAGCGGCGGTGCGGGCGTGGAGCAATCGCGTGAGCGAGTTGACTGCGAACGCGTGACCGAGGAGGTCGACGTGAATGCTCACGACTCCGATGCTGGCGGCTCGATTCCAATACAGGTGGTCTTCGACGCCGCGGTCGGTCGATTCGGCGTCGGCGCGTGGCCGACGCAGCACTTTGCGACAGGAATCGCTGGGAGGGATCGGCGCTCGTCATGCCGAGCATTTTGCACGGCTGTTTCGATCTGGCTTGTCTCGGCGAAGACTCACTTGACATCGCCATTCAACGACTGGCAGCAGGACCAGGCCGGCGCAAGATCGCTCCGAAAGCGGGCCATCGTGCTAGCGACGACCCAGTCCCTCGACGTTGGCGAGTGACGGCACCCGCGAGCGATTTTGAAACGGAGATTGAGATGGCAAACACCCGAGGCTCGGCCAGCCCGCGCAGACGTTCCCGACGCCGGACCGCCTCCGCTGTGATCGCCGTTCTCGTGACGTTCAGTCTCGTGGCGGCGTCTTGTTCGAGCGACAGCAGTTCGGGGGGTCAGCCCGAAACGACAGGCACGGACGACATTGCGGCCCAGTTCGGTATTTCCTTCATGAAGGAAATCGGGTCGGAGACCGGCGAACAGGTCTTTTCCGCGGTGCTTCAAGCCATCGGCCTCGGAGACGCCACGCTTCAGTCGCAGGTTTCGCAAATTCAACAGGGAATCGAGGCCCTTCAGAAAGAAAACGCGGAAGAGATTGCGCTGCTCGAACAGCTCGAGTCGCAGTTGGCGACTTCTGAGTTCAAGACCCTCAACCAGCCGGTGGAGAAAGCGGCGAACACGGTCGTGGACTACCTGGAGGACCTCAACGCCTTCGTTGGGGGCTCGTCGGGAAGTACGACTACGAGCACCACGCAGCCGCTGAGCCGAGCGACTCTGCAGTCCATGTACGACAACCTGATCAACAATGTGCTGCCGGCGTTGCAGGGTATGGGCGTGAAAGACACGGGCGTGGTCGCTCAGTACATGTCGGCCCTCAACCAAACGGTGGCGGTCTCGAACACACAGCAATACTGGGACGCGATCAACCAGTATCGCAGCAACTACCAGTCGACGCTTTCGCAGATCGGCTATGTCATCTACATCATGAACAAGATCGCCGTCGAAAAGGGTTGGGAGCAGTTCAACTATTTCGACATGCAGTCACAGGCGGCCGACGTTGTCGCCGCTATGTGGAATCTCGGTGTCGGCATCGGGCAGCCGAATTATCCCTATGACGACGCCACGCCCCCGGCTGCCATGACGGCGAAGGGTCAGACCTGGCTGCTTGCGCCTCACGGCACCACCGGCACGTTCACCGGCTACGCCGACTCTGCATGCGACTCGCAGTCCTGCATCGAGCCGAAGCTCCAGGCGCTCGCCGACAATTACAATTCTGCGAATCACGGCGACACGAACTACCAGGTGAACGGTCAGAATCCCAACCTTCAACAGTACATGGCAGCCTCTGGCTTCAAGGGCGCCGACAGCAGCGGCACGGACCTGTACTGGATCTACCCGGGGAGCAGCAACATCACCGAGACCCAAACAGGCAGCAGAAGCGCCCACATGAACGCCTCGATAGTGGTTGGGCAGATCTCGGGCAGCAGCTACGCGGCGAACACGATTTGGTCGCCGAACTACGACTGTAGTGGCGGCCCCAGCGGCATGGATTGCCAGACCGGCGCCAACGCAGAGGCTATCCAATGGATCGACGATCAGCAGACCAAGGCCACAGACACAAGCCTGGCACAGTTCGCCAGCCTGGCGTTGATGGCGGCGCCGAACAACTGGCCGATCTCAACCGACAACGCGGCGATCTGCTACGTCGCGACGAACTACCCCAAACCGCCTCCGGCCGGGTCTTCTTGCCCGACCTATCCCCCTGCCGCGACCTGAGTGGGCAGCGTCTCGTCGCAGTGTGTTCAGGGGATTTGTTGGTTGAGTTGGTCGAAGCGGATTGAGCCCCAGCCGCTTGCGAGGTCGTAGCCGACTTTGGCGGTGCAGCAGCCGACGTTGAAGATGTCGTTATTGCCTTGCGTGATGTCATAGGTGATCGCGGCGGCGTTTGTTCCGGCGAGTTTGTAGATGAGGGGGTTGATGTTGCCGAGTCGGGCGGTGCGGCCATCGGCTTGGCGACCGGCGATGATCATGGCGAGGCCGCCGGCGAAGCCGGGTGCGGCCGCGCTGGTGCCGGCGACTCGTTGCCAGGTACAGGCGCCGTCAGAGCCGCAGATCGGGATGGGGCCGACCTGGGCGGGATCCGCGAGGTAGGCGACATCGGGGACTTGGCGATGTTTTGTGTCGATGCCGGTGTTGGCCTGGTAGCCGGGGCGAATGATTAGGCTGCTTTCGCTGCCGCCGCCCGCAATGTTTTGGCCCTCACCGGTTTCATTCCAGACGACCTCGCCGCTGATCGTCCCATTGTCGGTTTCGAGTTGCGTGCCGCCCACCCCGGTCACATATTGAGAGCTTGCCGGGTAGGTGACGTTCTGGCTCTTGTCGGGCGGGTAACAGCCCGACGATCCGGTGTCGCCGGCGGCGGCGACAACGGTCGTACCGACACTTACGGTGGACGCGAGGAGCCATTCGGCCATGTCGAATCCTGAGCCGCTGATGCCAGTTTCGCAGTAGGCGATGCTCGTGGAGACAATGTCGAGGGGTGTGTTCGTGTTGTCCGCGTCGTCGAGGACGGCAGCGAGCGGGAACACGATCGAGTTGTTCGTGTCGAATTCGTACATCGTGATCGCGTTCAGGGTGGGCGCTGCGAGTGTGAGCACGATCGCGTCCAGAGATGTCTCCGCGGTCTCGGCGCTGCCCGCGGCGACGTTGACGACCGTCACGCCGACCTCAGGAATGTGGCTGATGCCGCGACAGCTCGCCCAGAGCTCGAGGGAGTCTGGCGTGAATCCCGCAATCTCGAGGAGTCCGACGCGTACCGTCGCCGCCGACGCTGTATCGAGCGAGGCGATGCCGTAGTAGTCACGGGCAGCGGTGACCTCGGCCGGCACACCCGGCTGTACTCCGCCGCAGTCCGCACTCGACGGATCGTCGGACCGCGACGGTGTGGGAGTCATCGATGCCGTGACAGCGTCGCCGGTCGCGCTCGAAACGGTCGCCGTGGCGCCGGCGACACCGTCGATTCCTTGGAGTTGTAGATCCCTCGGGACCTCGAGCGCTTCGGCGGGTCGGATCACGGTCGTGCCGTCGTCGAGGCGCCACACATCGAAAGCGGTCCCGAACAGGCTCTGAGCATCGGCCACGCTCATCTTGCCGATGAGGAGCCCACCCGTAGCGTCGACCTTGCCGTCGAATCCGGCCTGCTCGAGCGCCGCCAGGGCTTGTTGTTGGACCGCAGGCGAGGCGCCGTAGCCTGTGCGGATTGCCTCAACCGTGATGTAGCGGCGGAAGAGGCTGCTGTCGGGATCTGAGATCCCGACAGCAGCCTCTTCGAGACCGATCTGGTTGCGCGAGAGACCGAACGCCACCCACAGCTGTGCGTCTGGCGACGCGCGGCCGACAAGACCCGGCCCAGAACTCACCGGCACATCGAGCGGCGGCGCACATGCACCCAACACCGACGCGAACACCAAAACGACGCACACGGCGACAAGGCGCCGACCGACGCCGTGGCGAATGCTCGGCCTCAAGGCGCCGCCCCAAGTAGCGTGAGCAGCATCACGGTCGGTTCGGTGGCGTGCACCGCATGCGGGAGCCGGGCGGGCATGTGTGTCCAGCTACCTGGGCCTGCTTCCACCGTGTCACCGTCGAGTTCGAGGCGCAGATGCCCACGCATCACTTGAATGACGGCGGGAACGGCGGCAGTGTGTTCGCTGAGTTCTTGGTCGGTGTCGAATCCGAACACGACGACTTTGACCTGTGAATCTTCGTACAGAGTGCGGCTCAAAGTCCCTTCGTCGGGAATCTCGAGTTCGGCTGCGGCATCGGGGATGTGGGCATATGACATGTCGTGTCTCCGGACGCTCCGGTGTTTGGGATCTACGGCCGGGGCGCAACCGTCGACGCAGTTCCGAGCAGACAACATTCGAGCAGACCGTGCACGGTCTGCTCATTGCACGGCGCACCGTACCAGCACCAACACCGGCGCCCCGCACCCGAACCGACCCCGTCGACGTTCCCCGCTCGAAGCCAAGATACCACCGATCGGCCGACATGGACCGACACACGCTGAGCGTCCCGTACGATTTAGTGATGAAAGCGTCATCTATTCCAGTCGTCGCAATGGCCGCCGTCGTCACGATCGCCGCATCTGCATTTGCCGTTTCGACGGCGTTGGGGCGCCGATTCCGAAAACTCTCCGTCACAAAGACACCCACGGCGGGACAGTCTGAGACCAAGTCGAAGGCCAAACCAAAGACGAAGTCAAAGGCCAAATCGAAAAAGCGCTCCGTCGGATCCAAGGCCAATTCTGAATTCCGTTTCCGCCCCGAGGACTCTGTCGCCGAAGGTGTCCAACGCATGGCCACCACACAAATCGACGCCGCTATTCACGTCTTGCAGCACACCGACGAACTCGGCGTCGTCGGGTCTGTCCACGATTTTCGGAAACGTTGTAAGAAGCTCCGAGGCATTCTCCGGATGGTTCGACCCCAGATCGGGCCCGACTATCGACGAGACAATGTGCTCCTGCGCGATGCCTCCAGATCTCTTTCGTCTACCCGAGACGCGCAGGTCATGGTCGAAACGATCGACTCCCTCATCGCGCACACGGATTCGCATTCCGTTGAAGCCGCCGAACAAGTGCGGACTCACCTCGAGGCGAACTCGCTTCGCGCCGGAGACGAACTCGAAGCACACCCCGAACTCGTCGAGCCGGCTATCGAGGCCCTTGCCGTCGTGAGGTCGAACGTAGAGCATTGGCCTCTCGAAAGTGGAGGATTCGAACTGCTGGCCGGCGGAATCGTGAAGGTCTACGGACGCGGCGCGAAGATGATGGCTATCTGCCAGAACGCCGCAATAGATGCCAACCTCCATGTTTGGAGGAAACGGACGAAGTACCTCTGGTACCACATGCAAATGCTCAGACCGACCGAACCCGCCGTCTTGAAGCCGTTTGCAAAACGCCTCAAAGGGCTCTCCGATATTCTCGGCGACGATCACGACCTGGCTGTCTTGACAGAAATGATCTCGGCGACGCCGTCTCTTTTCGGCGGAAACAAAGCCGTTGCGCTGGTGGTGACCGCCGCACGCGTGCGGCGCGACGAGCTTCAAGCCGAGGTATTCCCGCTTGGCGAAGATATCTACGTCGAGGATCCGGCTGTTTTTGTCTCGAGAATCGGCGCATACTGGGACGCCTGGCATTCACCTTCGACACCGTCAGGGCCCGCCGCGTCGGGTCGCGATCGGATCGCGATCGGATCGGGCGAAACGCAGCGCTGCGCCGCGAGCATGACTTCGCCCGGCTGATGCGAGCATAATTGTGCCCGACCGATATGGAAGGTGTTTGATGGAACCCGCGACACGACCCGAGACCGCTCCTCGATGGACCGGACAGACCGGACGGCTCGAGGTTTGGTACGCCACCGGAACGACGAGCCAGGGGACGGGATGGTGGATCCACTACGAAGGCGTTGCCCCGACCGACGGTTCCCGGCCCTATATGCACGGCTGGACGGCCGTGTTTCCGGTCGACAGCGAGCCGGTGGTGGAGCGTTTTGGTCCGGTCTTGGTTGACGAGGCGGCCGAACCTTCATTCGTAGGTTCACCAAATATGACGTCTTCGTTGGTGATTGGCGATTGTTCGATGGATCTCGGCGGCGATACCACAACGATGTCGGGCAAAGCCGGCGCTCTGTCTTGGGATGTTGCCTTCGGCGAAGCGCAATCGCCCCTGTACACGTTCCCAAGGTGGACCTGGGAACGCGAGCTCTTGCCGGGAGCTCAGATCGTGAACCTGCCCGGAAGCCGGTGTCGAGGCACGTTGAGCGTCGGAGACAACGTGGTCACGATTGACGGCGAGGGTTCGGCGGCCCACATCTATAGCCACGGCAGCGCAAATCGGTGGTCGTGGCTACACGCAGACCTAGGAAGCGGCGACCTCCTCGAGATAGTCGCAGCCGAACCGCACCTTCCGGGCAAACTCTCGGTTCCGCCCCGCCCGTTTGTTCGGCTGCGCTGCAACGACGTCGACTCGCCTCGCGTCCCCATGGTCAGCGCTCTGACCGGCGCTGCCTCTGCGACGCTTCCCGAGTGGCACACGACCGCGCTCTTAGACGCAACAGCCCGCATCAAAGTCGATGTGTCACTGAATCCGAAGAATTCCGTACAGCTCCAATACCCGCACCCGGACGGCGCTTCATTTGCATATTGCACGAACAGTGAGCGAGCATCAGCCCGGGTTGTTCTTCAGCGCTTGGGCGTCGGCGGTTGGTCTACAGAGCGCGAGTGGGACCTCGACGGTACAGCCCATGCGGAGGTGGGCTCGAGCACTCCCTGGCCCGACATTGCTTGTTTGGACTTTGTCGGCATCGACTGATGAATCGGCGGGCGATCACTGTCGAGTCTTCTGGCGTGACCCTCGCCGTCGTCGACTCGGACGGCGATGCGAAACCGCTGTTGTTTGTCCACGCTACCGGCATGTGCGCAGGTGTCTGGAACCTCGTCGCCGAGCCGTTGACGGCGAAGCGTCGTTGTCTTGCCTATGACCAGCGTGGCCACGGCGATTCGTCGAAACCAAGCGATCCCGACGCCTACGCTTGGGAGAGGCTCGCCGACGACTGCCTCGGGTTGATCCGCGAACTCGGCTTCGATCGAGTCGACGCAGTCGGTCATTCGTCCGGGGCTACCGCCCTTGTTCTAGCAGCTGCGTTGGCGCCTGATCGGTTCGATCGTCTCGTGCTGATCGAACCGATCATCTCACCACAAACGGACGTACCTGCGACCCCTTCGTCCAACCCGTTGGCAGACGGGGCGATGCGCCGTCGGACGGTTTTCGAGTCCAGGCGGGACGTTCTCGATCGGTTGTCGTCAAAGGCCCCGTACCAGTCCTGGGACAAGGACGTGCTCAGCGACTACGTCGACTGCGCAACCATCGAACTTGCGGGCGAACGCTCTCGCGGCCGCGTCGAACTGAAGTGCCCTAGGCACATAGAAGCCGAGATGTACAAGAGAGCGACGACCCACCGTGGTTACGAAGCCATGCAAGAGCTGACCTGCCCGACCCTGGTGCTATGCGGCGATGCTGGATCACCACTGCCGGTCGCCTACTGGCAACATCTAGCGTCATGCGCGCCCGACGGGGAACTCGGCATTTTGGAGGATTGCGGTCATTTCGCGCCGATGGAGAAACCTCGCCTCGTCGCGGACCGGGTCGCTACTTTCTTGTCCGACTGAGGCGAGGTCCTGATCGTTGACACCGAGCCATGCGGATTGGTATAGTGGCTGAGCCACAGAGCCACCTGTCCACGTGGGGTGGCACGTTAGCAGGTCCGGTAGATGATGGCCCAGCTCAGCACAACCAGAGCATCGGACAAACTCGAGCGTCCGAGTCTGATCGACGTTCTCGAAAGTCGGCTCAGAACCGACATTCTCGACGGCGTCTATCCGACCGGGACGTTGCTGCCGCCCGAGCGTGAGCTTGCCGCTCGTTACCATGTCACAAGAGCCTCGATCAAGAACACTCTCGTACGTCTCGAACAATTGGGTCTTGTTTCCACTCGCCACGGCGTAGGTTCCCGGGTCGAAGATTTCCGCTCTTATGCTGGGATCGAAATCGTTCCGTGGCTGATCGGCCAAGAGGGTATTGGGTTGGTGTCCGACATCTTCGAAGCGAGGCGCGACTTTGGCGCGCTTGTCGCCGGCCACGCCGCTCGGCGCATCACCGAGCCCGAGGCGGCAGAACTGAGCGGCCTCGTAGATTCGCTATTGCTGGCGCGAAGCCCGGCCGCGACGCATGACATCGAAAACGAAATCCACCGTACGATCGCCCGTATCAGCGGCAACAAAGTCTATTTACACATCTTGAACTCGGTGCTCAAAAGTTACGAACCAGTTCGCTGCCAACTAGATGTCACGTTCGCCGACGCGCCTGGCGTTGCGGAAGCAATCCGCCCGCTTGTCGACGCTATCGAAAACCGAGATGTCGATGGTGCACGACGGGCGGCGGACGTGTACATGAGCGCCACCGAAAGGCCGATGCTCGATGTCATTGCAGGACTCGCCTTAGGAGACAACCCATGATCGGATTCGGATTCGACGAGACAATGGACGGCGCGGTCATTTTCGACGGCGAGCGATTCGACCGTCTGGTGAACTTTACGCTTTCAATGACTGGGCGCCATATTCACCACCTTGCGACGACGGCCGAACTCGCAGCGGTCGGTATCATCCACATCGACGGGTTCGCCGAGAGCGCCCCGGTGGTCGGCGCCTTTACGATGTCACCGTTCACCAAACGTCATGTCGTCTATCGTCTCGAATTCACGTCGGACGAAGGCGCCCCTTGCAGTTTCGAAGGGCACAAGTACATCGACTATCGGCGTCCGTTTCAAACCTGGACCACCTTGCACGTGACCCTGGCGAATGACACCGGCAACCAGATCGCCGAGGGGACCATGAGGTTTCGTCTCCGCGACGACCTCAAAGAACTCGCCGCCAGCTTCGGGCCACGCCGTATCGGATCGACCGTATGAGTGGCGCCGGTACGACCCGTTTCAGACGAGGTACGGCCGCGATCGCGCTGGCGTTCTCGCAAGCCCTCCTACCCGACGGCGACCGCTTTGCCGCCGCCGACGAAGAGACCGTCCGTCGACTAGAAGAGATATTGTCTGGGTATGGCCCGGTGGTGTTCAAAGGCTATGGCCTTCTGCTCACCGTCTTGGACGCTGTAACCCGATTTGGCCATGCCGGGCGACGGTTCAGACGGCTTCCACGCGAAACTGCCACAAGAGTGCTTGTCGACTGGTCTGGCACGGGCGGCCTCAAGTCTGCACTGATCGCGGCGCTGGCGGCGCCGGCGAAAGTTGCGTTCTTCGACGATCCGAAGATATATGCAACGCTCGGCGGCGTGTGGCGACCGACCGAGCCCGCCGTCGATCACGGCTTCGGCAATGACAATGCTGATCTGGTATCCCATAGCCAACGTTGGGAATCCCAGATCATCGAGAGTTCTGACTTCGATTTCGACGAGATCGAGTGCGATGTCGTGGTGGTCGGCACGGGTGCGGGCGGCGCCGTCATGGCAAAGGAGCTGTCTGATCACGGGCTGGCCGTTCTGATGGTCGAAGCCGGGCCATATCTCAAGCGCCAAGACTTCAGCGGTGCGACAGTACCGAACATTCAACGAATGTATGTGGGTAAGGGCATGACCGGCGCGATCGGCAACGCTGCGATCCCGATACCGTTGGGCCAACTCGTCGGCGGCACGACGGCAATCAACTGCGGGACCTGCTTTCGGACGCCGTCGTCGTTGCTCGTACGTTGGGCCGACGAACTCGGCAGCGCCGATCTCATGCCCGAGCGCATGGAACAGTATTTCGAACGAGTCGAGTCCGTTCTTCAAGTCGCCGACGCAGACCCAAAATATGTCGGCGCGGTCGGTGAGATCATCGGTCGTGGCTGTGACAAGCTCGGATACGCGCATCGGCCTCTTCGACGCAATGCTCCCGACTGTGACGGCGCCGGTGTGTGCACGTCGGGATGCCCGACAGGCGCCAAGCGTTCAACCGACGTTTCCTACGTTCCGCTTGCGCTGGCGAACGGCGCTCAGCTCGTGACGAACATGAGAGCCGACGCCGTGCTACTCGAAAATGGGGTCGCAGTAGGGCTCACCGCTACGGCCCGCGACACTGGACGGCGCGTTCGAATTCGCGCTCGCGCGACAGTTCTGTCGTGCGGCACGCTGACGACGCCGACGCTGCTCCAGCGCCAAGGGTTCGACGCGTCGTTGAAGCACATTGGTCGGCACCTGTCGATCCATCCTGCCGTCGGGGTCAGCGCTCTCTTCGACGAGGAAGTAAAGGCTTACAACGCTATCCCGCAGGGGTATCTGGTCGACGAGTTCCACCGTGACGGATTCATGCTCGAGGGCTGCACTGTGCCGATCGACGTAGGGTCCGCACAGTTCGGCGCCGTCGGAGACGACCTGATCGAGGTCATGGAGTCTTACGACCGCATTGCCAGCTTCGGCGTGATGGTGGCAGACAGATCTCGCGGCCGGGTCCGCCCCGGAAAGAACGGCCGACCGCGCATCACCTACTGGCTCGGTCGCCAGGAGCGACAACGCCTGCGCCGAGGTGTCACTACTTTGGCTCGCATCTTTCTTGCCGCCGGCGCCGTCGAGGTCTATCCGGGCCTACGAGGGATGCCACGACTGCACGACGCGAGCGAACTCGAACGCCTGGCGGAGTCTCGAAATCCAAGCCGAGATTGGCTGTTGAGCGCGCATCACCCAATCGGCACATGCCGGATGGCCCGATCGCCATCGACAGGCGTCGTGTCCGCCGACCACGAGGTCTTTGGTACGCCCGGCCTCTACATAGCCGACGGCAGCGTGCTACCGAGTTCACCCACAGTAAATCCGCAAGTCACGATCATGGCTCTCGCCACCAGAGCTGCCGACCGACTTGCAAACCGCCTCAATAGCTCATAGAGCACGATTGAGTCGGACGATGAGCTGTTCTCGCATGTCGCGGATGAGGGCGTGAGTCCCCGCCACTGACGCATCGTCTCAATGTCATCCCGGCAGTCACCGACAATGGACTAGTTTGTCTCCGTTCGTCGGCTTCATTCGAGCCTACACACGCCAACCCGGGGGGCTAGAAGTGCCAGGGCCCATGGATGCGACTCCCCTCGATCTTCTTGCAGGACGCCCCGATCGTGTTCTGTTGGCCAGCACCGGTGTCGAGACCGCATCGCCATTCTGGGGGATTTGCGCGGCAGAGCCGTTCGTCGTCGTGTCATCGGATACCGACGGGTTCGGCACGACGCTGGAGTGGCGGGAGGCCGGTCGAACGGAATTGGCCCAACATCCCTTCGACGTAGTGCGCGATCTCATGCGGAATCTGAGCGGGGCGTCGGACACGCCGGCATCGTTTGTCGGCTATTGCGCCTACGACATCGCCCGGAGCTTTGAACGCATACCGACGATCGCACGCGACGACCTGGCGTTCCCGAGCTGTCGGCTCGCCCTCTTCGATCACGGATTCCGCATCGGCCCGGGCGGATGGACACCATTTTCCGCCGCGCTCGACGGCGACCACCAAGGCGCAGCCCACCGGCTCGACGAACTCGAGGACGCGCTGAGTAACGCGCCGGCACGCCACGAAGTCGACCCGCCGTACACCGCGCCCGTCGAGTTCGCTTCGACACTGAGCGAGGGGGCATATCTCAAAGCCGTCGCCCAAGTCAGGGACTACATCGAAGCGGGCGATGCGTACGAAGTAAACCTGTGCCGGTTCCTTTCGCAACCCTGGCGCCTGGGAGGCGACGCACTGCGGCGGCGGCTGCATGCCGCCACCGCGGCGCCGTTCTCCGCGTACATCGAGTGCGCCGAAGGCGAGATCGTGAGCGCATCGCCGGAGCTTTTTCTGCGAGTTGTCGGGCGAGCCGTCGAGACCCGGCCGATCAAGGGCACCGCAGCGCGCAGCAGGGACGCCGCAGAGGATGCCAAACTCGCCGGCCGGCTTCTGTCCAGCCCCAAAGATCGCGCCGAGAACGTGATGGCCGTCGATGTCGCCCGCAACGATCTGGGCCGGGTCTGCGACTATGGGAGCGTCGATGTGCCTTCGCTGTGCGTCCTCGAGTCACATCCCCACGTTCATCATCTCGTGTCGACCGTACGCGGGCGCCTGAGGAAAGATCGCGACACGCTCCACCTGCTCGCTGCCTGCCTGCCTGCTGCATCGGTAACCGGGGCGCCGAAGATTCGCGCAATGGAGATCATCGAAGAGATCGAGCCCACTCGCCGCGGACCGTATTGCGGCACGATCATGCGCCTGGGCCTAGACGGGACTCTCGAGGCGAGTGTCGCGATTCGCACGACAGTGCTGCGCAATGGACGGGCGCATTTCGGCGTGGGCAGCGCGATAACGTTTGACTCTGATCCCCAAGCCGAACTCGACGAGACTTGGCACAAGGCTGCGGGTTTCATCGAAGCGTTCGCGGAGCCGCTTGGCGCGGACCGGAGGCGCTCAAGTTGGCGTACCTGACGAAACCACGAGGCCACCGCGTCGGTATGGCCGACAGAGCCTTTCGGTACGGCGATGGCCTGTTCGAAACCGTACGCGCGTACGGTTCGGCTCCGCACCGGCTGGGCGAGCACCTCGGGCGGTTGCGGGCCTCGATGCTGGCGCTCGGATACGAGGCGCCGGACGACGTGCTCGAAGGCACGGTGGGCGACGTGGCGTCGCTGCTACGCGACGCAGGCAGCAGTGACGCCGCCGTGCGAATCGTCGTCAGCCGCGGCGACGGTGGCCCGTTCGAGACCACGGGTGAGCCCTGGCGCCTCGTCGACGTCGAGGCTATCGAGACGGCGGCGGTGCGCCCGGCAGTCACCTTGGCGCGGATCGACGGCGCCCATACACCCGGCGATCTGTTCCGGGCCCACAAGTCGACCAGCTTCCTTCGCGCTATCTGGGCGCGGCGCGAAGCGGTCCGACTGGGCGCGACCGAAGCGCTCTACGTGTCCGCCGACGGACTTGTCGGCGAGGCCTCCACGGCCAACGTGTTCGCCTCGTTCGACGGCCTGCTCGTCACGCCACCCCTCGACGGCATTGTTCCCGGGATCGTTCGCTCGGACGTCATCTCCGTCGCCCGAACAGAGGGCATGATCGTGGCTGAGCGTCCGTTGCGCGTAACCGAAATCGCCGAGGCCGACGAGATATTCCTCACTAGTTCGCTCGCCGAACTCGTGCCCGCCACGATGCTCGACGGTCGGCCCGTCGGCACCGGCGCCCCAGGCCCTGTTTGGGCAACACTTCTGGCACGCTATCGGGACCTGTCCCCACGATGAGGCCGCCTTCCAGACCGAAGACTGGGCCACCAATCCGCGCTGGCTAGTAGGATCGCCACGTGACCAAGGCCGTTCCGCTCTTGCAAATGATCACTGCCGATTCGGGTGCGAAGTGAGCACGGACGTGATCGTGGTCGGCGCCGGGGCGATCGGCCAGGCGATCGCCTGGCGATGCGCGCAGCAGGGCCTGGACGTGCAGACGGTCGATCCCGAGCCCGGCCAGCACGCTTCCTGGGTGTCGGCGGGCATGCTCGCGCCGGTCACCGAGGTGCATTTCGGGGAGCAGATGCTGCTCGAACTCAACCTCGCCTCATCTCGCCGTTGGCCAGAATTCGCGACCGAACTCGGCGACTACACAGACGCCGACGTCGGCTATCGGGAATGCGGCGTCCTCACAGCGGCCCGCGACCAAGACGACAACGCAGTGCTCGACGATCTGTTCACGTTCCAGCGCAAGCTCGGACTCGATGTCGAACGGCTACGAGGCCATGAGTGCCGAGAGCTGGAGCCGGCACTGGCGCCAACCGTCCGCGGAGGCATCCTGGCGGCCGACGATCATCAGGTCGATCCACGCCGGCTGCTTGCAGCGCTCGGGTTCGCATGCCAACGGGCCGGTGTCCGTCACCGAACCCGAGCGGCCGTCAAATGCAGCGGTCGCGATGTCGTCCTCGACGACGGCGCCCAGCTCGAAGCCGATGTCGTCGTCGTAGCGGCCGGAGCGTGGATGTCACGGCTGGTCGACACGCCGGCCGGCAACCCTGTGCGGCCCGTCAAGGGCCAGATAGTTCGGCTCCGCAACCGCGGCCCGGCCCTCGCGACACGCACCATTCGCGGCCTCGACGTCTACATCGTCATCCGGCCCGATGGTGAAATTGTGATCGGAGCGACGAGCGAAGAACAGGGCTTCGACACCTCGCTGACCGCCGGCGCCGTGCACAAGCTCTTCCGCGCTGCGTCCGAACTCCTGCCCAATATCATCGAGATCGAGTTCGTCGAGGCCTCCGCCGGTTTGCGCCCGGGATCACCCGACAACGCACCCCTCATCGGCCGCGCGTGCGAGAACGGCCCGGTGCTCGCCGCCGGGCACTACCGCAACGGGATACTGCTCACGCCCATCACGGCCGACCTCGTGGCCGAGTACGTGACAACGAGCGCGATGCCGTCCCTCGGCCTCCCGTTCGACCCGGCGAGATTCAACTGAAGACTGCCGAAGAAATCGGCGGCACCCTCGTTTGCATGCACCATCGTTTATGTGGTCGACCGCGTCGGCTAGTGCCAGAGTGACGTGAGGGCGATGTCGACATCGGCGGCGACGGACGCTCCTGAGTTCGCGACGGCCTTGTCTGAAGGCCCGCTCGACGGCGTGTGATCGACTTGGTCGAGCGTGGCAGCGACCTCGGCGGTGATGAACCTGCTTGGTAGCGACAGTGTGTGTGCGCCGGTTCGTGGCCGTCGGCGTTGATGGTAGAACCGCATTGGGTACGTCAGGTGAAGTCGTTCGCGTGCTCGGGTGACTGCGACGTAGAGCAGTCGTCGTTCTTCTTCGATCGACTCTGGCGACGAGGTCGCCATGTCCGACGGGATGCATCCGTCACTGACATGGAGTACGTAAACATGGTCGAATTCGCCGCCTTTTGCCGAGTGGATCGTCGATAGTGTCAAGTAGTCATCATCTAAGTGGGGTGGCCCGGCCAAGTCCGATGTCGACGCCGGCGGGTCGAGCGCGAGTTCCGCGAGAAACTCGGCTCGTGACAGGCTGCGGGCGGCGAACTCGACGAGCGTGTCGATGTCTGCGATACGGGGTTCGGGGTTCGGGTAGTTCAACTCGAAGAGTGTGGTGAGAACCGGGCGTAGCGCTTCGATCTGTGATCCGGGTGGCAAGTCGCTGCCATGGGCGACGTCATTCGGGCCGATAACACATTCGCGCATTGCAGCGCGCAACGCGTCGGCATGTTCGACTGCGTCTGCCGGCAGGTCGGGTGGACGCGTCAACCATCGGACGAGCGGGTCGGCAGCGCCGGCGAGTTCGCCAACGATCCGGTCGGCGGTTTTGACGCCGACTCCGGGAAGCAGACTGAGCACACGCGTCCAGGCGAGTTCGTCACGCGGGTTTTCCAGGATCCTCAAGGCGGCGAGGGTATCTTTGATCGCTGCCCGATCCAAGAACCGGAGCCCACCGAACTTGACGTATGGAATATCGCGACGGTTGAGGGCGATTTCGAGGCCGTCGGCGTGGTGGGCTGTGCGAAACAGCACGGCTTGGTCGCGCAGCATCGCACCGCGTTCGCGGGCTTCGAGCACGCTGTCGATCACGTAGTCGGACTGTGCGGTTTCGTCGGCGCAGGCGACCAGCACAGGACGCGGATGCGCGCTCATTCCGTTCGTGTTGTCGCGGGCTGATCTCAGCGTCTTCGGAACCACATCGGTCGCTGCAACCATGAGAGCGTTTGCTGTGTCGCATATCGGCTGGGTCGATCGGTAGTTCGTTTCGAGGCGGCAAAGCCGCGCTCGCGGGTGTCGGTCGGCGAATTCGAGCATGTGCCGGCTTGTTGCCGCCCTGAACCCGTAAATCGCCTGCGCATCATCACCGACCGCGAACAGTTCCGGAGACTGCGGCGATCCGTCGCAGAGTCTGTCGACGATGTCTGACTGCAACGAGTTGCAATCCTGATATTCGTCGACGAGCAGGTGATCCCAGTCGGCCCGAAGCGCCACAACAGCGTCGGTGCCGCAAAGCGCTCGCCAGTAGATCAGCATGTCGTCGAAATCGAGCATTTGCTGGGATCGTTTGGATGCGACGTAGTCGTCGAAAATCGCGGCGATCGCTTCTGCATGCTGTCGACACCAGCCGAATTGCTCATCGAGCACTTCGGCGAGCGGGCGCTGGGAATTGACGACATGCGAGTAGATAGCGAGCAACGTCGACTTCGTCGGGAACCGTCGCGCTCGTCCGGTAGTTACGCTATGGCCGAGTCGCGCACGCGCAATGGCGATCAGATCTTGCGCATCGCCTTGATCGAGCACCCCAAATGTGTCGTCGAGGCCAACATGGTCGTGAAAACGCCGCAGTACCCGCGCCGCTACAGAATGAAATGTGCCACCAACGACGCGTCTTGCCTCAGGCGCCGCCGACATTTGCGCTGCACGGGCAATCATCTCTGCCGCGGCACGGCGCGCGAACGTCAACAAGACGATCCGTTCGGGTGCAACGCCGTCGGCGACCAAAGACGCAACACGCGCCGAGATCGTCGACGTCTTGCCCGTCCCGGCCCCGGCCACAACACAGGTCGGAGCGCCCCGACCCATCACGGCTTCACGTTGATCCGGGTTCAGTCGGGCGAGCCAGCGGGGACTCTCATCTGCTTGCATAGACACACAGACTAGAACATTTGTTCGACGCGCGGTCGCCGGCGCTCTCTCTAGGTCGAACGGCGACGCGCTACCACGAGCGTATCCAGTGCGGTGCGATCGCCGTCGGGGGTCGAGACCACGCGATCAACGACTTCGGAACGTTCAATGTCGAGACCGGCCTCACGAAGCACCGAGGCCGTCTCCCCTGGCGAATAGCAGACCTCGGCCGACGGCGGCCCTCCGTAGCCGTTGGCGACATTGCACCGGTCATGTGCAATCACAAACACGACACCTCCGCCGACCGTACTGGCAGCGGCAAGTTCCAGCGCCATTAGCCGCTGTTCCCGAGGCAGTTGCAGATACGACAATACGACGAGATCGAACCCCTGCCTGCTCCCCAACTCCCAACCGAGCACGTCGGCCACCTCGAAGTCGACCGAAACACCGAAATCGGCGGCGAGACGCCGGCCCTTTTCGATCCCGACGGCAGAGAAATCTACAGCGGTGACTGCCCAGCCCCGACGCGCCAGCCACACGGCGTTGCGTCCTTCCCCCGCCCCGAGATCGAGAGCCCGTCCCGGCGATTCGTCACCGAGTTGAGACTCGACGAACTCGTTGGCCACGTCACTCCACAAGTACTCGCCGGCCGAATACCGCTCATCCCACGCGTGTTTGTCCATTCCTCATCCACTCTGCCCTCGCAGCGGCGGGCTTTAGCGTCTTGACCGAGATCGATGTCGCGGCCACGCTCAAAGCTACATTGGATGATGCTCGCGGTCTCCACGCGCCGGCGCGCGAGGCGGCAGGCCAGCTCGAGGCGGCGATCCAATCGCTCAAATGACTTGGAGAAAGTGGCTTTTCGCTCTTTGCGACGGTAGAGTTCTGCCACATCGTGATGGCATCGATTCTGTTTTCTATGTGGAGGAACAATGAAACGCATCGCAGCGTTCGTTGTCGTGGTCGCTTTCGTCTTCGCGGCATGTTCGAGCACCCAAACGGCCACCAACGGCGGTGACGGCGACGGCGGAGGAACCGGCGATTCCGGCTCTACGTGGTGCGAGCTGGCCCGGCAACTCGACGAGGACGGCGAGAAGGTAGCGCTGGCCTTCTTCGACTCAGGGTCCACGGCGACCCTTCTCAAGGATCTGTTCGCCCAATTCAACTCGGTGGTCGACGAGGCGCTGGCCGTCGCGCCGTCTGAGATCAAGGCGGATGTCGAGGCGCAGGCCGCGATGATGCAGGAGATCGAAGCAGAGTACGCCAAGGTCGACTACAGCGTTGCGCAGCTCCAGGCGACCAACCCGAACGCCTTCGACCGCTTCAACACCCCCGAAATCGCCGCAAGGTCGCAGCGCATCGCCGACTACAACGAGCGGGTCTGTGGCATCAGCCAGGAGGAAGAGATCATTACGCCGTAGTCGCCGAGCGCCCTTCCCGGCGCGACTCAACCCAGGTCGGAATCACGACCCAGCTGAAGATCGCGACGAGTGCGGTACCGCCAAGTGCGCCCGCAGCGAAAGACGCGGCGAACATGACGGCCGTGACGAGGTACACGGACGCCGAAACAGCGACGCCCATGAGCAAGGTGCCGATATTCGCGATCGATAGCGCCATACCGAGCGAAAGTGTACGGGCGCCGAAGTTGCCGAATCTGAGCCAGTGAACATGTTGATGGACCGTGGGGGCCGTCAGCATTATTGTCGCGGCCGCGGACGCGGTGAACGCCACGAAAAAGGCGACAGTGTGCGCCGCGACCTTGTCGAATCGCGACTGCGAAACCAGCGACACAAAGAACGCGAACAAGACCGCCATCGCCGGGATGAAAGCCTGCAAGCCCTCATGCAATTGTTGTAAGGCTCGCTGTTGTTCGTCTTCGAGTTCGGCGACCGGCAGGTCCACATGTGTCGTCAAGAGCGCCGCGGCGACGTGCGCAGTGCCCGATGTGGCGCTCATAGCAGGCGAAACGGGCCTCGACGACGTCGCCGTGGCAGAGAACTCGGCGTCTCGCCTCTTTTCGAGCCGGGAAGGCAGCCAGATCCAGACGAAAATCGCGGCTAGTGCGAGACTACAAAAGGCAGGGATCGCGACCAACACGCCGTAGACAACCGAAGAGACGAGATAAGTGCCGGCTACGATCGTGACGCCGATCAGCACCGTGCCTATGTTTGCACTCCGCAGGGCCACGTCGAGTGCGAGCGAGCGAGAGCTGAAACTCCCCCACCGCCACCAGTGAATTCGCTCCTGGACAGAAGGGGCGACAAGCAGGATTATCGCGAGTGCCGAGGAGATGAACGTGACGTAGTAGACAATGTCGTCGCCGAGACTGATCTTTGCGAAGCCCGACTGGAATGGCAAGGCCAGCAAGAAGGCGAACATGATGCCGGCGGCGGGCAGGAACGTACGCAAGCCCGCGAGGAGTCGCCGGAGTGCGAGCTGTTGAGATTCTTCGAGATCTGCGGACAAACCTGCGTCCGGGCTGCGTGTGGTCGGCTGGTCTCCGGGCGAAGGCGTGGTAGTTCGTGGCGGGGCCTGTGGTGACGTGACGGTATCTGCAAGACCGAGGTCGCGGCGTCCCTCGATCCATAACGGGAGCGCAAGCCAGGCCACGAACGTCGTGGCAGCGATCACTATGAAGACTGCGACGTCGAGGCCGACGTCTTTGAAGACGACGTTCGTGACGAGATACACCGCAGCGATGATCGTGATGCTCATCAACAAGGTCCCGATGTTCGCGGTCCAAAGGGCAAGATCGAGCGGAAGCGTGCTGGTATCGAAGTTCCGGCGCCGCGTCCAATGCACCCGTTCGTGGACACTGGGCGCTACGAGGAATACCGTCGCAAACGCAGATGCAACGAACGACACATAGAACAGCGCCATGTTCGCTGTGCCGACATTGTCGAAGCCTGCCTGGAACGGTAGCGCCAAGAGGAAAGCAAAAATGACTGTCGTACCCGGCACGAAAGTACGCAGACCCTCCAAGAGTCGCCGGAGAGCGAGTCGTTGGTTCTCTTCGGGTTGCTGCTCTGACTTTTCGCACAGATTCGCTTCGCCCAGGTTTGCTTGGAAGGCCGGTGACGGTCGATCACGATCGGAAGTGCCGCCGACCTGCGACCGCGGCGACATGGCCACGTTGGCGATCTCGGGCACACTGCGCCTTCCAACCCATATCGGAAGGACCGCCCAGCCAATCACCAAGACCGCCGCCGTGCCGATGCTCGCCGGCACGCTCGCCGCCAGACCGAACAGAGCGTACGAGACGAGATAGACACCGCCGACGACCGACACGCCCAGTAGCGCGGTGCCGATGTTGGCCGACAGGAGCGCAACATCGAACCCAAACAGGCGAACTCCAAAGTTCTTGTATCGAAGCCAATGAACACGTTCTTGGACACTCGGCGCTGTCATGAGCACCATCGCTAGAGCCGAAGCAATAAACGTGACGTAAAACGCCACCATGTCGTGAATTGTGACTGTCCGCAGAAAATTCGACTGAAACGGTAGCGTCAACAAGAACGCGAACATGATGCCCGCGGCAGGGATCGATGTACGCAAGCCTTGGAGGAGGCGCCTGAGCGCAAGTTGCCGGCCCTCCTCGAGGCTATCTTCGGGGTGGTCGCCAGGTCCCTCGCTCCTGCCGACGCCACCGCTCTCCTTCAGCAGGCTTGGGTCGGCGCCTACTTCGCCGGGTGTCGCCGCAGCAACAGACCACGTCGCGGCGTCACGGAGTCGTCCGCATCGAAACGACGCCGCCTCTCGACCACCAATGGAAGGACGTACCAGCATGTGACCGCGAACACGCAGGCGACCACCACCACGGTGACCGCCATCGAGAAGCTCAAAACGACCTTCGCGATGAGATAGACAGACAACACGATCACGACGCCCATCAAGAGCGTGCCAATGTTCGCGGTCACGAGGGCTACGCCGACGGGAAGGTCACGCGACTCGAAATTCTTACGGCTTTGCCAGTGCACACGCTGTTGAACACTCGGCGCAATCAGCAAAGCCGTCGCGACCGCAGACAAGACGAACGTGGCATAGAACACCCGCACGGTCGAAACGTCCACATTGGCGAAGCCAGACTTGAACGGCACCGCGATCAAGAAGGCGAACAGCACAGACGTGCCGGGCACGAACGTGCGCAGGCTCATGAGAAGTCGCTCCAGCGCCTGTTGCTTATCGCGTTCGAGACGCGGCCCGCCGCGGGCCTCACGCAAAATGGGCCTCAGTTCATCTTCGATTGTTCCCGCCTGCTAGAGCACATGCGAGAATCTACCGGACTGCACGGCTCCCGACAGTCCCCCGAAGTGCTGGCATCGACTATCGAAGGCATCCTGCGGGAAAACCCGAACATCGAAGGGGCTGCAATCGCTCACACATGCGCTGCAGCTCTCAATGAGTATGCACGCCTGGCGCAGCTCTACGACGAAGAAGCAGGGACCAACAGTGCGACGCTGGAGGCGCTCGTAGCCTCGATGGCTGCTCTCAACTGAATCGCCCTGGGTTCGTTGGAAACCAATAAGCCGAGTCTCCAACGAACCCAGGGCGATTCAGTTGGCGACGTCCCGTTAGGCGATCGTTGAACGGGACATTTGAAATCGGCGATTTCGACCGCGTTTTCCCTGGTCGGCATGTCCCGTAAGACCCGTCCGCAGCCATTCCCGATGACGGGAGGCTAAACGGTTACACTCCGGCGCCATGGGACTCGCCATCGGATACGCACGATGCTCAACCGACCGTCAAGACCTCACCGCGCAACGCGACGCGTTGGAAACCCTTGGTGTCGCTTCCGATCGGATGTATGTCGATCACGGTCTGACCGGAACGGACCGCGAACGGCCCGGACTACGCGAGGCACTTTCGGCGTGTCGTGACGGCGACACATTCACCGTGACAAAACTCGACCGGCTCGCCCGATCGCTCCCCGATGCGCGTGATATTATCGCTGATCTCACCGGCCGCAACGTGAAGTTGAACATCGGCGGGTCCGTTCACGATCCCGACGATCCGGTCGGCCGTCTTTTGTTCAACGTGTTGGCGATGGTCGCCGAGTTCGAGTCCGATCTGATACGGATGCGAACCCGCGAAGGAATGAAGACCGCGAAAGCGAAGGGACGTCTGAAAGGCAAACGGCCCAAACTCGCCCCGAAACAAGAACAACATCTCGTGTCTCTATATAAGGATGGTGATTCGACGACGGCCGAACTCGCTGAGATCTTCAAAGTCGGCAGATCGACCGTGTATCGGGCGATCGAACGAGACCGAGCAAGATCGGCATGATCAAACAATCCCGCCGCCGCAAAGCCCGATATGGGGGCCGATGCGTCTACGCGGCATGTGACATCGCTGTCGGCGATCCGATCGTGTACGCCGAAGAAGGCTGGCACTGCCAAAGCTGCGCGGATGCCCGCAACATCGACGCATCGCCATCACGATCGCCGAGCGAACATCTGACCGAGGCGGACAACGCTGCGCTCGCCGCATTCCTTGGCGACCACACCACAACCGCCAAGCCGTTCTGAAATTCAGATCGCAACGAAACCCGCAGAACAGGCTCAAAACCGATCGCT
>SDBV01000895.1_pt1 | contig 43456 bp, 69 predicted proteins | sample 2277081 | NCBI WGS metagenome assembly SDBV01 (sample SAMN10402039, study PRJNA504765) | marine sediment metagenome | isolation source: marine sediment core GS10_PC15, 223 cmbsf | place: Arctic Ocean: Southern Knipovich Ridge | collected 2010
TTTATCAAACTCGCGAACCGGAATTTTGAGAAACCGCCTTAATTCGTCGATAGAGGGGGCCCGGCCATTGGCCTTATTAAATTCTTCCATACCGGTTTTGATTATTTTGGTGCGAGTTAAGACGGTTCTAGGGACCCAGTCCCGACGCCTCATTTCGTCTATAACCTGGCCCCCTATCCGCCTTTGTGCGAAAGACTGGAATTTAACGCCGCGGTAAGGATCGTAGCGCTCTATCGCGTCCAGAAGGCCGACCGTAGCATCGGACATAATCTCGTCGAATGTGATTTGCGGGGGCATGCGGCGAGCTATTCGAGTCGCCACATAATCGGCCAGAGGTAAATAAAACTCGATTAGGCGTCGGCGCGCTTCGGTGGACCCAAGCTTTTTATAAGCTCGCCACAGGGCCCGGACGTCCGTTTCCGAGTATTGCGCCAAAGCGATCAAGTCCGGGCGGCTCCCTACGGGACGACTGGAATTTCGAGCTTATTGTCCTGTTTAGGCGACGATACATTCCCGCCGCCAAGCTCGACGGTCGTAGCTTGGTCGTAGTGGATCTCTAAACGGACGTCGCCTTCCGCTTGGATGTTAACCCGAATATCCTTCGAAGTCGGTAACGCCGGCGATTGGGACGCCTGGCAGCCGATCAATAAAGCCGCGAGTAAAGTTAAGCCGATTCGGTACATAGCGAAGAATTCTATCGTACGGGGCTGGGAATACCAATAGCCCGCCGACGGAGTAATGTAATGTCTGATCCCTTCAAGAGCTCCGGTACGGCTGGGGCCGCAACCGTGGACGATACCGCGGTCCCGCTAATTGCGGCGGTTCCGAAACGAATATTTAAGCATCTGATGATCATTAACGAAGGTGCGAAAGAAGGTTTCTTTAAGATAGGCAGTAATGGCGTACCCGTCCGGATCGCCAAAGCAATTGAAGCGTTCGACGACGTCGTTATCGAAAATGAGCAAGTTTTTATCCAACGCGAAGCGGGCGGCTCGAACATGACGAAGGTTTTCGGGGTCATTTGGTAGCCAAAGGGGCGGGTTATGTCAGGCGGCGCAATTTTCAGCGAAGACGCGGGGCATAAGTCTGTAATTATGGCCGGAGCTCCGGGCGTTAACGACGACATAAACGCCGGTTTCGAGCCCAACGATAAATGGCTCGATGATAGCGTCGATCCCCGCGAGGTTTACGTTAATCTCAAAAACGATGCAGGGGCCGCCGTCTGGGAAAAGACCACGACCGGCGGGGAGGCGCCCGCGGCTCATACCCATGTACTCGTAGATATCACCGATCTTGATACTGTTGGCGATCTTGTCATCTCAAAGGTGGGTCCACCCGGTGTAACGGAGGATAGTGATTCTGATTGGGTAGTGGGCGATCACATTTTTGATACTAATACGGGAATCATTTGGGCCGCTGAAGATGTTTCAGTTGGTGCTGCTGTATGGAATCCAATAAATAGGATTCTTCCCGGCTCAGTTACAAATGCTCAATTAGTCGATATGCCGCAAAGGACATTTAAGGGCAGGAATTTCGGGGCGGATGGTCCGCCGCAGGATTTGACGCGAGCGGAAGCGACAGCCCTAATAAATAACTTTGACGACGCATTAGACGGTACGGCTCCGCCCTCTGGCGGGGGTACAGATAATTTCCTTCGTGCAGACGCCGCATGGGCCGCTCCACCTGACACAGTGTACGTCCACCCTAATCACTCGGGAGAGGTTACGTCAGTTGCCGATGGCGCGCAAACGATTACACCTAATGCGGTAACAAATCCGAAACTGGCCGACATGCCTGCTAATACTTTCAAGGGCAATGATACCGGCGGTGCGGCTGACCCCAAGGATTTAACGGTTGCTGAAATGCAGGCCGCATTAAGCATTGTGGACGCCGAGGACGTGTTTACGTGGGTATTGAATGGCGCCCTAAACACGGGAGCCGGTCAAGACGGGATGAGGGTCGCGAGAAAGTCTGGGACGATTCTAGGGGTGATTGCATCGGCTGGTCAAAGGGGCGGGGCTGGCTCCGGCGGTTCGTCATTATTTGATATCAACAAGCACGTTCCAGCAAAACCAATCACTATACAGCGGAATAATACCTCGGGCGTAACGATTTACACCACACAAGCCAACAGACCCGACATTGCTGGCAACGCAGCCAATACTCAAAACGCAGTTAAGCAGGCACCGGCACCCGATGTAACGGCTTTTCTTGCCGGTGACTTTTTCTCAATGGACGTCGATGACGACGGAGACACGGGCGGAAACTCGCCGATGGATATTGTAGTGGAAGTCTTTGTCAGATATAACGCTACGTAAGGCTGATCATGTCAACAAATTACATTCCGGAAGTTGGGAATACTGCCGCAAGGGATGCGATCCTGTTTCCTGAAACCGGGCGGCTTTTCTGTAATTCCGAAACCGGACAAATCGAATTTTACGACGGGGCCGTCTGGGCGGCTGTCGGCGGCGGCGGTGGGATGTGGACGTCAATCGAAAAACAAGTTATTGGCGGGGCGGTGTCTCAGGTTGATTTTGAAACAGGATTAACAGGCAAGGACGCATTTAAGCTTGTAGGATCAAACATAGAGTTAGATGGCAATGCTGCGGTGCGTATTCGTGTCAAAGCCGCTGGCGTCTACAAAGTGGGGGCGGCGGATTACGAATACGCCCACCATGTCATCGGCGCCGGTGGCCCGAGCTCCGAACAGAACGCCAATTCCGCTTTCATCGAAATGAACTTCTCGCTTGTTCTTGGTGAGGCTGATGAGCGATTTGGTTTCGAAATTTTATTCCAAGACATAAGCCAGGTTGCGGACCATGTATTTGCATTTAGGGCTTGGTATACCAGTGCCGCAAATATTTTTCAGGTCACACACGGCGGCGGTACATACGTAACCGGTGACGATATCGAAGGTGTCCGGATTTATCCGTCGACCGGAAACATCGATAGCGGCGTAATGGAACTATTCGGGAGATAATCAATGCCAATTACCAAAGAGGAAATAGGCGATCGGATGTTGGATGGGAAAATCATCAAGCTGTCAGATGATGAAAAACAGGCCATCGCCGATGAGCAAAATGAGGCCCAAGCCGCTATTGTTGTGCGTGATGCAAAGCGAGTAAGAGAAGGCTTGATTCTCGATCGTATGGACAAGATCGTTCGCAATCAGGCCGTAACCGAATTGATTCGCGACGGCGTGATAACATAAAGTCGATTTCATGATCTGCGGCGACGTTACAGCTAAACGCCGGATTTCCGGTATCGTCCGGGCTGGATCGGCAGTCTTGGGCGGTGTCCTGTCGAGGGTACGCATAGGCGGCCTTACGCGGGCCAGGCCGCAAAGGATCGGCGGGGACGTGTTATCCGTCCCCCGGATCTCGGGCCTCGTAAGGGTTAAGCCATGCCAGTAAACGCGATTTGGAGCATTGGCTCGACGGAGCTTGTCGAATGGCTCGGCGCCAAAGATGAGCTAACGGACGCATTTCTAAACGATCTCACAATCACAATGAAGATTACCGACGACGCCGGAGCCGACGTCCCGGGTGGGGAGAATCTGCCCTTAGCGTTTGTCGTGGGGTCCAATGGGGATTACAAGGGCGTTATCCCGGATGCGGTTACGGCTCTATTCGCTGTGGGTAAACAGTTTACAGCGACAATTACCGCAGTCTCCGCGGGGAATGGGTTTAAGGGCGTGCGTAAGATTACGAGGGTCGCAGAATTCCAGGGCCCCACGTCGTAAATCCGGCCTCTCTCGCCGCGCAAAATGATGCGCAATTATGCCGATCGGTATGCACGGTATAATCTCTGGTTATGCAATGGTTTAGTTGTCGGGCTGTCTGCAATGGGTAAGAAAAAACCGACTGTCGACGATATCGAAGCGAGGATCGAAGAGGTCGTCGTAATGCTATCTAAAGGCATGCGGACTGGGAAAATTAAAAGGCTCATCGGTAACCGGTATCTCGTTAAGTATCGGCAGATTAATATTTACATTACTCGCGCCCGCGCGCGAATATATGCCAGGCGGGACAGCCCTAGAAACGAGATCCAGGCCGATAGCCTGGCTTTCTATGAGCTCGTCGCGGCGGGCGGATTGACAAATGCGAGCGTCCGGGACAGGCTCGTAGCCCGGAAACGCGTCGACGAATTGCTCGGTCTCGATGAACCCAAACGAATTGAGCTCTCGGGTCGGGTCGATACTGATTCCGAAATGCGGGATTTAATGGTAAAAGCGGCTACGGACAAGGGCCTATCCGAAGACGCTCGAAAGCTCGCCGAGAAATTGGCGGGCATTGATCCGGATGGCGGGCCACGATTAGGGGTTGATAATGGCAAAGCGTAAAAAAGTAAAACCCAGAATCCCCAAGGTCCAGCACATTAAGGGGACCAAGTTTAACGACGGCAATCCCGCCGACGGTAAACATTACTGGCTAACGCCCCCGGAATTAATGGAAGTGCTGCAAGAGGAATTTGGCTTTACGTTGGACGCTTGCCCATACCCAAAACCCGAATCCTTCGACGGGTTAACCAGCGATTGGGGTAAATCCACATACGTTAATCCGCCATTTGGCTCGATCATCCACGACGGTAAAAAGAAGGGGCCGACCGCTTGGGCACGTAAAGCCATAGCGGAAGCTGGGAAGGGTAATCGCGTCGTTATGGTCTACCCTATCGATAAATGGATTCTGATGCTCTTAGCGGCGGGAGCCAAAGTAAGGAATCTAGGCGATGTAAAATGGTGCGCAACCGAAGACGGTACGCTAGGTAACGGGAGCGGCCGTCATATAGCTTGCTTTATTCTCGATCAAGAATCCAATGCAAACGGAAACGGCTCCGGATAAAGTCGCGAATTGGTGGAAGTATTACCCCCACACCTACGGCGCCGTGGCTTCCGGCGGCGACTGGATCGCTTACGATTGGCTCACGGCCGTATCTAGATACATCTGGCCCAAGATCCAGGCCGGCGGGGCTCGGATAATAATCAACACTGGACCCCGTCAAGGGAAAAGCGAATTCGCTTCGAAATGGCTCCCGATCTGCTTTCTCGATCAATACCCGGACCGGAAGATCATCCTAACCAGCTACGGCAAAGACCTGGCCCAAGACTACGGCCGGGAAATTAAACGCGAGATCGAGATTAACGACGCTATCGGATTCTCCCTGGCCGAGGATTCGCAGGCCGCCGGCCGTTGGCATGTCCAGAAGCGCGGGCGCCGCGGGGGTATGTATTGCGTCGGCGTCGACGGAGCTGTCTCGGGCAAAGGTTACCATCTGGGGTTAATCGATGACCCTTACAAGAATTGGGATCAGGCTTGGAGCCCTGCTTATAGAGCGAAGGTCGAAAAATGGTTTACATCCACGTTTAAGGCCAGATGCGAGCCCGGCGCCTCGATCATTGTTTTGCATACCCGTTGGCATGCCGAGGATTTAACCGCGTATCTAATGGCCGAGGATCCCGAGGATTGGGACTTAATCTCGCTGCCCGCTTTGGCAGAGCCAGGCGATCCCCTCGGCCGCGCGGAAGGCGAGGCCCTTTGTCCCGAGCGTTTTACCCGCGACGATCTCCTAAAATTTAAGGGCGACCCCGACGTCTTCGCGGCAGTATGGCAGCAGAGCCCCAAAGAAGGGGGCAAGGGGAGGGCGTATCACGAATATACAGCGGCCAAAAATCGCACGAACGCGGTCGCATTCGCCGCCGGTTTCCCGCTCGATCTCTCTTTCGACTTCAATAAAAACCCTGGCTGTCATTGTGAGATAGGCCAGTATTTCCCGGCGGCTGATTATTTTACAACCGTCGACGAGCTCTTCGGGCCTCGCTATGACATTACCCAAGTAATGGAGCTTTTCGGGAAATGGTGGAAGAAACACGAAGGCGCTAAATTCGAGAAAGAGATCCGGATATTTGGGGACCGCTCGGGCAAGACGGAAGACGTCACAACGTCGCAAACCTGCTATCGAATCATCGAGCGCAAATTAAACAGCCTCGGGATACCGTTTCGGCGTATGGTGCCTCGGGCGAATCCCCCGATCGTTTCGTCCCTGGCAGATGTAAACGACGCTCTATGCGATCCATTAGGCCGCGTTCATTGGAAGATACACCCGCGATGCGTCCGTCTGGTCGCTGATCTTAAAGAGCTCAAAACAGACCAATACGGCAAGATCGACAAGAAAGAAAAGCGGCTTTCTCACCCCTCAGACGCCGAGAGATACCGTATAAGCCGGCTCCGTCCTATACGCGGGGATAGTCGGCTCCCGACCGGATTAGATAGCGGAGCTCGATTCGGATAATGGTTCGCATACGATCACAAGCCGCGACGGATGCAATCGAGCTCGCCCGGGCCAAAGTCACCGGTCCCGAGCCCGAGCCCCAATTAGGTAAGCAGACGGCATCGCAAGGCCGGGTAAGCACTTTTGGCGGCGGTCGATTTGATATTCCTGGCTTTGGGAATACCCGGGGCACGATCCGGACTTACAAATTAATGCGGCAGAATCCGACGATCGCCCTCGCTCGTATGGCGGCGACGGCGCCGATCCGAGCGGCCGATTACGCATTCGTAGGTAAGAACGCGACCGATGAGCAAGTCGAATTAATCCAAAGCATGATCGAACCGCAGTTGCCGGCATTGATTCGAAACGCTCTTTTTGCTCTGGATTACGGTAATAAGAGTTTTGAGAAACAATACGAATTCCGAGACTTCAAAACCGCGAGCGGCCGTAGCCGCCCCACGCTTTGGCTACGCCGGCTTAATCCCCTCTCGATCGACGCGACCCAAATCGTCGTAAACCCCAAGGGCACTTTTCTAGGCCTTCGAAACAAAGATACCAATCTCGCCGCGGCGAATTCGTTTGTCTATACCCACGATGGCGAGGATTGCGATTTACACGGCCGGCCTCGCCACGAAAACATACGCCTAAACGCCTGGCAGCCTTGGGCCGATACCCTTCGGCGCCTCGGTCAATATGTAACCAAAGCCTCGGGCGTAATCCCGATTGTGCGATATGTCCCGGGCGAGGTACGGGATATAGGCGGCGCCAAGCAAGAGGCCCACGATATGGCCCGCCAGTTGATCCGGCAGCTTGGATCCGGCGAGGGCGTAATCCATCCCGTCGTATTTGCGCCATGGGCCGAAGACCTAATGCAAGAGGGGAGATTTAACCTCTCCGATTTGCTGGCGTGGAAAATTGAATTCCTCGAAGTTAAGCCCGGCCACGGGACAGAATTTATCGAAATGCTCAAACACTACGAAGCGCTAATGCTTCGAGGTTGGCTTGTACCCGAGAGAGCGGCCGTAGAGGGGACGGAAGGCACCAAGGCCGAGGCCGGCGTCCATGGCGATCTAATGACGCTCGTAGCCGAAGATGTACTCTCGGAGCTCTTACAGCAGATAAACGATTTTATCGTCGACCCGGTTTTGGCTCTGAATTTCGGGCCCGATGCCCGCGGCTCCGTGGTTATCGAGGCCGCCCCGCTCGTAGATAAGCGGGCTCTCTTGGTCCGGGAAATTGTGAAAGCGGTTCTAATCAATCCCGCAAATACCGATATTTTGCTCGCGACCGCGGACCTGAGCGCAATGGTAGATCAGCAAGGGATACCCGCGGCGTCGAACAACAAGCTTATCTTGCCCCGAGGCCGACCCAGCGACGATCTCCCAGACTTAAACATCCCGGGGGAAGTCGAAAAAGTCTTGGGGCCTAAGCTCGGTAAGCGGTCATTCTCCCTAGTCGGCAACGGAGCCGGCGGGGGCAATGGCAACGGTCGGTAAAATAAAACTCGATTTTGATGGATCCCGAGCGACCGCGGAGCTTATCTTCGAGCTTGGCCGTATTGTCGGGGTTCTGGAGAGCGGCGACTTATTGCATCCGGTTATAATCGCGTCAAGGATCGAGCAAGCGGTCGCCCGATTCCAGCTTGATAGCAAAGCCCCGGCCGTCGGGACGCTGATCCGAAGAATAAAAGAGCTCTCCGCTTAGTTTGACGAGTTATAACCAATTGGTTAATTTATAGAACATGGGCGGCGTTTATTACAACGACAATGATCGTTATTGCTGTGACATACTCCGAGCCAGAATAGCGGATGGCAATTTGCCGAGAGGTTTCGTAGATGAAAAAGATATTAGCGAAGTCTCAGTGGAAGGAATCAAGAAATACGCGCAAGCCCATTTCTTCGCAGGGGTTGGCGGGTGGCCCTATGCCGTCGAGCTCTCGGATTGGCCAGCCGACGAGCCCATTTGGACAGCCTCTTGCCCCTGTCAACCGATTTCGGGCGCCGGTAATCGACGTGGCGAGAAAGACAGCAGGCACTTATGGCCAGCGCTCTACCGCCTCATTTCAAAGCATAAACCTAACGCGCTGTTTGGCGAACAAGTTGCAAGCGGGGATGGATCTGAATGGCTCGATGGAGTATCGCTTGACCTGGAAGAAATCGGTTATCGAGTCGGGACGATTGATTTACCGGCTGCGGGCGATGGCGCGCCGATCATCCGACAGAGGCTTTGGTGGGTGGCCAGCGCCAAGGGCAGCGGACGGCGAGGGCGGGATAGAGCCGCCAGGCAAGACGGGGCGAAAGCTACAAACAATAGCGGGTTGGGCCCAGCCAAGTGCGAGGGATTGGAAAAGCGAATCAGCGACGGACCAATTCAATGCCAAACGGGACGCACACCCGAGGGGCAAGCCGCTGAGTTATCAGGCCACTGGAGCAATTATGAAATTGTCTGGTGTGACGAGCGAGCAGCAGGAAAAGGATGGGTGCCACGGCGTACTCAATCCGGTGTTTTCCCTTTGGCTTCAAGGCTACCCGGCAGGGTGGCTCAGCTTAGAGCGATCGGCAACAGTATAGTTCCACAAGTCGCCGCCAGGTTTATAAACGCATTTTTAGAGGTTAAGAATGGTGGGACGTTGTCGATATGACGTTTAATGGCCAGCAAGCAATCCGAAAAACGCGCCGCAATAGCTCTCCGGGATATCGATAAGCTTGCGCGTCGCGGTGTCCGGGGCACCCGGTCATTGTCGAAAAGCCTTCGCTCGACCGTAATACGGGGCTTCCAAAACGGCCGAGATGTAAGCGACGTAATCCGCGAAGAGCTCGAAGACTGGAAAGAGCTTTTCTTGGATGGTCTCGTTGTGGCCCATTTGTCCGGGCGCCTGCGACAAGAGACGATCGCCAGGCGGGCCGTAAACCAACGGCGCCGGGCGGCGGGGATAGTCTTCGCGTCGGTCTTCGATTCGGCTGTAAGCTTTCTTACGAACCGACTCCAAATGACCGACGCCGCTCTCGACGATCTCGAAGACGTTTACGGCCCGAGGGCTGCGACGATCGTCGACGAGGTCGGGGACGTTGTCGATCCACGGGTCCAGGTAGCCGTAAGGGACGCGGTTCGCGAGGGCTTGACGGTCCCCGAGGCAACGGCCAGGATTCGCGAGGCCTTCGACGCCGCCGGGGTTACGGTAGAGAATCCCCATTTATTCGAGCAAATATTCCGGACCCAATCCCAGATGGCCTATTCCGCCGGCGCCGAAAACGCCTGGCGAGATCCTGATATGGACGCCGTCCTATGGGGTTTCGAATATGTACCGGTAGGCGATGACCGCGTAAGGCCGAACCATGCGGAATTAGATGGCTTCCGAGCCACCAAAGACGATCCGATTTGGCGATCGCATACGCCGCCAAACGGCTTTAATTGCCGATGCCAGAAGGTCGCAATATTGAAGGGCGACCCCTTGGCGACCCCTGATCCACCGCCGGGAATAGTAACGATCGAAGTCGACGGCGAGCCGTTTACGATCGAGCCAGGCCCGGACAAAGACTTCGACTTTAATCCCGGGGACGTATTTCGCGATTCGATCCCGGCCTCGGTATAATCTGGAAGCCGGGACGGTCCCGGCATAGACCTGCAAGTGTGCTGTTGAAAGGCGGATCACCCATGGCTAAGAAGAGACGGAAGGCCTAGAAGAAGGCTAAGAGCTAAGCTCCGACCGCCGCTATATGCGGCGGTTTTTATTTGTAATCTGGCGTAATCGCTTAGGATCCGCGCGCGCGGATTGGCCAAATATAGGCCCTAATCGATCGTAAACGGCCATACGCAAATAGCTTACCGGCGCGCCCGAATGTAATTTGACGTAACTTATCCGATCGGTTATAGTCTCGGTCCGCTAGTGGTTTGCTTTTCCTTTGCCCCCGGAAGGCCCCGTCGAGTCGGTTCGATCTTGGCGGGGCTTATTTTATGCGCCCCAAAGGTGGTCCGGTCGTCTTGGAGAGCTCCGCTCTACGGAGCGGTGGACCGGCACCGGCGGGGCTTGTTTCTGGTAATATCTTCGCGGTCTTTGAGTCGTCGGGACGGTCTCGGCGCTCCTCCGCCTCCCGGCCCACCCCGGGAGGTTTTTATTTGACATCGATAGCCGTCGCTTTTGCGGCGGTTTTCTTTTGCGCCAACCGATCTAAGTCCTATGCCATTCCCGAATTTCCACGTCGCAGAATTCCGACGGCCGTTTGGCTTCGATCGAGTAGAGCTCGGGTTTATCCGGCAAAGCTTCGATGATCGGTCGCGCCGGATCCTGCGGAGCCTCGGATTCAAGGGGGTAAGGCCCGAGCAATTATTGGAATTCCGATTCCCTGTCGACGAATGGACAGAGCAAGAGGCCAGGGGATTTCTCAAAGATTTTAAGGAAACGCCGAAACGGTTTTTCCGAGCCACGGGAGCTATCAAAATGGATCATCTGGAATTAGCATTATCGACCGCCGAGAAAAACAAGCTACCCGACTCCGCGTTTCTGTTGGTTATGGGCGGCGGCGATAAAGACAGCGAGGGGAAAACCACGCCCCGAGCCCTACGCAAATTCGCGGTAAAGCGTAGCGACGGCTCGATCGATCTGCCCCGGCTCCGTATTGCTTTGGCCAGAATCCCGCAAGAGGACATCCCCCAGACGACGAAAGACAAGCTCTCGACGCAAGCCTCGGGCATGCTCGAAAAAGAGAAAGAGCGGCTATCGCTTTGCTTTGGGGAAACCGACGAGGCCGCGGTCCTGGCGGTGGGTATACCTGGCGGCTTCGATCCCGCGGGCGAACCCTACAAAGACGGAAACGGGCAGCCCTGCCAGAAATACGTAAAAGAATTAATACGGGTCGGGGAATTCTTCAAGGCGGAAACCGATCAAAAATTCGTCGTAACCTCCGCGAAGCTCGACCATTGGGTCGATACCTTTGAGGATTACACAGCCAACGGGAATAAAGTCCCGGTCCCCAATGGGCACGATTTCCAGGGCGACCCGGACCGTAACCGCGGCTATTGCTTGGGCATGTTTCGAAACGAGAATTCGCTATTCGGAGTCTTGGAGCTCGTAGGCGAAGACGCCATAAAGGCGGCGTCCAGGGCGGACGTATCCATCTACGCTCCCAAGCATTTCGAAGACGGCGAGCGGAATAATTACGACTGGCCTATCCGCCATATCGCCCTTACGACAGACCCCGTAATCAATCGTCTGGGCTCATTTATCCCGGTCGCCCACGAAAAAATAGCGGCTGGCAATGATAAAGGGCCGAAGAAAGTCTCGTTATACAAGCTCACAAACGGAGCCGACAAAATGGATTGGAAAAAACTCCACAAGCAACTCGGAATCACTGGCGATACCGAGCTCACGGCCGAAAATGCCAATGAGCTTATTTGCGCCTATGTGAAAGAGACCGTCGGCTCCCAGGTAAAAGAGCAAGTCGACGAGAAAGTTAAAAAGGCCGTCGACGAGGCCAAGGTCGAATTCGTGGCCAGCCACGATAAGACCAAGACCAAGCCCGAGCCTTGGGCAATCAAAGCAATCCGTAAGGGCCGCGAGGCCGATATCCAAACGCTCGTCTTGGGTCGCCACATTACCCCGGGTTGCGCCGCCGGACTGAAAAAGCGGCATACGTCCGACGAGGCGATCGCACTCTCTCACCAAGGGGATGACGACGAATTCGATAATTGGGTCGAAGACCTGAAAAAGAATGACGCGAAAGAGCTCTTCGAATTGAAGGTCGAAAACGGACTCGTCTTGGATCGGAAAACACCGGTCGACGATCCCAACGATCCCAAGGCGCCGACGGCGGAGGATATCAAGAAACGCCGGGACAGCGCTTACGGCGTAACGAGCAAGAGTTAACCGCGGCCCAGATCATTAGGCCGCTCGAATAGCAATTAACGGGAGTCCCGAAAATGACGACTTCATTTTTCCCGCCTGGCTTACCCGGTACGAAGACCGTCCGCGAAGCGGTCCCGCGGCGAGTTTTGCTCCAGACCCCGGATAAGACGCACCTAATTACGGGAGGGATTATCGTCGATGGTCCCAATTCTCGCGATCTGGGCAACGTCGGAGACTTCGACGTCTTGCGCGCCGGTCTGATAATGGGCAAGCTTACGGCAAACGGCCGATACGCTCCGAGCGTTATCTGCTTGATCACGGTCGCATATGCTGATCCGGCGACGGAGTTAACAGTCGGGGTCGATTGTGCGAAAGAGATCCAACGCCGGCTCTTATTGCTCGGCGCCTTGCCCCAAGCTTTGAAGCTCGTCGGACCGCCGGCGGCCTTGGGGGTCGTCGCAACCCAAGCCGTAAACGTAACCGCGATCGACACCGGGACGGGGATCCTTACTGTCGATGCCATTGGCGCCGACTCGATCATCGGCTCGCTTGTCCAGCCGGCCGACGGCTCTGAGACGATGCTCGGGGTTATCCCCGACGGGACCGGTATCCCTGTAACCAATCAGGACGATACCGACGTCGACGTATTCTCGAATCTGTTACGTGGCGGCCAGGTCGACGCGGACCAAATCGTCCCGCTCGACGCCGTTACCGACGCCTCTCTCCGGACTTTTATCAAAATTACGCAATTGAACGCGCTAGGCGATTTCAGTTACGACGAAGATTACCACCCGTCCTAGTCCGTAACGCCGCCTAATGTGTGATTTGAGGTAAGCAATTAACCCTTAAAAGGGGCTCGAAAATGTCCAAGCCGTTAGCCGAAATTTTGCACTTTGAAGCTTTGTCCGGCATCGTCCGCGACCCCGCGGGCGGCGTCTCGGAAAGAGCTTTACCGCCGGCGTTTTTGACCATGACGCGAGGTTATCCGGCTCGCCAGTTGATCTGGACGATTCTCGCGTCCACACGGCAGACCCCCAAGCAGGTTGCGCCTGGCGCCCCCTCGGTGCGTCGTAAGCTGGTAGGCGTCGGGACCGGGTCGGCAACGATCCCCCGATTTGCCGAGCATATTTTGATCGAGGGCGAGGATCTTTTGAATCTTCGAAGCTTCGATAATCCCATGCTCCAAGCCCAAGGCGAGGAATACGTCGACCACGAAGCGACCGAATTCGGCCGTCGCTTCCAAAATGGCCGGGTCTCGATGGTCTTTTCGGTCCTGCGACACGGCAAAGTCTTTTTCAAGGCCGACGGCGACGGGGCCTATACGTTGCTCCCGACGGCCGCAGGCGCCGATATCACGATCGATATGCAAGTCCCGGCCGGAAATATTGGCAGCCTCGGCGGCATCTTGACCGACTGGTCTCTCGCGACGACTCCGATCATTGACGAGCTCCAAGAAGTTGTCGAGAAATCGATTAAGGTCTCGGGCAAGCAGGTTACCCATTTGTTCTACGGGCCCAATATTCGGAAATTCATCCTGGCCAATAATCAGGCAAAGGAAATTCTCAAAGCGGACCGCGATCTCGCGGCCTCTTTGAAGCAAGGCGCCATCCCGGACGGCTTCGGCGATCTGGAATTGAAATGGCATCCGATGCAGCGAGGGTTTTTCGAGGATAACGACGGCGTTAATCAGGATTGGTTTACCGGGGACGAATTGACGTTTACCCCCGATCCCGATCGCGAATGGTACGAATACGCCGAAGGCTCGGAATTCATCCCCTCGACGGCTTTCGGCATGCTCAAAGATTCAGCCCAAGGCGCCGCAAGCGCTCTCCGCCGAATGAAGGGCCGGACGATGTACGCGGTCGAGCAAGAGGATCCGGTAGCGATCAAGGTCGTAGGCATCGATAACGCCGTCCCGATCTTCAAGGTCCCCTCGGCGGTATTCCTCGGCGACGCCACGAACTAGGAACCCAAAACCATTGCGCGACGCGGCCCAAATCCGCGGAGCTTTGGGCCGCCGTCCCGACCGGCGGCTCTATTTTTTTGGTGAACCATGGCAAGCATTACGAAAACTGATATCGAGGATCGATTCGGGGTTGAAAACGTCGCGCTATGGTCTCAATTGGGCAACCGCCAGGCCACGGACAATAAAAAGCGAATCGACGAATCCATCGTCCAGGGCGAAGCCTTCGTAAATGACCGCTTCCGATGCAGTAAATACGCTCTGCCCTTAACCGGACCCTCGGGATTGCCCGCCAAGGTTAAGGATTGGATGGCTAAGGCCTCCGGTATCTGGCTTTGGGAGAATAGGGGCAGGCGCGAAGGGACCGAGGGCGAGGCCAGCAAAGACGCAGAAATGCAAGCTATTGAGGCGAAGATCGAGCAACAGATCGACTCATATCTCGCAGGTAGTCGGGAGCTCCCGGCAAACCTTACGACGACTGGCCCTTCGTCTCCCACGGTTGTATGATCCGGGAGCAATGGGACTTCCATTTAAGAAATCGGTAACGCTTGGCGGGCTGTATATTCGCGATTTGGGCGACCGAATGTACGCTGTAACCCACGGAAACGCTGGTTTTGTGGGCGAGTCTCATATCCGATTTACCGAGGGACGGGTCCTGTACGCTCCCGCGGCCGGTAAATGGACGATCTTCGTTTTACCGGATGCGGGTATCTTCGATTGGGAAACTCGCAAAATGTCGGCGTATCTTTCTTCGGCCGAACGCATGCCCGAGGGCGCCGCGATCATTGCGGAAGTCGAGGTCCCCTGATATAACCGTTTGGTTAATGGACCGCGAATCCCTCTTTACCGTTATTTCTTATTACACGTCCGACTACAAAGACGATGCGGCCCGCCTGCGGGCGTCTCTCGACGCTTTGAGTATTCCCCATAGGATTACGAGGATCGCGACTCGGGGCTCTTGGCAGGCGAATATAGCCTATAAGCCGGCATTTATAGCGAAGGCTCGATATGAGCTCCGAGGCCCGCTCGTCTGGATTGACGCCGACGCGATCGTCCGCTCTTACCCCCACGAATTTGTAGACCTGGCCGACGTCAAAAAGATATCGCCCAACCCCTTCGACCTAGCGGTCCACTACCGCCGCGGCCAAGAGCTCTTATCCGGGACGATCTGGATCAATGACACCCACGCCGTCCAAGCGTTGTTATCGTGCTGGAATTGGAAGCAAATCGATAGCCCGGGGGTTTGGGACCAAAAGACGCTCGCGGAAGTGATAACCGAAGTTGGGCCTGAGATTCGCGTCTACGACTTGCCGGCCGCGTATACGTTTATTTTTGATCTGATGAAAACCGAGAGCCCGGACGTCGAGCCAGTTATCGAGCATTTCCAGGCAAGCCGTAAGACGCGGCGCCGCGAGAGAGTTAACCCTTATCCGGAGACTTTATTTTGAGTAAGAAACTAGCAGATATTATCGATGGGGCAGCAATCCAAAAGATTTTAGAGGCGCCTATCCCAGACGAACAAGTCTTGCCCGATGGATGTATGCGGAAGCTTACCGAAGATGAGATCGAAAAGCGGGCTCGCATGCAAAGAGATATCGTCGCGGCGGCGTGCGCTTTCGTATTCGAACCCACGCTACATCGGCATAAATCCCTGATATCGCGGGTCGAAATTTACGAGAAAGAGGTAAGCGTATTCCTTAAAATAGCACGGAAGCCCGTACCGGTCGAAGAGCTCACAAAATGACAGATTCAACAATCCACAAAATTATCTTATATGCGATCGGTTTCGCTTTCGGGATGGCTCTTGGATTCTGGGTCGGCCAGGTCAATAAAGACGCCGAGCTCGTTAAAGAAATAATCAGGCTTCGCGCCGAGATTGACAAACCAGACCCACCGACGCAAGATATCCCCCGGCCGTCGGGGCCGGCGTCTAAGCTATTCGAATAGGACAGGTCGCACAATGGGAAACGAATCAACCCCCTCGACGCCGCTCCGCGTTTGCTCTTATCCGCGGTCCGGGACCCATTTACTTATGGCCCTTTTGTGGGCGAATTATGACGTCGGCGAATGTGGGGAAAAGATAAAGGCTCCGAATCTTCGTTTCCAGATCGATGGCAATATCGAATCGGATCCGTTTATCCGTTGGGCCCAACTGTTCGGGACTCACAAGCACGTTATAGATCTTCCAGAGTTTAGTATCGAGCCTGGCCAGGTCGTATATTTGATTAGGGATCCTCGGGACGTCTTCCGCTCGCTATGGTTTATGAGGTTCGGTAACTTGCTCCCGGAGAATTACGTAAACGAAAAGCGGCTTTGTGGTTGGCGAAATCACGTCCAGGAATACCATGATCTCGGGGCGATCATAATTCGATACGAGGATTTGGTCCGCGATTGGCAATCGGCAATATCCCCGATCGTCTATAAATTCAATCTCGTAAAGAAAATCGCGAGCGGGGGTACGCCTTGCTTCGGTCCCAGAGAGATAGGCCAGGTCGGATGGATGGGCCCTGTCGGGCCTACGGCCGCGGCTCCGCATTTCCCGAAAGAGGTCGACGATCGTTTCGCCGAGATCTTGGGCGATGAAATATTCGATTACAAATTGGGAGGGCTTGAAATTGCCGAGTAGCACAAACAGACATCTATCTACCGCCGCCGAAGCTATCCGCACATCCGGAGCCGAGTCCGTTTTGGACGTCGGGATCGGTTGCGGTAAATGGGGCCTACTCTGTCGGGAATATCTGGACGTATTCCAGGGCCGCACAAAGCCCGAGGAATGGAAAGTTAAGATATTTGGGGTCGAGGGATACGAGCCTTATAAAAGGTATTATCCCTGGCTCGCCCATATATATGATGGGATTTGCTGGAATTCGATACAAGACTCTTTCGAATTTTTTATCGATGGAGAGAGCGGATACGATCTCGTAATCGCGGGCGATGTAATCGAGCATCTGACGAAGACGGACGCTCTTAATGTGCTGGGTAAACTCTCTTGGATCGCTCGCAAGCGAATGATTCTCTCGATACCGATCGGGACCGAATGGCTTAATAACGTTGTCCCCAACGAAAACGATCTCGAAAAGCATCGATCGGTCTGGGATCCAAATGAAGTTATCTCGGCCGTAATGCCGGCATTCGCCAAGAACACTACGGGAATGATCTTCGAGCCGAAGGGCCCAATCGGCCTTTTCATATTTGACAAGTAAGGCGAGCAATGATTTACGAGGTCGGGTCGCTCTTGGATAAATTCGAAGGCGATCATTTTGTAATCGTGGGCAAGGGTCCGACGCAATTCTGCTATGAGGATCTATGCCAATTCGAAGGGCCGATCGTCTTTATCAATGATTCGATCCAATTCGAGAAATTCGCGAGTCGTTCGAAGGCTCGATTTTGGTTTGCCCACGATGCTAACCAGAGCATTTGGGGCAAAATAAAGGGGCCGAGCGCAGCCGTATTACCGATCTCGGGCGCCTTCGATATCAACGGCGTAGCCATGATTAGCCACGATCAAATTATCCGAGAATTGGGAATCGATCTCTCGGGCTCCGGCGCCGACGATACGATCGAGATTCCACGGCAGTTATACGGCTATCGCTGGGCTCTGGATAAATGGCTCCGATTGGGGATCGAGGGATTGCGGGAGGTCACAAAGGTAGGGCTATCTCGTAACTGCGAGCTCTTCTTAAACTCGGGCACGATACACGCCGCGATCCATTTCGCCTGGCTCTGCGGCGCCCATGGGATTATCTTTATCGGTTGCGACGGTATCCAGGACGCCGGGTACGATAGGCGAATAGCCCTCCGCGGCAATAAATTGGTGGGCAAGGCTTACGGAAAGATTCGTCGGGTACAAAATGAAATGATGGCCGCTCTTGATCTGAGGGCGGAATATATCGGGACGCCTAGATAGGAGCTTGCATAATGGAAAGCAATCGCCGGGAATTCGTAGGCGGAACAATCGCGGGAGCGATCGCCGCAATCGTCGGAAGCGCGCAAGACGTCTTATCGAAGACTGACGAGCCGGTCGATCCGGCCGTCTTTGTTATCGTTTACCCGCCTGGCGAGAGCCTCGATGCCAACGGCAAGAGGTCGGAGAATCACGAATTAGCGACAAGCTTCGCCAAAGAATTAAAGCGAGACTCGGAGCGATGGATCATTATCCCTGGCTCGGATTGGGGGATCTCTTGCGTCCCGGATCGGCCGTACAAGATCTCCGAACGTGTCGGCGTCTTATTCCAATTTGAAGAGGGGATACCTCGCGGTAAGGCTCGCGTATGGGACAACAAAACCGGTCGGGAATTTCATCAGGTGAAATATTGTAATACGGCCACCGGCGAGGTTTGTTATTACCGCAACACAAACGCTAAAATCGATATTCCGGTCGTCGTGATAACCGAAACCGTAAAAGATCTCCGGGTCAAACTCGAAGACGAATCCATAATATATTAAGGAGCCAGCGCAATGAATCAGAACAAAGAATCCGAACACGTCGAACGGATGGGCCTTATAAAAACCGACAGCCAAGCGGCCCTAGATCTCTTCCACGAACACGCGAAAGAAGCTATTAATAATCTGATTTGGAGGTTTGCTCCCCCAGACCTGTATTTGGAAGAGGCCGACGAAATGGCCCTTACATTGTGGCGGTCATTGTCCGAGGCTTGGGATCGTTGCAGGGCGAGGGCCGGCGAAATGGCGGTAAAGCTTACGGCCGAGCTCGCGGTGCCCACCGATTCCATGGGCGAAATCCCGACCAACCAAGATACAAAGATGGTAATCGAATCCACATGGAAAGATTCGACGTCGTCTTTTTATTCGGTACTTATCGGTGGGGCTCGTTTTCTGGTGATAATCAACAAGCAAGAAATCTTAATTAAGGATCTGGACAAATAAAGCTCTCAGATTTCTTAACTTGCGATCAAATCTGCTGCGACGATTGTCCGGGAATCCTCATTGCCAACGGGGAAAAGCCAGAGCTCAAATGTAACGAATGCGGCCGAGTCTTCTGGATAGATTACAACTACGTAGACCGTAAACCGATAAAACGAACGGAGCCGGACAAATGAAGATATCTGAATTTATCGCTAAGACCGTCGCCGCCATTAATGCAGGGGTTAACGAAGCCAATGAAGAGTCAGAGAATCGGCCAGGTCCCTACATAAACGAAAGCGACGGCACGGGCCAGGTCGGGATAACCTTCGATATCCCGGTCGATGTAAGCGGCGACGGAGACCCCTCGGTCTTCCCATTCGAAAACGACGTCGATTACGGCGATGCTCCCGTCCCCCGGGTCGCCTTTACTGTCAGACGCCGCAACGCGTAAGGCTCATAATCGTGCATTGGCGAACCAAACAAGCGACCGAAGCCGTCGAGCGGTGGGCTTCGGATTGGTATTTCTCATTACGAGAGACCGAGATCGGGGTCCAAGGTCGCGTCGATCTTTTGTTAATCCCAATCAATCCCGAAGCTCATTGCATGAAAACGTTACGCGGTCCGTATTTCGATCGCGTCCGCCTGGCCGGGGTAGAGGTCAAAGTTAGCCGCGAAGATTTCCTCAAAGGCATTAACAAAAAGCAATTCCAGCGCTATCAAAATACGCTCTCGGCCTTGTATGTTGCGACGCTCCCTGGCGTTTGCAAGACGAATGAGATCCCCGAGGGCGTCGGGCATCTGACAATAAACACTCGCAAATTTACCGATTGGCGTTGCATTTGCCGGCGCCGGCCGAAGTATATCGAGAGGCAATACGACGCCTCGACCGCTTGGCGAATCCTGTTTAAGATCCGAGCGATTTATCATCGACGCGACGTTAAGCTCGAAGACGAATACCGAGAAAAACTCAGAGAAATAGGCGAGGTTGCCGGGGACAAGGTTTTCCGGCATCTAAAAGACTTTGGCGACTGGATAGATACGAGGGGACAATCCTAAAAATCGCTCTTCTATCCCGCGGTCCGTCTTTCGCCATTACCTGGCGTAGGGTCGACCCCACCGGCGCCGGGCGGCTGGACGCCGAAGTAGCCCGGACCTATCAAGAGGTCATCGGCGTTAATGACATCCCCACGTCCCACGCCGTCGATTGGTGGGTCTTCCGCGATTACATATCAATGGAGAAATGGGCGCCGGAGATTAAAAGCCATTTTCCCCAGATATTCACCGGGCCCCACGTTATGAACGATTTAGTAATCGGGCGCCATTGGGATAATGCCGAGCGGTTGGCGAGCATGAAAAAGCAGGGGCGGGTTATCTACGATTACGAGCTCGAAACCCCGATCGAATTTCCCCGCGGCCCGGTGCCGAATAAATGGAATTCGTGGTCCGGGGTTGCGGCCCTCGGCTTTGCTTATCACCGGATCCAGCAATATCGAACGCCCCACGATCGAGACCCCGCTATCGACTGTTACGGGGTAGACCTGGCGGGCATCGATGACGCTTTCGGGAATCCGAACCCCTGCCGAAACGATGACCGTTGGGCCCGGGAATTGCTTACGTGGGACGCGATGGTCGAAGTTATACGCAAAGCCGGGATAAAGGTTAATCGTATAAGCCCAGACGACCCATGGCAGACGACGTAACTATCGACAATTCGGCAATGCTCAAATTCTTTGGGCAGCTTGAAGCCGGCATAGCCGGGGCTCCGGGCCCTATCGATACATTCTTTAAGCTCTTCGCGGTCGAATATCTGGTTTTCGTCCAGAGACGCTACGATCGATTCTCCCGCGGGGCTGGGGATTGGGCTCCGCTCGCCGCTTCGACCATTAAGAAACGCCGTCGGGGCAAAGGCGGCCGGTCCAGGGCCGCTATACAAGCTTTGCGGGGCAGGGGCGGCGCCGCAAAGGGCGGCGTAGCGATCCTCAAAGATACCGGGACCCTCCGCGCGGCTCTTGTCCAGGGCGGGCCAGGCAACGTAATCAGGCGAATAACGAACGGGATCGAGATAGGAATCGAGGGCGGTTCGGCCGCAGAGCCGCCGCTTACCCTCGGCGCCCTGGCCCAAATCCATAACGAAGGGCTGGGCGACAATCCGAAACGAGTTATATTGCCTACCGATTTGCCCCGGAGTTTAGAGCGGCGAATCGAGGTTTTGATAACCCAAGCCCTATTTGAGCTCGGAAGGCAGGCAGAGCGATGAGCGAAACCACGGCGAAAAGCTTTAAGGTCGAAGATCCATTCTCCCAAATCTACGCCAAATTATGGGACGCCTTCGAGAATCACCAAGGCTTTACGGATCTGGTCAAGGTCGGAAATCGAATCCGATTCGACAAAGGCGCCGTAGACCCACAGCGGGAAAAGATACTCGAAAACGATCTGCCGGAGGTCGCGGTATTCGAAACGAGCGGGGAGAATTTCAGCATTACGCCGAATAAGAATTCCTCGCTTATGGGCCAGGCGGTCTATGAGGTAAGGGTCTCGACCGGGGAAATGAGCGGAGAGACGTTGCGACGGGTTAAATGGGAGATTCTGATCGCTTTAACGAAAGCGGGGGTCGATCTCGGGGACCTGTCATTCGTCCGGAATATCAACGTCTCCGGAGCTTTTACGTCGAGCTTAGGGAACACGGCCGCAAACCGCGGTATCGCGGGTTGGTCGACCGTGTTTTCCGTTGTTGTGGACCTAAATATAGGCGTCGACGTAATCTTGGAGCTCTAAGAAATGGCCCGAACACTTGGAAACGTAACCGTCTCTGCCAAGCTCGCCGGCCGGTATACAAACGTCCGAGACGTTGATAACGCGGTCCTGCAATTTACAAAGCAATTCGAACAGATATTTAGCGACGGCGTCGGCGCCAATAAGGCCCAAGTCTATTTCGATGATATCCGCGGTCCGATCGCCGCGGGAGCGAATGAGGATCTCGATCTCTTTGACGGCTCGCTAAAAGACGCTTTCGGCGGATCTCTGGTCTTTTCGTCCATTAAGGCGATGCTCATTTGTGGGATTGGCGCTGTCGGGGATCCCGCGAATATCTCAGCGGTTCGGGTAGGTGGCGCCGCCGCTACCATTTGGGAGCCTTGGACGCCCGATACCGGCGCGCGGATTGACGTATTCCCGGGCGGAGCCCAGCTATTTGTCGCGCCTGATGCTACGGGCCTTCCGGTTTCCGGGGCCGCCAAGCTTCTGAGGATCGCGAATCCGTCGGCCGGGTCCGACACGATCAAATATACGATCGCGGTTCTTGGCGAAGGCGTCGCAACTGATCCGTAAACTCCCGCCGACTGATCGGCGAAATGTGAGGGTTTGAATATGCCGCGCGAAGTAATATCCGCAAAAAATGGTACGGTTTCTCTCGACGGATCAGCCGTCAAAGACGTAACCGATATCACGGTAACCGACGAGGTCGACGGCATCGAATACGCCACAAGCTCGACCGCCGGCAAGAAATTCGAGAATGCCGGACACCGGAAGATATCCGGCTCGTTTACGATTTTGCAGCATATCGCCGCCGACATCCTGGCAGCCCTCGGCCAGGTCAAGCCGCTCATTATCACGACCGACGGGGCGAACGAAGCTTTTAACGGTAACGCCTTGATTAAGTCCGCGACGCCTTCGATCCCTGTCCAGGGCGGAGACGATATCGCTCGGACAATCAATTGGGCCGAAGCCGAGGTCTGTTAGTCGGGAATCCAAGAATCCAACAGATACTTGAATCTGGTATTTAACACGCGCAATGGGGCCAACTTATGACAAGAGCCGGGAAAGCCGCGGCTGTAAATCTCGAAGTTACTTATCGAAAAATAACCTATGTTCTTAGCCCGCTAAGCGAGGAAGACTGGAGCGAGCTCGAATATTGGATGCAGGAAAGAGCCCTCGATCGAGAGCTCGAATTGATCAAAAAGCTCCCAGACGAAGAGCTCCGGAAGACCAAACAATCCGAAGCCTACGACCGGTCCCGCCAAATCGTAATAGGCAGCCTCGAAGCCGGTAAAATCATGCTCTCGGTCGTAGGCAGTATCCGCGTGGCGTGGATGGCGCTCCGCGAGCATAACGATATGAGCCTCGACGACGTCGCCAAGCTCTGCAACGATAAGAAATTCCAACAGTTATTGCAGACCAAAATCAATCGCATGAATAGCGCCGACGCGGAAGACGTCCAGAAGGCAAAAAAAAAGGTAAGCCGGAAGAGAGCCCGAGCGAAAAGCCATTCGAAACGGAAGAAAAAAAGCAGATAGACCGGTCCTGGCTCTATCGCACTTTCGCGGTCCTACATAATTGGGGACCGAAGATCGTCCGCGCTTTGACGTGGCCCCAAATCGTAATGTACCTCGCCGAAGACCCAGAAGACCCCGACGATCTGGGCGACTATAAGCAATTCGAGGGCGAGATTAGGGACGGTCGATTGCACTTTCCAGACGATGAGAAATTAGAGCTATATCAGGCTTACAACAAAGCCAGGAAAGAAAAGCGAGACAAAGAGGGCGAATAGATGGCTTTCGAGGCCGCTCGGGCAATAGTTAAATTTGTGGCCGACCCGAGCGATCTTAAAGGCGCCGTAACCACCATTAACGGCGTATTAGACCGATTCAAACAAAGAGCCGAGGCCGCGGCCCGTACGGCTCGCCGTATCCTGGCGGTGGGCGCCCTGGCCGCCGCGGGCGTCATAGCCTTAGCCGCAACCCAAGCCCAAGCCGAAGCCCGCCTCGAAGCCGTTATCCGGGCCACGGGCCAGGCCTCGGGCTTCACTGCCGACCAACTCAAAGAACAAGCCGCCGCGCTCCAAGAATTAACCGCCGTCGGGGATGAGGTAATCATAAATGCGCAGGCGGTATTAGCCACGTTCAAACAAATCAGGGGCGATATTTTCGAAGACGCAATATTGGCGGCTTTGGATATGGCTGCGGTGTTGGGCCAGGATCTACAAGGCGCCGTTATTGGGCTGGGCAAGGCCCTTAACGATCCGATTCTCGGTATCTCGGCCCTGTCCCGTGTTGGCGTCTCGTTTAGCAAGCAGCAGAAAGACCAAATCCGCATATTGCAAGAGTCCGGGGACATCATGGGCGCCCAGCGCGTGATTCTCGAAGAGCTTAAAGGCGAGTTTGGCGGCGCGGCGAAAGCGATCGGAGAGACGTTCGCCGGCGAGATTAGTAAACTCAAAAACAGTCTAGGCGATCTTGGCGAAGAGGTAGGGAAAACCCTTGTCCCGAGTCTAAGCGCATTCTTACAACGGGTTAAGCCGATCGTCCCGGCCTTGATCGAATGGGTCTCAGCAAATGGGCGGACGATTGTTAGCCTTGCCGCATTTAGCGCGGGCGTGCTGCAATTGATTGTAATAATTCCGAAGCTTATAGCTGTGTTCCAATTGCTGATCCTAAACCCTGTCGGGCTGATTATCACGGGGACGGTTATCGCTTTCCTGGCCCTCGGCCAGGCTTTCCGGGACACGGGACGCGAGGGTAATATTTTCTCGGATATCCTTAGCATTCTCGCTAAAAAGTTGGGGCTAGTTTCCGACGAGCTCCGGGCATTGCTTGATCCGGTAACCCCGTTTAAGGAGGCCCAAAAGGACTTCGACGATTTCCAGGACGCGCTACGTAAGAAATTCCCGAAGCTTGGGCCCTTTGGCGGCGCCGTTACGGCGAAACAAATATTGGGACTCGACGAAGTATCAGCCCAAGAGCAATTAAAGATCCTTACCGAAATGCAACAGAAGATCGACGCCCTATCCGCGGCGGGTAGGAAGTTTATCGCACAGACCGGAGACCGTTTGCTCCCCGAGAAATTGCTCGGCGGTAAGGGCGTAGCGGACAGGATCCAGCGGATTCGAGAGAACATAATCGAGGAAATCAAGCGGCTTAACGCCGAGATCGACGCCGAGCAAAAGAAGGCGGCGTCCGACGCTATCGCCGCGGCCAAGCAAGAGGCCGAATTTAAGAAGCTTATAGCCGCCCAACGTCGCCAGGATATGGAATTCGAAAAACAGTTTTTCAAAGACATCGAGGAATTGCGTCGCAAAGAAATGGCGCAAATTAAGGATAGAAATAAGCTTCTAAAAGAGATAGAGCTCATAGGCTCGACAGCCAAAGAGAGAGAGAAAATACTCCAAGAGCGGCGCCGGTCCGAGCTCATAGAGCGAGCGAAGAAAGCGGGCTTTACGGATGAGCAATTGCAGGATCTTAGAGCGAGATTTGCGGTCGAGGATATTAGGGCCGCGGCCAAACCGGAGGCCGACCGCAAGATAGCTCCGCCGCAATTCATTGGTCTACAAGAGCTCTTTAAGCGAATCCAGGGAGCCCGGGATCCTCAGATGAAAATAGCTGTTCAGGTTAAGGAATTGAACAAACGGCAAGTAGCGCTCTTGGCCGCGATTCTAAAACAGGATCGGGATCTCTTTATCGCAATCGGTAATAAGCTAGGGATTTCAGAAGGCGATATAGTCAGAAACGTATTTGGGGAGCCAGCAAATTAGGGGATTTAATGTCCGCAGTAATTACTTATAGCGAACCGGATATCGATTACGAGGAATCTTCGCTCGGCTTTGCATCGCCGAGCGAAGCTCTCGACGATCAAGGCTTAGCCTCTACCCGGCTATTGCGCTGCGCATGGGTCGACCGATTGACGTTGGCGAGCCAGCTAAAAGTAGCGCATAGGATCGTATTAACGAGCGGGCCCACGACGCGGGTATTCTTCAAGGGCGACAGATATCCCCACGACGATAGCATTTTCGTACGGAATATTTCTTCGATTCGGCCGGTCGACGGGCCCATAGACGACCCGGATCCAAGAGTCGCGAAGTATAAGACCGCCCAGCTTACGGTTAATTACACGATCCAGGATTTCGACCCGAACCAACAAGACGAGGACGCGGTTAAATACGCCGACGAAGAGCTCTCGACGGCCGCCGAATTCTTAACGCTGCCCAGCACGTCCCTATTTTGGGACGCCGGCGGGACGTTACCGCTCGGCACCGAGGCCAACGTCTCCCGCCTCATTCGAATGATCGAATGGGTATTTACGTTTACAGAGCTCGACACGATCCCGCAGGGACTGCTTATAAACACCGGCACAGTAAACGACGTCTCGGTCTTGTCGCGATCGCTGGGGATTACCTTCCCCGCGGAAACCTTGCTCTACAATGGCAGCAGATCAAGCCGCGAGCTCTTTATCGAAGGCGCCCGAGCCTGGCGGACCGCGTTACGTTTTACTTTCCGGCCCCAAGGCTGGAATAAGTTTTTCCGCGACGACGTCATAGATCAAGCCCCGGTCCCAATCTTCAAGGCCAGCGGGGCTGTCCACAAGCCGTATCTACCTATAAATTTCCAATCCGAGCTCGGCGTATGACATGCCCAAAGACCTATTAAAACGATATGGCAAGGGCGACAACTTTCTCGATATCGCCGATCAAAACAAGCGGGCCGAGCTTATCGAGTTTTTGTTGTCGTCGACTCCGGACGATGGCTTCGTCGGCGATGACGGTATATACCCACGCCGGGGCAAGGTTAAATCGATCGTCTTCGCGACCGGGCAGATCGTCGCGAGCTCATTTACCGACAATCGCTACAACGTCAAGCTGCTAAAAGACCGCTTCCGGCCGGCAGATACCGCGGGCGTAGTTAACCTGGCTTCGGGAAATCTGACAACGAATCCAGATAATGAAACCGAAATATTCGCCGCGATCAACTTGTCGGAGCGGTTTCCGCAGGGGACCGGCGGCTCTCATCTGATCACTAGCGTAGGCTGGATTGTCCGCGTCTTGATTGCGACGATCGAATTCGCCGCCGACGATAGGCGTAAACTCGCCTTTTTCTGGCTCCCGGCTCGGCCTCTTTTGTTTCCGGTCTTTTGTTCGGTCGACGGCGGCTCGGCGGGAAACGAATCCACGAATTGCAGTTTTACCTATACCGTCAAAACCATAGACGAGAGCGGTACGCTCGACGCCGGGGTTAGCCCAGAGCGGCGCCGGATTAAATTTACCAAGTATCTAACCGAATCGACTATCGATGCCGCGGACGGCGATTCGGACGGGATCGCTTTTTTCGACCCGACTGGCACTCTTAAACTACAGATCGTTTTTAATGAGCTCCCAGTCTTTCGAACTATCCTTTTCCCTGTCGATTGCGTCAAAGACGGCGGGGTCGCAGGCGATGAGAATTCGACTTGCACATTTACTTACACTGTCTCGGACGCTGTTACGGATGAAGTTATCGGCTTTACCATACCCGTAGAGCGGGCCCGCATGCCTAACACTACTTATACAGTGGGGTTAGAATCGTTGGGCTTTGGTTATTTCGATGACGTCGGCACTTACTTTTTAATGATGGTCCTAGACGAGCTCCCGGATCCATTACCGTGTCCGGAATCCTCGGGAGCTTAATCCATGGCAGACCCCCAAGGTCCGGCGATTCGCGAGGGAAGATTGCTCGTCGAAAAGGGCCGGCTCTTAATAACGACAAAAAAGAATTGTCCCAATTGCTGCCCGGAGATCGAGCCGCCGGCGGAATGTACTTGCACGTCGACACTTCCGGGCGGATTGAGTCCCGGGCTTTCGATAACGCTTACATGGACCGGGCCGCAAGCTACGCGAGAATGGGCGTTTTTGGTTTGGACGAATGGAGAGACGAAGGTCCTATGCTGCCAGGCTTATATATGCCAACGGGCGACTTGCTCCCCGACCGTTAGCTACGGACGCGAGCAATGCACGATGGGGAATACGGCGACGGGGTATACCGTCGGAGGCATTGCCGGGGGCGGTATCGATATGACGGCGTTTCTCTCGCCGTTTTGCGTGGTCACCGGGACGCCTCCTTTAACCCTTACCGATCGAATCGCATTTCTGGGCGTCGAGACTGCGACGACGACGGCCATCTTAAAGCTGAAATATCTTACGTTTTATTTTGGCGGCACTTATGGATATTCCACGCGATCAAATATTTCGACCGATAATTTCGGCACATACGCTACCAACTTTACCCAAGCCGACGGCCTATTAGAGCCTGGCCATTTCGGCGGCGGCGCCACCGGACAAGTTACGGATACGAACGGGATTACTTATCAATGGACTCAGGACCCGATTTGTCCGGGATTAGGTACACTCTGTTAATTGGAGGCCTTACGAAATGGGTTTAGTCGTCACCGGTGCCCCGCGTAGTGGTACGTCGTTAATGATGAGAATTCTTATAGAAGCTCTGGGCGCCGATCGGTGCCTCGGGACAAAGCATCCGACCGAGACCGCTTTCGAGAAATACAAAGAGCAACGCGACGACGAATCCGACGTCCATTACGCCGCGCGGGCATACTCGATGAGGATTGACCCCGAGGGTAAGAAATTCCAGCGAATGATAACCGAATCTATGGCCATGAATCCCGATGGCTTTTGGGAGGATTCGCAATACGTGGGTCGCGGTCTAACCTGGCATCAGGGGATCGATATCAAACCCGAGCATTTCGTTAAGGTCATATTTAAGGGCTTGGCTCGAAGCGATCCTCGTTTCGTATCTAAGGTTATCGTAATGGCCCGGCATCCTCGGGCCATTTGCAAGAGCCAGGAAAAGTTAAAGCATGGCGGGGTTGCGGCGAATGTTTTGGGCAAGATTCAGAACCCGGGGGCCTATGTAGATTCATTGCAGGACGCCGCCGCCTGGCTCGCTTATAACGCCGAGCTCGACGTTATGGTCGTGAAATACGATGATCTAATCGACAAGCCCTCCCAGACCGTGGCGGCGATCGGGGCTTTCGTAGGCCCTGGCGATTGGAAAAAGGGCCAGGCGATCATAAAGCCGGGTCTGCGGCGATCGGTTTTCGACAATCCCGAAGACGATCTCTGGCCCGATGCCGAAGAAATGTTCGATTTGCTTTGTGCGAATCCCCCCGACTTCGAAGGGATCGTCGATTTCGCGAATAATCTTTCCGACTCTTTCAAGCAAAACCGGGACCGTTGGGTATGTGCGAGAAATGGGCTTACGGTCTCGTATCGCCAATGCGAGGAATGTTTCGATAACGCATTAATCCGGGACAATTACCGCAAGCGTGGCGCCGACGCCGGCATCGATTACGTTAAAGAGCCCTGTCTATATGTGGCGGGATTGGACCTGTCCCGGGATTACGAGCCCGGCGTCGACTACATACAACTGTCTATCGATAATAACCATTGGGTCGAGGATCGAGAAAAGGCCTTGCATCTGGATTGTAAGCACCGGGGGACTAACGCCGTCGATCTCCGCCGTTGCCGGACCTGCGGCCGCGGCGTAGAAATCAAGGTTTTCGTATGCGACAACGCCAAGACAACGGGCTTATGTGCGGTCGCCCGAGACGTCGGGGCGGACGTTACCGTTTGCGCGACTTGCCCGCATTATGCCGATAAGAGTAGCGAACCCGGAGCCTAAAACTATGTCCGAGTCCGAAGCCGCCACAACTCTAATAAATGGTCGTAACATGAGCGAGGCAAAGATTATAAATAAATATACGTTGGTCCCGGTCGGGCTCGTTGTGGCCGCTATTCTGGCGACCGCGACCGTCGTAATGGCGTTTAGCTCCAAGACGGAGCGTATTACCGTGCTGGAAACGCAGGCCATACAGGCCAGTAAAGAGCGATCGGAGCTATCCGCCAAATTCGATAAGCTCGCGGACAAGCTCGACGACGCTAATCTCGCGTTGATCCGGATCCAAGCAAAGCTCGGGGTAAAGCCGAATCCATAAATCGCCGTAGAGACCGCCTGGCGGCTTCGGGACTTGGGGGTCTAATGTGCCGCCGGGCTCTCTCGGCGACTCCCTGGCTTACGTACGATCCAGGATCGCCAGAATTAGAGCTCGGCGCCCGCTTGCGGAACGAGGCCCAATACTATACCGTTTGGTTAAGACGTTTCGGTCGGCTTGTTGGCAATTGCACACCGGAGCGGGAATAAATGGGCGATCAGGGTTTCCCGGCGTTACCTTGCCCACGCCCCGAACCGCGGATCTTAGTGGTACTGCCCGCGCGGCTTTCATTGCTGGATCGGGACGTCGAAAGCCAATCGGCAGCGGGACGGGGCGGATTCGTCGGGTTTTTATTATGGCTTTACTTACACCCGATCAAGTAGTCCGGATCTTGGAGCGCAACAAAGCGGCCGGGGACAGCCCGAAGACCCAAACCGAGCTTGCAACCGCCGCGAATATATCTGTCGTGGCTCTAAATCGTTGGCTCCGAGGCAGTAGGCAGGATATCAAGCTCGACACCGCGAGCCGGATCGCGGACGCCCTCGGGCTCCAAGTCGTCGACGAAGACGGGAAGATCCTCTCTTAAACACAAAGCGCGGCAGAGCGTAACGTGATAGCGGCCCGGGGATGTCCCCCGGGCCGCACTAGTTTCCACCCTCCCTCTATCCGTTGTATTCGCTGGGGTATGACAGGCGCTCCCTGAATAATTCACAATTTGCAAAAGATTATCCGATTGGTTAATATCCTGTAGAGTCCGTGGATTGTCTGCGGAGGTTACAACCCGCCCTATCAGGGCCTATAAAGGGATTAGCGCAATGGGTAAGCCAAGAGAGCCTGCAATAATTCGGCTCGAAATTGACGGGAAAGAAAAATTCGGTCCCGACTTTAAGGTCTTTTACGATCCCGAAGCTCCGCTCCATTGGACACCGGAAGCCGTCAAAGCCCGCAAGCTCTGGGCTACAGCGCATTACTTGGCTCTCCGTTTGAAAAGACTAATAGGGGCCCACAAGCTCGACGCAATTTCCGATCGAGATATCGTCGCGATAGCGGGGGTAAAGGTCGCAAACCATAACCGCCGGAAAGCCCGCCCTCTTTTTAATTCGGCAATGGAGAAAGAGATTAAAGACGGATTACTCTTGACAGCGAAGCTCAATCCGCGAAACGCTAGGCACGCGGCACAAGCCCGCCTCGATCAAATCCAAAGATTCCGAGCGAAGGCGAAATTTCTCGCTCCGGATCTATTCGAAAACCCGCGTAAAGCGGCGGGTTGGTATCGATTGAAGGTCGGGGATTATAGAAAAGTATCTACGCATTTAGTTTTTGTGGCCAAGGCTCACGCCGACACTGTCGAGCAAGTCCGACGCGAGCTCGGAATTGATTACGTCCCATACGTCCGGGATATGGTCTACAACCGCGACGACGATTCCCAAGGCTTTATAACCGTCATTAATGGCGATCGGGTCCATTGGAACGCGGACCGGCTCCGGGGCGGCGCCGAGCTCTCGCAAGAGCGTATCGACTCTTGGGAAGAGCGGACGCATGATTGCCATAGCGAAGAAACCTTTTCGGCGTACGCTTTTTTTGATTCAGATAAAGAGCTTTGGATATTTGATTCGCTTAAACCCCCCAAGAAAAACAAACCTGTAAAGGCCTATCCAGGCCCTAACCCATGGGATTAATCGATATGAAATTCGTACTTATGTGGAAACAAAAGGGCGGTAAAAGCGTATTCGAAGAGGAATACGAAAAGAGCCGGACCGAATTGCTCCGCGGGATCTCGACCGACGGCTCCAAGCTCTCGCCTAAAAGGCTCGTCGATTTTTGGTCTCGATCAATAATCAAATGGTTTAATGAGACGGAGCCCAATCCCAAGGCGATACCGCGGCAGTATGTTAGCTCCCGGCTGATCGACGAGGCCCCAGCCGGCGCCGCCCATGATTGGGAAAAGACGAATCTTGTAACAATTATGAGCGGGACCGGGTTTTACGATACGTATAAATGCCGCGTCTGCGGGGTAACTGCCACGCGATACGGGACCGGCGAGAGATTTACCCTCGATAAAAAATACGCGAAAACCGCCGTCTATGTTCGATGCGACACCGCCGCGGCTCACCTGGCCAAAAAGGCGGCTTCGAAATGATCTTCGTCCGTTGGCATTGGATCAAGTTTGGCAGTAATAGGCGGCGGAAATATTCCGATTTCCATATTCTCCGCCTAAACGGTTCTACGCATTGCGGGCGTAATCCTCCGGAAAACGCTAAAACTTTCTCAATGGCCAACGGTAAGATATGTCGGCTATGCAAAAAAGGCGCGGCCATGGCGTATATGAGTCCAGAAGTTAAAAGAGCTTATATCTTGAAGGCTGGGAAATGACGGTTTCGAATTTCATAGACTGGCGGGGAATGAAGATCCCCAAGATTACCCACGGCGCCCGGATCGATATCCTCGCCTCGGACGTGCCTTACTACGGGCAATTCGTCTATGAAGACGGGATCCGGATCGCCTTCCCCCCGGGCCTTATCGCCTTTTCTCAGATAGTTTTAGACGGCCATTACGAGGCTTATCCGGTCAATCCCGAGGGCGGGGTCCTGTTTGAAGGCTTCGAACCGGTCGTGATTGTGGCCCATACCCCGCCGCCTGGCTTAGCGAATTTCTCGGCCGGAGCTCCGTTTACTAATCCGATGCCCAATTGCCCCTGCTTGCTCGAAGATACGAAGCTCCCGCCCCAATGCGATTATGAGATCCGGGAACAAGATTCCAAAGATATCCCCGATCCGCCCCCGATTACCCAGGATTGGGACGATCCGGATTATTGCTAATGGCAAAGAAAATAGAATCTGAATACCACGACCAATTAACGCTGCGAGATTGCGACTTGGAACCTATCCCGATCGACTTCGACGATCCAGCTTTCCGCCAGAGATTCGAAAGAGCGAGGTTTATCGGCCTTTGCAAGATGCTAAACGAACCCGAAGATAGAGAAAAGTTTATTGGGGAAGAATATTTCCCTTGACAAAATAAATAAATTTCAGAGAATCCAATTTCGCCGGCGTCGGGTCGGCTTCGAGCTTTGCGACGAGCTCCGCAATGGAAACCAAAAAACTTAGCTTGGAGGTCTGATCTATGGCCGACCGCGATATCGTAGAAGTCGAGATCGTCGAAGAGGATACGCTCGAAACCGAGTCCATGGTCCCGGCCTTGGTATCCCCACAGCCCGCTATGGGCCAGGTAATGTCCCTCGCCGAATCCCGGGCCCAAGTCAATCACATACAACATTTAATGAAAATGGTAATGATCGAGGATACCCATTACGGCGTTATCCCTGGCTGTAAAAAGCCCTCGCTCTTAAAGCCCGGCGCCGAGAAATTGGGGCTAGTCTTCCGGCTCGGTTGCCGGTTGCGAATCAAACGCCGTGATATGGAGAATCACCACCGGGAACATACGGTAATCTGCGAGCTCTTCCATATCCCGACCGGCCAATTCGTGGGCGAGGGGATCGGCTCTTGCTCCACATTGGAAAAGAAATATAGGTATCGAACCGGCGGCCTTCAATGCCCTAACTGCGGCGAGCGAACGATTAAGCAGTCTCAATACGGGGACAAGGGCTGGTATTGCTATGCGGCGATTGGGGGATGTGCGGAGAAATTCAAACGCGGTAATAAGATGATCGAGAGCCAGGATTATCAAGGCAAGATCGAGAATCCAGATATCGCGGACTGTTGGAATACGGTCCTGAAAATGGCAAAGAAGCGGGCCCAGATAGACGCGATCCTATCCGCTACGGCCGCTTCCGATATCTTTACCCAAGACGTCGAGGATTTAGAGTCGGCCATGGATGCCGACAATTCGCTCGGCAAGCCTCCGGACAACGGTAAGGCCAGGAAACCGAACCGGGCGCCGCATACCAAGCAGCAGCGGGCCGCCAACAAGAAACGGCCCACGGCGCCGGCAAAGGCCGAAAAGCTCAAAACCCGCGTCGAAGAGATCCAGAGCCGCGACATTACCTCGGGCCCGCATAGGGGCTTGGTCCGTTGGTGGATCCGGATAACCCAAGGCATCTGGCTAAAAACCGAAAGCGAGACATTCGCCGAGGTTGCGGAAGAGGGTAAGAATGGGGCGGTCGTTTCCTACCACTACGACGACGGGGAGCAATATTACATCTTGGACGAAATATTCGCAGACCCGGATATCCCGACCCCTGCGAGCCAAGGTCCTGGCCAAGGCCCTAGCGGTCCGCTATTCGAAGACAAACACGAACCCCAAACCTAGAAGGGTATCCCCTCTTTATGCGAAATATTCAACTAAAAACCAAAGACGGCCGGGACACTATCCAAGTTACTTGCGGAGAGATATTTCGAGACACGGTCGGTATCCACTATTGCGTAGGCAAAACTCCGCAAGACGCCGCACAGTTTATCATGCAGAAGTTGTTTACGGCCTCGCATTTACGGACAGGACAGGCCATCGTAATGGGCGTCGATAAAGAAATAGCCGTAGCTGTCGGCGCCAAATTCTTAGAATTCCTACCCGAGAGCCTTCGGCAAACCGAAGACGTCGCCGCGATTGTTGCCAGCTTGCCCGACGGCTTCGGGGCGTGGGCTAGGGAAATGGAATTCACGAATCAATATATCCCATGGAAGGTAAGGTAATGCGAGCTATAAGTCTTTGGCAGCCTTGGGCGTCTGCGATATCACTCGGCGCCAAGATCTTTGAGACCCGCCATTGGGATACGAAGTATCGAGGGCCGATCGCCATCCACGCTGCCCAACGCCTACGGATCGGCGAAATTAATAGGCTTTTACAGGACGAACGCTGGCAGCGGGCGCTAAATATGCTCGTCGGCGTAAGCCCCCGAGGCCAGGGCCAACGGCCCGTAGAGATACGCGATATCCCATTTGGCGCAATCGTTTGCACGGCAATGCTTACCGACGTAATTCCTACCGAAAACATGACCGGCAAAGAATGGCCAAGCGGCCATTTCGATATCTTCGGCGACTATTCCCCCGGCCGCTTCGCGTGGAAAATTGAAGACGTAAACCGGATCGAGCCAATATATTGCAAAGGCTCGCAAAGCTTCTTTCAGGTCGATATTTGTGGATGCTAAAAGCGTGGCGAATTATTACCGAAATTATTACCGACAGCACTTAAACGGGGAATGTCCCGACAATTGCATTTTTTGCCGAGACGAGGTAATTTCCGATTTGTTCGCAATGGACCCAACCCTTACAGATCTCGAATACCACCGCCGGCCAGATGGCAAATACGATATGTCTCTCCGGATTCTGATTAAACCCAAACCCCCAATAACGGAGCATTAGCGCAATGGCAAAGGGTAAAAACAGTCGTCGCAGTAAAAGAAAAGCCGCCAAGAAAGTACAAAAGAAAAAGGGCTCGAAGAAAAAGAGCCCAAAGAAACCCGCGAAGGTAGCAGCGGCGCCACCTGCCCCGGACGTTGCTCGTCTCCAAGAGATCGCTAAATTCGCCAAGCAGATCGAGACCGCGGAAAATGAAACCTCCGAAGCCGAAGCCAAATTCCTTAAATTGAAAGAGGCAACGTCGGCCGCGAAAAAGGCTTACGAGTCTAGCGTCGCAATCCTCCGCGCCACGATTCGTAAATTCCGCGGCGACTCTGGGCCGAATCTCTTTAACCAAACGACGACCGCGACCGATACCAAGACGGGCGATACGGTCCAATATGAGGCCGAAGCCTGGCGGGATGTCAGTATCGGGGATCTTGATATCTCGGACAACGCCGTAACCAAGCTCGCCGGCCACGCCAAAATAGGCACGCTGGGCGATCTTTCGGATTACATGAAAGACAGCGAGCTTACGGATATCAAGGGCATAGGCGCCAAGGCCTCGGACAAGATCGAAGACTCGTTAGCGAAATGGTTTAAGGCCAACCCCGCCAAATGCCCACCGCTCAAATCTTCGACGGGCGACCATGACGCCGAGCCCCCGGCGCCACAGCAAGCGCCACAAGGCCCACAGCCAGGCGAGCCGGATTACGAAGGGGACGGGTCCAATGATCCCCACGCGTGGCGAGGGATCGGGATCGATATTCTCCGGGTCCGGCCCAAGATAGGGGAGGATCGAATAACGGACGGCATCGCGACGAGGCTCGTCGGCTTCGAGCTTTTGACATTGGGACACGTCGCGTCCGCGATCGCCGACGGCTCGATAAACACGATTAAGAAAGTCGGGCCGAAGGCTGTCGATAAGATCGTCGCCGCCTTTAACGCTTTCGGGGATCAATTCACGGAATACCGCGAGAGCATGGTAGCCGCCGCCAGAGGCGACCGCAGCCCCGTAAGCGGCACTGGCGACCCCGCCGGCGCCCCCGGAGGCAACGACTCGGGGGATCAGTCGACCGACCCAGCGAGCCCGCAGCAGCAAGGGACAGCGGTTATAGGGGTAGAGCTTTCGATCGAGCGAATCGATTACGACGCCCAAGAATTGGTAGACGCCCTGATCTCTCGGGTCTTGGGCTCTTGCTCTACGCCCTTCGAAATTGACGGAAAGCTTTACGTAACGCTCGATTACAACGAAGCGGAAACGCGTATCGAGCTTCTACAGGTTAAGCCGGAAGACGAAAACACCGGGAGCAATGCCGAAATGCTTACCGACTCTCTACTCGAAGACAGTTACGAAATCCTCGAAGACTCAAAATTAATCATTATCGTATAGCCGTCTGGGCGGGGCGGCCCGCGGGATGGTCCGGCCATTCGAGAGCCGGGACCGCTCTACGGAGCGGTCGGCCGGCATCCTGCGGAATATTCGGCGGCTCTGGTCTGATAGACGCCAGGGCCCGCGTAAGCCGTGAGAGCGCGTACGTCAATGGGGGGTTTACATCCGTCGGGGAAACCCGGCGCCAAGCCTGTTAAGGGCAGGGGTCCCCCGCGTTCCATTGGGACGATTCCACGTCTCCACCACGCCGCGGCCGCGCAAATGGCCAGGGAGACAGGGCAATCCACGGAAGGCGTTTTCCACAAACTGTTAACATTGAAGGGGAAAACAAATGGATAGACGATCTTTTTTTATTTCCGTTGCCGCGAGTTTTGTAGCTCTCGCGTTACCATTCAAGGCCACAATACCGACGCCAAAGTCTTTTGATATAGAGGCTTTCATTAGAGCTAATGTAAAAGCAGGGTATTACGCTGGGCTTGGTAATTGTCGATGCCAACTAATTCCTAAAAGGAATTATTTTTGTTGACAGTCTAAAAAGTTTTCTTATATTCGTATTCGCGATTATGCGACGGGTCGCGCAATGGTAATTTCCACTACTCGATAAGCGAGTCCGGTCGGCGTCTCTCGGTTCCCGAGGGGCTGTCGCAGTCGGCCGGGCCGTTTTTTATTCGAGCCTATGTCTAAAACCACCGATCTAACTCGCGGAATTTATCGCCGCATTTATGGCGGAGCCATTTTCGGCCGCCGCATTAATAGCGTTTCCATTGGCGCCGAGTTTTGGTTTTGGCGGTTGCACATGATCGCCGATGATTTCGGCCGCTTCCCCGCGGAGCCTAAGCGTTGCCGAATAACCGCGGCGCCATTGCGAGACGATCAAGACTCCGTATCGCCAGGCGGGCCGAAAGCGGTTTGGACCTGCGACGTAGGTACGTGGCTTCGAGAACTCGATAAAGTCGAGTTAATAGATATCTACGAAGCCGACGGCGAGCTCTACGGCGTTATTTGCGACTTCGAAGAATTACAGCCAGGCAATAGGAACGGGAGACGGATCGAGCGATATCCCGCTCCGCCCGAGGGATCGAACGCCGACGATGGATCGAACCCGGCCGGGATGGATCCCGGCTCGGGCGGCATTTTTGGGGAGTCCGGGGGGAGCTCGGGGAGCTTGGGGGGTCCGGGGAATCCGGGGGAATCCAAATCAGTTAGCGACGAAAACCCCGAACCCCTCTTACAGCCTCTAAACGGCGATTCGGGGAATCCGGGGGAATCCGGGGGAGTCGGTGTCGCGGAAATGCACAGCGAGAGCGAGAGCGAGAGCGAAGTCGAGAGCAAGAGCGAGAGCAAGAGCGAAGCGAAAGAGCCCGCGGACAACGATTCGAATTCGATTTCGACCCGGCGGGACAAGGCCCGGACAGGATTCGAGGCGGCCGTCTGCCGGCTCATTGGCGTAGACGGGATGAGTAAGCATCCCAGCGGGTCCCGCCAGCACAATGCAGACACGACCGCGGTCCGGCAATGGGTCGGGGAAATGATGCTCGCCGATTTCGAAGACAGCACGCGTAGATTTAATCAAGCTAAGACCCTCGCCAGGAAAGCAGCGGGCCAAGGCCGGCCTATGGCATATCTAACCGGATGCTTACAGAGCGAAGGCCTAATACCAAAACCCTAACAAAGGATAGAACGCAATGGACAGAGCCGAGCTATTAGCGACCCGAGGCGGGATCATGTTTAACGAGCTCGATAAATACCTCGCCGATCGAGGGGTCCACGGGGGTAAATATCTCTCTGGGCATAATCGCACGGACGGCCAGCAAGAGCGGGAGTTTATAAATCTGGACAGGGCCCAACGGTTCCAATGGTCGGGCAATGCCTATGCCGCGGAGACGCTTAAACCCCTCTTAGACTTCGCAGAAATGGGGGTAGACCCCGACCCCCTATCATTTCCCGACGCCAGTAGCGCGGCCGTGAAATTGAAAGAATACGGTTATCAGGCTTGGGCCGCCCTTCGGCTTCTGTTGGCGATCGCCGGCGAGCCGGGGATCTGCAAGGGTTGCGGCCGCCCGATTTTCTGGATTCAGAGAAAACCGTATTCGACCGCCGGGGTTATTCACTTCGTAGATTGTCCCAAACGCGACGACTTTCGAAAGAAGAAAAAGCAATGAGCAAAAAGAAAAAAGTTACGTTTTTGTGTAAATGTTTTAAGCGCGCGGGCTGGCCGCCGGACCGAGGCGAGGCGATATGCCATCCGGTAGGCGACGGCATATTACCGACTTTCGCGATTCCCGATAAGCTAATGGAGGCGGCAGGCCGCCCAGCGATAGCGAAGGGGTCGCGATTTCTGTTAACGATCGATATCTCGGCGGCCCGTTGTAAGGCTTTCGAAAAGGAATTCGACAAGAAAGAGGCCGCGGAGGCGAAGCGATGAGCCATAAAGTCGACGAAATTATCGGCATGGCCTCCCTACTCTTTGCCAATTGTCGGGATGTAGACCGCGAATCCTACATCGACGGTTTTCTAGGCGGGGTCGCACTGGGCCAAAAGATCGAGAAATACCGCAGGGAAGGCAATAGCGAAGACCAGATAGTCGCTTGGCTTCTAAAAATGCTCGAAGACGTCCAGGCGGGCAATGGCCCGAGCTTCCCGACTCTCAAAGAAAAACGCATAAAGCGGGCGGAGACCAACTAATGGCCCAAGAATTGAAACCATGCGACAACATCGAATGCGAAAGAATGGTCCGCATAGGTTGCGTTTTTTGCTGTCTGCCCTGTCGGCTGGCTAATCGGAAATATGAGATTCACGAATCGGGGATACTGGCTCATAGTCCGGGATGTAACGAACGATTAGAACAACGGACGAAACCGGAGCCAGGCTAATGCCAGATATCGCGACAGGTCAAGAAACCGTCCCGCCGCTCTTTGCGTCCGCGTCTAAGCCCCGCAGACGGCGCCGGGCTCACACCCCGACGAATGAGGCGGCCGGCGTAGCGGCCCGGGAGACGGCGATCTCGCGGGCTTCCAAGGGCTCCCCGCCGGGTTGGGCGGATACGGCCTTGGCCGCGGTTCAGCGCTGCTGCCAGGCTCATCCCTCATTTATCACGGACTTAGTTTGGCAGTACATCGACGATAAGCCCCCAGAACCGCGGGCATTAGGCCCGGTAATGAGGCGGGCGGAAGCCCTCGGGTATTGCTCAAAGACTGACAAATTCCGGCCTACGGCGATCGTATCGAGTCACCGAGGCCCGCGGCGGGTTTGGAATTCCAACATTTACGAAGGGGCCATCTGATGAGCGAAATTAATCGCCCGTGGGATATCTTGCCAGGCTGGGTCATTGCTGGCATGTATAACTTCGAGCATAACGGTAATTTACGGCTTTTTGTTGCGATGCGAAAAGGGGATTTAATTATCTGCGAGCAAGGCGAAGACGACGAATTTCTATGGAATCGTCTCTGGCACAAAGCACAAGAGCTCGATAAATGAAAAAGCGGCGTCGGCATTTCTATCATTGCACCGATCAAAACCGCGGCGATACTTGGACCGCGGCCAGGGTCCCTCCGATCTTTATCGGGGATTCCGAGCCGGACACCCCGCGGAGCTCGTCGCGGATATGACAGAAGACGCCCGAGCCTACGTTATGCAGCACCGGCGAGGCTTACCGCCGCGGCAGAGAATCAACGCATACGCGAAAATACTCCCCATTTTGAAAGCGATCGGGGTTAAGGTCCCGCGGTGGGAAGAGCATTTCGTAACCAAAGTCGTGCAATACTTTGAGCAAAAAGAGGACCAATGAGCAAGCCGCCCCAGACGCTATATCAAGCATGCGAGGAATTCCGGGAAGCCTGGCTCGAATTTGTGCGGGTTGCGATCTTCCCTATTGTTAGGCCGATCGCCGAATTCCTCGCAAAGCTCTTACAAAAACGGAGACCCAAAACCATGGCAGCCACAAGAATTCAAATCGTAGACAGCGACTTCGAGAAATTGCTCCGGGGCGAAGTCGTCAAGCTCCCGGGCATGTTGCAGAATGTAGAAATATTGCTCGCCGACATTGGGGGAGATAAGATTGTCGAGATCGCTACGAGAGTCCGCGACGAGATCGCGATCTCAGCGCAGCGAAAAGCAGCACAGCAAGCCGCGGCGTCGGGCCCGGATATGCCAGAGAACGAAGAATAAAACGGAGCTCCGCGCAATGGGGCAACAGATAATAAAACAGCCCAATGGCAAGTATGCGCTTTGGTCGAGCGTCGTCGATGATTTCACGTTAATCGATGCGACTCGCGACCAAATTATCGAAGAGTTTGTCGAGCGCGCGGAGCGAGAAATCGTACGGCTCCGGGTAAACGTCGCGAAAACGCTCGACAAAATCGACGCGGCCGAACCGGCTTATATGCAATTTACTTTGAGCTTCGACGAGGCGGTCGCCTTTGTCCGGCACACAAAAGGCGACGACGCCGAGAGCCTAAAACTACTCAATTTATAAAGGGTTAATAATGCCGCTATTTCAAATCCAAGATTCAGACCGGCCCGTATGGGTCATCGCGCCAAGCTACGGCCTCGCTGTCGAGTATTACGACAAGGCCATCGCGATAGAGAACGAATGCGAGCCCGGCGAGGTTGAACCTCCGACGGGCGTTTGCCATATCTGCGAGGATTGCGATATTCTGATCGGGCCCTCGGATTGCTTCCTTGATGCGATGCCCGATAAAGAATGGCATAGAAACATCGACGAAACATTAAAGCATTTTATTTGGCCGTTGCTAAATGTGTCTCATTCGATTGTTGGCGAGACCCGCGTCACCCTCCAAGACATGGTCTTGGTCCGGCTTTCGAAATGGACAGACGACGAATTGATAGTAGCGGAGGCTTACGTTAGTGCTGTCGATTTATACAATTCGGACCAAAGCGATATCGATCTCCCAGCCAAGCCGGAGCCAATCGAAGAGCTCGAAAGATTCGTCGCCGAAGCGACCGACGGTTTAACGAAATGAGCGAGTCCGCCCTAGTCCTAGATCCCGCCTGTCTGGTAACCGGATACGCGATCGTCCGCGAAGATTTAAGAGTCGCCGAGGCCGGCTTAATCAGGCCGCGAAGAAAAGACCCGTTTACGGATCGCGTAGATTACATCTGCGAAGAGGTACGCAAGCTCTTAGACGTGGATAATTTCGATCGCGTAATCGTCGAAATACCCTCCGGCAAAGTAGGGGCCAGGCATGGGGGCGGAGGGGCTGGGCTCCCGCGTTATGGGTTTGCGGTGGGCGCCGTATGGCGGGAATGCTTCAAGTCCGGGGTTCCACGTATCGCGGTCACTGAAAACGAATGGACTCGCAGGCCGGGGCAATGGCCAAAGAGCAAGAGACAAAGATCCTTGGACCTGGCGGCGTGCTGCCCGGAGTATCGACGGGCTATCGCACAAGATCCAGGGTTCGATATGGCCGACGCGATCGGCCTCGGCCGTTGGTATTGGGAGAATAAGAGAATTAGGGAGCTAATCGAATGTGGAAGATAAAATTTATATTCCAATGGTGGGACTTTTGGGTCGGGCTGTTTATCGATCGAAAGAAGCGGCGGCTCTATATATTGCCGTTGCCCTGTTTGGGCGTCGTAATCGAGGTCGCGAGCAAATGCTCAGATTGCGACAAGATAATATTTACGGATAACACTTACGACTATTGCGGCCGCCCCCATTGCTGTACTTGCTCTTGTGCAAACGACGATTTCGATCGGGAGTTTTCGTAATGCGATGGAAGATAACATTTAAGAAAGTAAATCATTTGGCGGGATTATCCTTAGACCAAGTCGGGAATGCCGCGAGGAAGCCCGAAGAGCTTTACACGGTCGTAGCCGAAGGCGAGACGGTCGCGGACTCGGTCCACAACGCCGAGGCGATCTTAGCCGGCTCGCCGCCCGAGGGGACCACGCCCGAGCAATGGGTAGCCTGCCAGGGGGAATTATGCGATGAGCAAGTCGACCAAAACCCAAGATAGACCGGTCGGCTTTATCAAGCATCCGGCGGCGAAACCCAAGGTCGATAGTCGGATTAAGAAGAAATCGACCGTGATTTGGCGCCATAGGGAGTACCCGCTTACCTCCGATGGCACGACCGCCGCCGATCGCTCGGGCTGGATTACGACATATCTCGCGAAAGTATTGATCCGGGGAAAGTTTAGGCCCACGGTCAAAGTAATTAAACAGATCTCCGCCCCTCCGGTGCATGGTTTCGAATACGATATCGGCACCGAAACGACCGGCTTTATAGACGAAATGGACCTCGCCGAATGAAGCTGGAAAACATCGATACGAGAATTTTTGGGGCTCGCGAGGGATTGCAGGCAGACGAGCTCGAAGCGATCGCTGCGAGAGATCTTGTAACGCAGCTTAAACGATATCTCGACCCCTCTTACGCCTGGCGTCATGCCGACAAGCCATTTACGAAATGGGCCCAACTGGCGCCGATCGATATATTCATTCGGGCCGCGGCCCTCGTAGATAAGAGCTTGGCTTGCATGATCTTTCGCAGGACCCGGATTTGCGTTAAGGGCAAGTGTGCGGCCATTTACGTGATTCGCGAAAACTTCCCCTATGCCAGCTACCCCATGATCGCCAAGGATATAGGCAGGCGGTCGCATTCGACGATCGTTACGGCTCACAAATGGGCCAGGACAAGAATAGCCAGCGACGACGAATTCCGGCGATTGATTGAATTAGTATTTATGGCCGCCAAGCTCTACCCGACCCCGCTCCGCGGAGAGGGGGCGGTCGATCTATTACGAGATCAATTCCAATCGATAGGGTTAGTCTTTAATCCGGACCGCGAGATATTGTTAGCCGACCGAATCGCGAATCCGCCTAACGAGGATCTTGGCGCCGGTAGCGACTAGCCGGACCGTCCTATATTTATCGCCCTTGGCGTCGTCTACGATCCTGGCCGCGGCGTCTGCCGCTATTTGCAGGGCCGCCAGCAGCTTGGCTTGCTCTTCGCCGCCCGCTCGATGTGCGGCTACTGCCGCTTTGACATCGTCCAGCGCGGACGCCACAAGGTTGAGGCCATCCCTAATTTTCTTATCCGAATCTGAGTCGCCGAGGGCTTC
>SDBV01000896.1_pt1 | contig 43456 bp, 22 predicted proteins | sample 2277081 | NCBI WGS metagenome assembly SDBV01 (sample SAMN10402039, study PRJNA504765) | marine sediment metagenome | isolation source: marine sediment core GS10_PC15, 223 cmbsf | place: Arctic Ocean: Southern Knipovich Ridge | collected 2010
CCCAGTAACCTCCTATAATCAAACAGAGTTGTTTTAATGTAGTTCGTTGCGTTGTCGGACAGCAGGCAGGAAATTGAGGAGGCTTGCCTATGCGGTCCGTGGGTGGAAGGGGAGTTGGAAAGTTGTGAGAGGTAGGAGAATTGGTCTAGTAGGGTGCTGCATGCTGAGGAGTGCAGCTTCTTGCGATGGTTCCTGGTATTGGGCCTCCGGTTTTGGTACACCTGAATAAAATGCAGGGTTAGCCAGAGTATGCTCCTTTCTAAGTTGGCTTTTCCTGTGTTGATACTCCAGTTGGTCTGGAATTTAATGATGGTTTCAGGCCGACATTTTTTTAGCATTTTTTTAGCGGTTCTTTTTCCCGCGTACGGTGTTTTTTGGCGAATCGATCATCGGTACTAAGATGCTCAATCTTACTTACATGGCAGGGTTTGACGATACCGATTCTAAGGAAAAAGCGTGGAAAGTATTTCGAGACGACCCGAAATGGAAAAAGTTAAAGAGTGATCCGTATTACAAGGACACGGTTCCTAATATTACCAATCTTGTGCTGCGGCCAAGTGCTTCATCTCAGATATAACGGCGAGATAGTCTAAAAGAATATTCAAAGTTAAGGGCGTTTGTTTTAATGAAACGTGAAATAAAAAAACTGGTTATGATCGGTATATTTCTTTTAGCCGCCTCGGTTATATTCGCCGGCAGCGATATTACAGAGATACCGCTTGAGCAGGTTCAGGATGCCCTGGCAAAAGCGTCTCAGTCGCATCCGCGTTTGTTTGTTAATGATCAACAGCTTGGCGGGGTTGTGCGAGATATTCAGGCGTCCGACGAGTTGAAAATACTTCACAAAGAGCTTGTCCGGCAGGCGGATGATTTGATTGTAAAAAAACCGCTTGAGCGTATTAAAACCGGAAAGCGTCTATTGAGTGTGTCGAAAACAGCACTTAAGCGTATATTCATTCTGAGTTGGGCATATCGAACCGGCGGCGACAAAAGACATCTCAAGCGGGCTGAGCAGGAAATGCTGGCGATCTCGAAGTTTTCCGACTGGAACCCAAGCCATTTTCTTGATGTTGCAGAGATGACAGCCGCACTTGCCATCGGTTATGACTGGTTGTACAATGATCTGTCCGAACAGAGCCGAAACGTCATTCGCAAAGCCATAATTGAAAAGGGTATCCGCCCATCGCTTTATGAAAATCAGCGCCCGGGTTGGTGGATCAACACGAACAATAACTGGAACCAGGTTTGTCATGCGGGAATAACTTGCGGCGCATTAGCCATTGCCGAAGACGAACCAAAGTTAGCCGAGACCATCATCCATCGAAGCGTCAATAAGGTCCAGATCGCCATGAACGAATACGAACCCGATGGCGCCTACCCGGAAGGGCCAAGCTATTGGGCATATGGGACGACTTTTAATGTCATATTGCTTGCGGCACTTGATTCGGTATTAGGCACGGACTTCGGCTTGGCTGAAAAAACCGGCTTTGTTAAAAGCGCCGAATACTATCTCCATGCTACCGGGCCAACGGGATTGTATTTTAATTATGCCGACTGCAAATCGTATGGAGGTTTCATCCCGGTTGTTTTGTGGTTCGCAAAAAAATATGATGATCCCTCGCTATCATGGAATCAGAATAAAATATGGAACAGTATAGCAAAACGAAAACCATCAGATCTGGCAGAGGATCGAACCACAACGATGGCGCTGCTTTGGGGTTTGCCCAAAACTACCCAACCGGCGTGTTTGTCATGGATGGGACAGGGGCGAAACCCTGTCGCTATGTTTCGGACCTCATGGAATGATGACGCAGTGTATCTGGCGATCAAAGGTGGTATCCCAAGTTCTAATCACGCACATATGGACACCGGTTCGTTTGTTATCGACGCCGATGGGGTTCGCTGGGCAATGGATTTGGGAAAGGAAGATTATCACAGGGTCGAATCGCTTGGCGTGGATCTCTGGAACAGAAAACAAGAAGGCGGTCGATGGAGTTTGTTCCGATATAATAATTTTTCTCACAATACGCTGACGGTCAACGATCAACATCAACGAGTCAAAGGCTTTGCCCCCATAATCCGGTATTCTGACAGCAGTGAGTTTCCTCATGCCGCCGTTGATATGAGCGAAGTTTATGAAGGGCAGTTGAAAAAAGCCATTCGCGGAGCATCTCTTTTAGCTTCCGGAACGATCCTAATTCAAGATGAACTGCAGGCCGGTGGCCAACCTGTGACTGTCCGCTGGAATATGGTCACTCCGGCCAAGGTAGACATAAAATCAGATAAGTCAGCGGTGTTGAGCCAGAAGAACAAAACAATGCAATTTGATGTTGTTACAGAAGCCGTCGTCAAGCTGGCAACTTATTCGACCGAACCACGTACCCAGTATGACGCCGGCAACGGGGATACACGCATGATAGGTTTTGATGTTGAATTGCCTGCCAATGAAAAGCTTACGATCAGGGTGTTGATGACTCCCGGTTCCAAAGAGAAAGCACTTAAGCTTGATATTAAAAATGTAGAAAACTGGTCACATAAACTTTGATAGCTGATTTGGCTTGATAAGTCGTATAGTGGTTATAGATTGACATAGGGGCCGATTTTTGGTACAATAAGACGGTCTCTATATCCAGCCGTGCCTGTATTGGTTTTTGGGCTTATTCGGGAGGTAAGTAGTGGTCAGAGATATTATTAGCATTGCAGTATTAGTGGTCTGCCTTTTGCTGGTTGCGCCGGCGTTGGCCGATGTACCGGTTCCCGCGGTGCCAACAGGTCATCCCCGTGTTTATTTAAGGCCTGACGACGTCAATGACATTCAGGCCAAGGTTCTGCTGCCCGAATTTCAGTCTGAATGGGCCGGCATCAAGGCCAATGCTTCCAGCGAAGCTCCTTCAGCCGCTCTGGTCTATCTAATAGAAGGCAACACGACCAGGGGCGAAGAGGCAATCGACGATGCCTTAACAGCCATTCAGGCTTCTACCGATGCGAGGACATTTGGTTCGGAGATGCACTGGGCCGCGTGTGTGTATGACTGGTGTTATCCGCTTTTAACCACATCAGAGAAAACTACTTTCATCACAGAGTTCAAACGGATAGCCGACCTTCACCAACCATACTATCCGGCTGAGTTAGGTTACAATGCTGTAGTCGGTCATAACGCGGAAGGGTGGCTGTTGACCGCCCAGCTTCCTGCGGGGGTTGCTATTTACGATGAAGACACGAGTATGTATGACGCCGCGGCACAGCTTTTCTTCCAGAAATATATTTCTCCCCGTGATTGGCTATACGATTCTCATGCCTACCATCAGGGCGATTCATACCTGAGCAGATTTTTACATGATATCGCATCGGCGTGGCTTTTCAGGAGAATGGGCGCCGGCGATGTGTTTAGCAGCGAGCAGCAGTTTATGCCGTATTGTGCGATTTACAACCAGCGTCCCGACGGTAAGCAGATACGGCGCGGCGATACATACGACGCAAAGGGTGCGTCCGGTTCGAAACAGCCTATTTTTATGCTGACCGGTACTTATTACCAGGAACCTTACTTGATGACAATGACTGATGACGACTGGTTTACAAAGTACTATTCTACTGACATTTTGCGGCCTATGCAGATGATTTTCCGCGCGCCGAACCTTTCGAAAAACCCGATTTCGCAATTGCCGCTGACCAAATATTTTGCCCATCCGATGGGTGAGATGACAGCCCGTACCGGATGGGAGCTAGATATTGACAGTGATAACGCGGTTGTGTTTATGCGAATAGGCGGAACGCATTTTCTCGGCCACCAAAGCAGAGATATGGGGACATTCCAGATTTACTACAAAGGTCCGTTGGCAGTAAACAGCGGTATATATCAAAGCTCTGACCCTACCTACCCGACATCATACGGGACCGAACACTGGAAGAATTATTATCATCAGACCCTCTCGCATAACGGACTTCTTATTTTCGATCCCGAAGAAGTTCCTGTAGATAATTACTGGAGGTCGGTGAACGATGGCGGCCAGCGTGTGCCGAACAATGGTACCTATCCGGATACCGCTACTGTTCAGACATCGACTTACAAACTGGGCGAAGTTACAAGCCGGCAGTTTGGGCCGAATACTATGACCCCGGAATACAGCTATATCTCTGGCGATATTACAAATGCCTACACAGATAAAGTTTCCGAAGTTACGCGCTCGATGGTTACACTCAACTTAGATGACGTCAATTACCCGTCCTCGCTTATTGCTTATGACCGGATAACCTCGGTCGACCCGACGTTCAAGAAAACATGGCTTATTCATTCGATACAAGAGCCGAATGTAGATGCGAATACAATTACGATAGTTCGTGACGAGGGTGATTACGCGGGCAAGCTCGTGACCGAAAGTATTTTGCCGGCCGGCCCCAACATTACAAAAATCGGAGGCCCCGGCTATCAGTTCTGGGTTGAGGATTCGAGTACCAACTATATGGTTGTTCCGGATAAAGCCGATGAAGAGCCCGGCGCATGGCGGGTCGAAGTATCGCCTTCGAGTGACCAGGCCCAGGACTTCTTCCTGCATGTTATGACCGTTATGGACGACACACAGACGAACGGCCCAACTATTGAATCTATCACGAATAACAACGATGTTGTTGTAACTCGATTACTCGACAGGGCGGTAGTGTTCGGCAGGCAGAGCACGCTTCTTAGCACCGCTTCATTCAAGGTTCCCGGCACGGGGACAACTAAAATTCTGGTCTGTGACCTTAAGGCCGGCGTCTGGTCGGTTTCTCGCGGCGATGTGACTGTAGAAAGTGGACTTCAGGCAACCGATGAGGGTAACTGTATTTATTTCGAAGGTCCGACCGGTCTTGATGCTGAATACCTGCTGACTGTTACTGATGCCGACTTCGATAGTGATGGAGATGTAGACGTCAATGACCTGTCATTCTTTGTTGGCCAGTGGCTCTCGGACACTCCACAGGTTCATCCTGTAACGGGCAAGAGTCCTGATTTGTATGGCGACAGCATGATTAACTTTGTTGATTTCTCAATGTTTGCTCAAAGGTGGCAGGATGGTGTCGGCCCGCCTACGCCGGACCCGATGACCTGGGCGACGGTACCGTATGCCACCGGCAGTAGTTCGATTTCGATGACGGTTACCACAGCCTATGACCCGGTTGGTGTGGAATATTACTTTGCATGCACGGCAGGCGGCGGTAACGACAGCAGTTGGCAGGACAGTGTCGATTATCAGGACATCGGGCTTGACTCCGACACCCCGTACACTTACCAGGTAAAAGCACGTGACAAGAGCCCATATCAGAACCAGACCGCCTACTCCACCGCTGCCTCGGCAACAACAATCGACGCAATTACGTCGATTGTGGCGTTCTATGAATTTGAGGGCAACTACAATGACACTATGGGCGGCCCGACGGGTACGCCGGCAGGTCATGCAGCAATAGTCTATGATTCCGATAGAGGCAGCAATGTCTTACGTGTAGACGGTTCCGGTGACTACGTAAGATTTGGCAACGATTCTGTTTCGGGTATCACTGATACTATTACGGTAGCATGTTGGGTGAAGACCAGTACGCTGCCTTCGTTGGATTCGCTTGTTACCAAGGGTTATGCGTGGAGACTGGCAGGGGACTCGGCGGGCAGTGGGCCAACCAGCTTTGTCGTCAGTGGTCTGACGTCGCTTGAAGGAACCGTAGATGTCAACGACGGCACATGGCATCACGTTGCCGCAGTGTATGATGGGGCAAAGACATACCTATATGTAGATGGCGATCCAGACACTTCCGTTGCCAATACAGGGTCATTAAATACAACTAATCTCTATATTTTTGCAGCCGGTGCATTGCTGAAAGAGTATGGAGACGGCTCTCCTTATTCTGGTTTCCCGAAGTACCATCTCAACGGGCGTTTGGATGACGTCCGCGTCTACGACCAGGCACTGTCACCTGCCCAGATTCAGACCCTTGCCTCACAGTAGGACGGCAAAAAGCAGACCGACGGTCGTGAAATGCTCTCATAACAACTGGACCAAAAACAGGGGCAGGACAAAATATAATATATTATTAACTTGAAATTTGGAGGCAATGTCATGAATATGCGATTAACATTAATATTGTTTTTATTTATTTTCAGTATAACAGGTTGTCAAAAAGCCCATACTCAGGATGCCCCTGACTTGCCCGCATTTGAAACTCTCACGTTACAGAAACAGTTGCCCGATTCGCTTGTTATGATGGACGGCAGCATGGTGACCAGCGCCGACCAATGGAACCGTAGAAGACGGCCTGAGATCAAGCGTTTGCTTTGTCATTACATGTATGGCTATGCTCCTGCTGCTCCTGATAATATGACGTACAAGGTTCATCGCATTGACGCAAACTATCTTGGCGGCAAGGCGACCTTAAAGCAAGTGGTTGTTACTTTTGGGCCCAAGGGTACCGCGCCGATCAATTTGCTTTTAGTGATTCCCAATAACGCCGGCCCTGCGCCGGTTTTTCTTGGCCTTAACTTTATGGGCAACCACACTGTTGCTGACGATCTTGCGATTCCGCTGTCGAAAGTTTGGGTCGCCAGCAAAGGAACTGGAGTTGTTGACAATCGGGCGACTGAGGCATCTCGGGGGACCGCTTCTAAGCGATGGCCCATCGAGATGGCGATAGATCGGGGATATGCAGTTGCTACATTTTATTATGGAGATGTCGATCCCGATAAGGTGGACTATTCCGACGGTGTGCAGTCTTCATATTATACAGATGGCCAGACATTGCCAAAACCACACGAGTGGGGATCGATAGCAGCCTGGAGTTGGGGGCTTAGCAGAGCGGTGGATTACCTCGTCACTGACCGTGGTATCGATAGCAAACGCATTGCGGTTATGGGCCATTCGCGAAACGGAAAAGCCGCCTTGCTTGCAGGCGCTATGGACGAACGCATCTCGCTTGTGATTTCTAATCAGTCCGGCTGTGGCGGCGCCGCGATCAGCTGCAGACGCGTCGGTGAAACTGTCAAGAAGATCAACGACCGCTTTGAGCACTGGTTCAATAGCGAGTTTAAGAAATTCAATGAAAATGAGGACTTACTCCCGTTCGACCAGCATATGTTGATAGCCTTGCTGGCGCCAAGGCCGGTATTGGTGGCAAGCGCAACCGGTGACCGATGGGCCGATCCGGAGGGTGAATTTCTGGCATTAAAAGCTGCCAATTCTGTCTACCACTTGTTGTCTGCGGATATACTAACAGCCGAAAAGATGCCTTCCGAAAATATATTGATCGGTAACACTCAAGGTTATCATATTCGCCCGGGCAAACATGGCATAGGCATCGCAGACTGGAAAGTATTCATGGATTTCGCAGACAAACATTTCAAGACTAAGTTTGCCAATGTCGAAAACTTGCCGTTGCAGAAAGGCATAACGATATTGATCACAACTGGTTTTGATTAAGGAGAATAAACAGGGGACAGAGTCTATAGTTATGGAGGATTAGCAATGTTTACAGAGTTGATGTATCTCTCTCTGTTGACAATGCTGCTTGCCATGCTTGCAGGCTGAATCAACCGGGAACAGCGGCTGTTTTGATTACACGGGAAAGAAGCAGTATTACGAATACTCATAAAACAGAAAATTGGACCAACCCAAACCATGGGGCGCGCAACAAAGTGCGCAACAATAATGTACCTTTACGGGATTTGGGGGGTTACGTTTACCAAACCAGAGCAAATTCAGCAAAATCTTCGAAGTTTACGGTTCCGCGATTTTCCGTGCCTAATTTTAGTTACTGGGAGGCAAGGGCCTGAATCTCTTCTCCTGAGAGAGCGAAGTCGTAGACACTTGCATCGTCCATAAGGCCGTTGAAGTAGCCGTGCGTTCCTGACAATACATAACCAACTGCGAATTGATAACCGTCCCACGTATTTAACAATTCCGTGCAAGCCGTGGAAACATCTTCCTCTCCGTCCACGTATATAGCAAGAACTTCTGCTACTGAGTCATACGTCACTGCAATGTGGTGCCAGTTGCCGTCGTCTACAGCTACACTTCCAGAGAAGTCTGCAACACTTAGAGTAGTGTTCTTGAATCGAACGACGCCACCATCACCAAGCATCCTCCATGCCCAGCCGTAGCTGATTACACCGTCGTCACCATCCATATCGCTGGATTTAATCCAAGCCGTCAGTGTCATAGCTGTCTCGAGTATTATTGACCCGCCGTCTTCTATCGAGTCGTTACCACAGTCCAGGTAGTCGCCGCTGCCGTCCAAACTGAGTACCTGACCTCTTTCACCGTCGGTAACTATCTGGGCATTACCCATTGCTGTAGCATCCGGTCCCGAAATGCTGTTACTGAAATCGCCTTCAAATTCGTAAAGCGATACCGGTGGTGGGACAAGAGGATCTTCGTCTGTTGTTGCAGAAGCAGGACTGGAGTAAGCGGTTTCGTTTTGATTCGAGCTTTTGTCACGAGCTTTAACTTGATAAGTATACTGAGTATCAGGTGTAAGACCGGTATCCTCATAAAATGTACTGTCCTGCCAATCGCTGTTATTGCCGCCGCCGGCAGTGCAGGTAAAGTAGTATTCGACGCCGGTAAGGTCATCAGATGCGATGGTTGCTACCATTGCAATCGAAGTATCTCCGGTTGCGTATGGAACGGTCTCCCAAGTCATCGGGTCAGGAATAGGTGCACCGGCACCATCCAGCCATTTATTGACAAGCACAGTAAGGTCCAACATATCCACAATCCCGTCACCACCAGCCGGTGCAATGTCTGCCGACGGTGTACCCGGTGCCTGCTTCCATTGAGAACCCATAATCGAAAAGTCCTCAAAGTCAACGTCACCATCGTCGTCTATATCAGGCGTAGCGTCCGTTGTTGCATTTGCCACAGGAATCGATACGGCACCGGTATTCAACAGAGCGTCACGCATCTGCACCGTGTAGGTGTATTGAGTACTTGGGTTCAGTCCCGTATCATTATAGACAGGGTTGGTTACCCAGCCGCTGTCGGTACCACCCGGGTTAAGGCTTGTCTCATCGAAGTAGTACTCAACCGGGGTGCTTACGTCGGTACCTGTCGTTGCCGTCATCGTGATCTCCGAACTGCTTACCGCAGCCGGAGCCGATGACCACGTCGCAGGATTAGGCGTCGGCGGGTCCGGATCAGGTGGACCAAGCTGCAATTCTACTTCGTGCGTCCCCGATGGAATGATAACTTGTATCCAGTTCGTACCTGAACTAACAGGCGACAAAGGCGAACCGTTCAGCAATACACTACCGACTGCCGGATAGTAAAACGTAACGTTCGTTCCCGGAGAAACTATCCTGCCCATTGTTTCATTCATATAAACACTGACATCACTGGCCGATGCAAACCCAACCTGTGGTACCAGCCCGTCATCATAAGACTGTCCTCCTCGAACAAAATATTGTGTCATCAATCCGCTGTCCTGCCGATACCATGTCGCTAAACCCTGGAATGAAACACCGCTATACGTAATCAAACTCGTCCCGGCTGATTCCAACGCGATATCCACAATCGAACCGCCCTGGGCTATACTCGCTCCTGTATAACCACTCCCGCTTATTCTCGTCATACTCCCCTTGGTGTGTGTGCTGTCGGATGGAAACAGAACCGTTACGATATTAACCACTCCGCTGCCATCCGTATTGTAGTTCGAACGAAGACGCTTGCCTGTGAAATAGTTGTCCGACATATGAGTTAATATCCCGTTATCGATACTTGTAGAAGCCGGAGTCGTCCCGAGAAAAATTGATATATACGTATTAGTGAGCGTTGTGCTCTCATTAGATTTGATATGTACTGCCCGAGATTGGTATTCCAGATTGCTTGAGATGGTTGACATATTATCAGCGTGTGGATGAAGCAAAACGTTCGCCTGATGACTTGAGTTGTCAGCATCTACCTCGTCAAAAAGAACCCAGTAGCCATTGGTGGCATCCTCACTATTGGGGTGTACGAACAGTAAACTGCGATAGTGAAAACCGTTTGAAATAGCAGGACCCGAGTCACTGCACGCATAATCAAAGCCCAACGATGGCGCAGTAAAACCCTCCGTAATACCATCGCCATACTTCTGGGCATGGTCGACATAATTGATAAGAACAGTATTGTTAGAGTACGCCTCGTCGTGAACATAACTCCACTGCCCGCTTGGCTTGTTCCACCCTGCATAGCCGGAGTTCCGAATCACATGCTCACCATAAGCAACCAGATGAATCGCGCCGACATCACTGTGAGCATGACCCTCGGTGGCCATCGGGTTCCACAACGCTGCCGCAAGAGCTGAGGTGGAAAGACCGGGTTCTAAAAACCATGCACCACCATCGTAGAATATCCTGCTCGGTCCCCTCTCAGGACTCAGCAACTGCTGGTCCATTAGAACGTAATGCAACAATCGACCCAATGGGGCGACACCATTATTATTCCAGGCAGCGTATCTGCCTGCCTTCTCTGAAAAACGATGGGCCCTGAAAACCGAAGCACCCTGCTGGTTATAGTTCCGATTCGGGGCAGTATCACCGAAGGTGTAAAAATATCTAAACGGCGTGTTCCCATACCCGTATATCCATTCCATAAGGTTTATTGCAACGGGGTCCGTATAGTAATTGTCCTCGCCCGTAAATGACAGAACATCCATAAAGTTGCCTTTTGCTTCACGCTCATAGTGACTAAGACGAATACACGGATACCCGGGCCCTTGACGACCTACGCCATCTGTAGTTATCTGCCTGTTGAACAGTTCATCGCGATAGTCCGCTTTGGCCTGAGTAAGGTCGGAACTGTTGCCTTTATAAAGTGCCCAGATGCCACGGCAGCCGTAAAGGTTTAACTCCCAGTGCGATGCGTGGTTGCTGGCATCGTAATAATCAGCCACTAATTGAAGTTCGGCTTCCATATCAGAAATCTCACCCGCCGAAAAGCCGTTGTACATAACGTCAAGCGCAAGAACAGTATTAAAAAACGCACCGCCGGTAATCACACAATACGGGAAGTCGTGGCTGGTCACACCGGGTAATGCTGAGATAATGTCCTGCCAGCCCTTGCCGTTTACCATTATGGCATCGTAAAGCCTGCTCTGGTACGTTGACCTGTTGCCTACGTCAAGGATATATGACAATGCTGAACCACTGACAATGTTACTCAAAATCAATGCATTGGTCTTATGGTCACCACTCGCGTTGTAAGTAAGCCCCGAGTTGCTGATTGCATCAGACTTCATAGTGCTCCAGGGTGCTGTGCCCGCACGGCTCTGCAGTTCGGGAAAATTAGCCTCGGTAACAATCAGAAATGGATGTGCCCCCTGTACAACCCCAGCACTTAATACCACAGCCAGCAACACCACGAACAGCGGTGAAAAATTACTTCTCATATAAATACACATATCTCCCCTACTATTTTAAAAGACATAAAGCCAAAACTCCCCTTTTTCTTAAAAAATAAGCAGGAGAGGTTACACTTTCTAAAAGCTTGATCACCGCTTCCTCCTGTGGATTTAAACACAGTAACAGTATAGCAAATTAATCCCCCTAAAGTCAAGGAAATTACGGGTCATAGGCCTTTTTAAAGCAATTAAGCGGCATTTCCGCCATTTTCCCAAAAAGTAGGATGAGGTACCTGTGCCTACCAAAAATATATACACAGTAGGGGTTTAAATTACGCTTGTCTGAGGCGTGCCGGTAGGGCGTGGATTCCGGCCAAGACGCAATTAAAGGAACCGGGAATCATTATGATAAGATAGGCAATTTAATCAACCCAAATCAGCCCCGGCCAACGGCCGGACTCCACAATTCGTAATTCGTAATTAATAATTAGTAATCAGGTCTTCTGAGTCCTCTAACTTGTCTCTCTTCCAAGTCCTGAACCCCATTTCCAGCCCAATAACCCATTTTTAAGCGTTTTTTCCTACGCAGATTTTTTCAAAAAGGTGTCATTTGGTGCGCGTTTTTGCGCGTTTTTGTTCGTTTTTGTGTTTTTTTGTCATAAATTGCAAAAAAAGTCACGTTTTTTCATAGGTTTTTTTTGTCATTTTTCCCGCAACAAAACGACTCTTCTTTCCTTCTTCCGTCCTTTTTTCGGCCCGCTCAGCCGAAAAACGACCCTTTTCAGGACCCACCCCCTCCGATCACGCGCCTCGGGTCGCACTTACCTTTTTTCACCCCTTTTTTATCCACCTACCCCAGTTCAATGGCGTCCCCTATTTTATTGAACTCAATAGCAAGCGGTTGCTAATTAAGAATTTTTGACTTTTACCAAAAATAAGCTTGCATTTCTCCGAAGTAGCTGCTAAAATACACTAGGTTTTGCTAAAGGTTTTAATTGCCGCTCAAAAGCAATTATTAGAGTTGACTAAAATGTAATATGGGGAGATACCGGTTAGTCTACCAAAAACTGTATAATATTTACCAATGGTCAATATGGAAGACTTGGCCACCAATATTGTTACTATTAAGGTTGATCTTGATTGCTGGTTGATAATTTAATCTGGGAAAGTAATGAGAAAAAAGGGTTTTACGTTAATTGAACTGCTGGTCGTAATCGCGATCATAGCTTTGCTGCTTTCGATCCTCATACCGGCACTTAACAAAGTCAAAGAGCAGGCAAGGTTTATTATGTGCCAGTCCAATCTTCATAATTATGGACTGGTTCTTTTAATGTACACAACCGAAAATGAAGGTTCAATGCCCGATCCATGGAGAAGTATTTATAACGAGCAAGTGTTCCCCGGCGAGACGAGAGAATGCAGGTGGCATAATGAAGATTATGATCTTACTCGATATGCCACACAATACGGCGGACCGTTGTGGCCATACATAGCGGAAAAAGGTGTTAATCTTTGTCCTGCCTTTAAGAGTATTTCTTTTAGGAGAGGTCCGGAGCACGACCCGGTTAATCATGTCGATTCTATACCCATAGTGCCGCAGTTCGGCTACAGCATGAATGGTTTCCTTGGGGCATATAATGCTGAACACGCAACAGTGCGTAAAGATTATGTTACCAAGATATCGAGAATAGTGCGACCGGTCACCGTATTTTTCTTTGCCGAAGAAAACATGTGGAGAAATCAATATACCGGTACTGTTCTAAATGACAACGCATTAATAAGCCGATGGAATAATGATGTTCCTAATCCGACGTCATTCGTTGATGCCTTTGCTACATTTCACAAGGCAAGAGATGCGGATATGAACGAGGGTGTTTGCAATGCGGTCATGGCAGACGGACATGTTCAACGGGTAGATGTAAAGGACACGCATGAACTGGCGTGGCCGTTTTAAGACCTTAACATTTCGAGACAAGCTTGATAGCCTACCAAAACAGAGGTTCAGTGCGATGCATCGGGAAAGCTGGGCCAGGATATAAAAAGTCATATAGGAAATCCCAGTTAAAACCTATCATTTGAGGATTAAAATGAAATATCCCAATCCGACTCCAGGGCGCTCACCCTCACTGGCATTATAGCATTTTTAAGGCATGTAATCAAGTTAACGCATAGCTTTTCTGGCATTTCCCGCTCATTCTGTTGCAAACCAGAGTATTAAAATGGTGATTCGCAGCCAATAAAAGTTTTTTTTGATGCTTAAAAGGTTTTCGATATCAGTTATGGTGTCCTGAGGGCCGTAAACAGCTAAAACCTCATAAAAACCGGTTGCTAATCAAGTATTTTTGATATTCTGTCAAGAAAAAGCTTGCGTTAAGTCGAAGTAATTGTTACAATGGGACCTGAAACGTGAAATTACGTAAACTGCTGGATGGGTGGTATCGATACATGAAAGGTTAGGTACTGATTATGCAAAATAAAAAGGCTTTCACATTAATCGAGTTGCTGGTGGTGATCGCAATTATCGCATTGTTGTTGAGCATATTGGTGCCGTCGCTTAAGAAGGTTAAGGAGCAGGCACGCTTAGTGGTCTGCCGAACTAATATGCGTCAGTGGGTGTTCGCGGCGTTTACATGGGGTGAGGATCGCGAAGGACGGCCTCCATTGTCAACATCGTATTTGGTTAATAGTGGACTGGTAGTTGCGAGCTTCCCCAATGAAATGTATCTTGATGAGCATAGAATGCATCGCGATGTCACGACGGGTGCTGGAAATGCGAGATGGGAGGAGATCATGATCTCCCACGAAAGCTTTAGTTCCTACCTCCCGGGCTTTAATGATAATAATTTGCGAACAACTGATATGCCTTTCAGTGACCGTGGCAACTTTGAACTTGACGGTGTATGGAACTGTCCAAGCCATAATAAGCAAAACATGCCGTTAAGGTTTGATATGCTTAATGGACAAGTCGATACTCAGCGAAGCTTTTTCCGCACGAATTATGCCTATATTGGAAGAACAGACTTGTGGTCAGAAGGGATGTTCGACCTTTCTAAAGACAGGAGGACCCTGGCCGGTAAAATGCCGGGCAGCAGAGAGATAATGGTTTCTGATCCTATATTTTATTGGCCGAATGGTGAACTGTATCACTTTAACCATGGCAGGATGGGGCCTTCAGACTTTGGATTTAGTGGCGATGGTGGAACTGAGTCACCGGAAATGATAACCGGGATAAATCAGGCTTACGGCGACGGCAGGGTGGAATGGAAAAAGATCGGTTCTGACGATAGATTCCAGAAAGATCAGTTTAGTACATCAAAAAACAGGCGTCTGAATCTTGGATACACAGCTCAGTTGTTCTACTAGCAGTGATTTGAAATACTTTATAAGGCTCGGTATTTGAGATGCCGAGCTTTTTTTTTACTGTATCGATTGCTACTATTTTATTTTTGTTTCCAGACTGACAATATCAAGGGTGAAAAAGGAAGTTGTTTAGATTTATGCGATTTTTTAATATATATTCAGACTTTACAGCCTTTTAATTGTATACGGAGTCATCGGATCAAAGAAAAAAAAGCATTCGTTTTATCTTAAGGTTTATACCTCGGCATCAATGAACACCAGTGCAGCATTGCATTTTGAATGCTAATTTGGTACAATACTTGTTAGAGTCAGCGGTTGATCAATTGATGGGGTATTGACGATAGATGCAAAATAAATCGATGATGAAGCGTTTAATGTGGGAAATGTCAAATAATTAAAAGGAATACCATGGCTACTGCTGTCAGGCACCTGTTATTTTTAACGATCATTGCGATGACCGTATTTTGTGGTGATGGATACGGAGCTTATCAGCTTGTGTGGTCGGATGAGTTTGACGGGAGCAGTTTGAATACGTTGAACTGGAGCTATGACGTTGGTGACGGCTGTCCGGGTTTGTGCGGATGGGGAAATAATGAACTTCAGTACTACAGGTCCCAGAACGTAAGTGTTTCCGGCGGGTACTTGATACTTGAGTCCAGGGAAGAGGAATACGGAGGCAGAGATTACACTTCTGGAAAAATCCATAGCAGAAATAAGCAGGATTTTTTGTATGGAAAGGTCGAAGCGAGGATGAAGGTCCCTACCGGCGGCGGTATGTGGCCTGCGTTCTGGATGATGCCGACGGATAGCGTATATGGGGGCTGGGCCGCCAGCGGTGAAATCGATATCATGGAGACCAGAAATGATACCAATTTCATTGGGGGGACAATTCATTACGGCGGAAGCTGGCCTGACCATAGAAATACAGGCGGGACCTATTCACCGGGCGGCGTAAATTTTTCAGATGCATTTCATGTTTACACGATCGAATGGGAAGCAGACGTGATGCGTTGGTACGTCGATGGTATTCTTTATTCAACAAAGACAAGTTCTCAATGGTACAGTGACGCTGCACCTGGTAATTCCCGCGCACCTTTTGACCAGGATTTTTATATCATAATGAATGCTGCGGTTGGCGGCAATTACCCGGGATGTACAAGTTCCGGATGTATTACGGCCATCTTCACGCAACAGTTCCAAGTTGACTGGGTGAGGGTCTACCAGGACACATCCAACATTGCTCCAACAGTTTCGATCACGAATCCAAGCAATGGGTCCGATCTGCCTGCGGGTGATATTGTTATAAATGCAACGGCATCCGATGGCGATGGTTCTGTTTCTACAGTAGAGTTTTATGAGGGCGCCAATTACCTTGGCGAGGACACGACATCTCCTTATAGTTTTAACTGGACATCTGTTTCTGACGGATGTTATACGATAACGGCCGAGGCTATTGACGATGTCGGGGGTTCAAGTACAGATACCATTAGTATTACCGTTGGCATTGGCTGTGGTCAGTTGCCATTTTACGGTAGTCCATCTGCTATACCGGGAAGGATCGAAGCTGAAGACTTTGACATCGGCGGTGAAAGTATTGCTTACCATGATATAGACGCCGGCAATAACGGCAATCAATACCGCACCCTTGAAGACGTTGATATAGAAAATTGCTCAGACGCAGGAGGCGGTTATAACACAGGATGGATAAGAGCAGGTGAATGGCTGGAATATACCGTTGATGTTCCAGCGGCAGGAAGTTATACGATCGAAGCGCGTGTTGCGTCAAACTCGACAGGAGGTGCCTTCCATATTGAATTTAACGGCGTGGACAAGACGGGTAATATCAATGTACCGGTTACCGGGGGGTGGCAGAACTGGACGACGGTAAGTGCTTCGGCTACATTATCTGCAGGGACACAGATCATGCGATTTGCATCCAGTACAGATGGTTATAATATTAATTACTTCGATATTTCTGCGAATATGGTGACAGTTCCTGATGTTGTAGGCATGGACCAGGTAAGTGCGCAATCTGCAATTACCGCAACAGGTTTTGTGGTGGGTGTTATAAGTCAATCGTTTAGTAATACAGTTGCAGCTGGCGATGTAATCAGCCAGATTCCGGGCGGAGGAACATCGGCCCCGGCGGGCAGTTCGGTTGACCTTGAGATCTCTCTGGGGATTCGCGGCGACCTGGATGTTGACGGAACGGTCGATAGTGTTGATGTTGGTATTATGGCAGGCGAGTGGCTAAGCAGCGGAGTATTAGCGGATATTGAACCGGTTGGCGGGGACGGGACGGTAAACATCAAGGACTTTGCGGTATTGGCCTCGAACTGGGGCCAGAGCATTTAGCAGAAGGGCTGCTTGCTAATGGTGTTTTTTGAAAGCAGGGGGCTTCATCGCTTTAAGAATACTCGCCTCATTGCCGTCATGCGTTTTAACGATGGTATGGCCGCCACGTTTTAAGCCTTTAAAAGCTCCTGCATCGACTAAGTCCCAAAGCATATATTTTGCTTTTCCATCGACTGTAAAAAGTCCGAAATGACTTTCTGAAGCTGCCGTGCCGCCACTTTTCCATGGTTCATCAAAACCTTCAAAATAAAAACACGTCAGATTATTTTCCGTCGTCCATTTTTTTACGGCATCATAGAATAATTTGGCATTATACTCGTTGGCTGCACAGGTGCCATCATCCCCGTAATATGAATTGTCCAGGTTGGCCCATCCGGTCTCGCCAATATGAATGTCTTTTTTGATACCATTTTTATTCAAATAGTTGTTTACTGTTTTGTATTGCGATATTTGATGTGCCACAGCCCGCTTTATTGATCGGGCAAGTTGTTCGGCTAAAGGAAGCCCCAGTTCCTGAGGGAGTGCTGCCCATTTTAACGACGGATTATAATATGTATCATGAAAGGCGTAAGTGTGTAATGACACAAAATCTATAGCCTTGAGCAACGCTGGCAGATCTTCATTATGATAGCTTTCCTGTCCCCCTAAAGCGGCCCAGTTGTCCGATGTTGTGACCAGCGTTTTATTTGGCATTTTGCCGGTTGTTCGTGCTTGCTTTAGATAATTGACCCACTTGAGTATGACAGAAGCGGGTACAAAATGCCCCTGCCAGGTGACCATGGCCTCATTGCCGACAGCTATGATTTTAACTATATCGGGATACTGATCGGCAAATTTAATGGCTGCGTCAATTTCCAGTTTATTCCATTGGGTATCTTCCCGGCTATGATCCGGTTTCGGACCGTAGGCACCCTCGCAGCGGATCCACGCTCCCAACATGACATACATCTCAAAATCGGGTTCGGCTTTTTTTAATTCCCTAATCGCTATCAGAATTCTTTCAGACTGAGGAAACTCGATCGTGTTATAGGTTCGAAGTAGTTTGATGCCCATTGCTGAGAGGATCTTCAGGTCCTCTTTGAGTTCTTGTAAAGTAGGACAATTAGCGGCAGTTCTTGATTTTGTTCGATCACCGGAATATGAAATAGCCGGGTAATTGTTGTTTCCAAGCAATTTCTGGCCGTTATCAAGTGTATAATTTGGATAGCAATTCGATGCGGCCTTTTCCGTTTCGGCGGGAAAACAAGAACTTAGACAAACGGTCAGCATTGAGGATAGCAACAAAGAAATGATTTGAGTTGAAGATTTTCTTTTTTTCATGCGTTACAGTTTTATCCGAATTTTCAGAACTAAAATAACGGGTAAATAAATGGAGCGATAGCCGAACTGCTCAACAGCACCAACAGTCCAAGGACCAGCAGGATCAGGATGATCGGCAGAAGCCACCACTTCTTATTGTACTTGAGAAACTCCCAGAACTCCCGAAGCAGGGAAGACCGTTTTTCTTTTGAAAGCTGTTCAAAACTTTTTTCTTTAGACATAAATCATTCCTAAAATTGCCGAAAGTAGTCTCTGGTGGATCGTTTCTGCTTATAGCGAAGCCAGTAGGTATCCGCGTCTGGTTCACACTTCCTGCACAGAGGGTCACGATTCAAAAGCCGAAAAAGCAGCGCCACGGGTGTGATAATGCCGTAATAAAATAAGACCATCACCAGGTGGCTGACAGCCCATCCAATGGGAAACGTTAAAAGCACCATTCCCAGATAAATCGGTTTGATCAATACGATAGAGAGGCGACTCAAGCTATACAGTAAAACACCGATGAGACAAAAAATTATAAACCCTTTTGTTGGAACTTTACCCAACCCCAATAACAGCAGCCCGATTACGGTACACATGACCAAAGCAATAAGTCCAAAATCCTTAAGCTGTTTTTCTGAAGGGCTTAAATTTAATGATACAAGTGCCATTGTAAACTCCTAATCCAATTCAAACTGAGCTAAATATTGGTCGATCTCAACAGGTTTCATCTGAGGCTGTTCATCCTTAAACACAACAATATCCTCCAGAACCAACACGTCCATATTCGTAGACTGAAAACAATGATATGCATCTTGCGGGCTGCATACAATCGGCTCACCACGGATATTAAAACTTGTATTGATTATCAGTGGGCACCCTGTTTTCTGCTTAAATTTTTGTAATAGACGATAATATCGTCCATGTCGTTTTTTATCGACTGTTTGCACACGTGCGCTGTAATCCACATGCGTGATTCCCGGTACTGTGCTGCGTCTAACTTTTAGCTTTTCAATTCCGCAAAGCTTTTCTTGCTCTGGAAGCAGTCCAATCCGTTTCGTCTCCTGCACCGGTGCAACCAACAGCATATAAGGGCTTTCCTGATTTGGATTGAGATCAAAATACTCACAGGCGTCTTCTCGTAATACACTTGGTGCAAAGGGGCGAAATGACTCCCGGAACTTGATCTTCAGGTTCATTCGGGACTGCATTTGTTCATTACGGGCATCGCCTATGATGCTGCGATTTCCCAGTGCTCGCGGCCCAAACTCCATTCTTCCCTGGAACCAGCCGATCACTTTGCCATCCGTGATGTCCTGAGCGGTCTGTGTCAGCAGTTTATCTTCATTTTCGAAAAAATGGTAATTGGCTTTGACTGAATCCAGATAGTCGCGGATCTGATCATTTGAATAGGCCGGTCCCAGGCATGAAGCTGCCTGAAGATCATTTTGCCCATCAACTACTCTGGCATTGTTGAGTAATTGATAGTGCACAAACAACGCAGCCCCAAGTGCTCCGCCGGCATCGCCTGAGGCGGGCTGAATCCATAAATTCTCAAATGGACCTTCTCGCAGAATTCGCCCGTTTCCTACACAATTCAATGCGACACCACCGCCCAAAACGAGATTCTTCATTCCGGTCTTGGTGTGTGCAAAACGAATAATTCGTAACATGATTTCTTCTGTAACTTTTTGGATCGAGGCGGCGATATCCATTTCTCGCTGCGTCAAAGGAGACTCCGGCAATAGGCGTGGCCCGCCAAAAAGTTTCTCAAATTTTTTCCCGACCATCATATTGGTATAACAGTACGTGAAATAGTCCATATTCAAACGGAATGAACCGTCCTCTTTCAAGTCCAGCAATTCCTTAAGAATTAATTCTTTATAGATTGGCTTGCCATATGGCGCCAGTCCCATTAGCTTATACTCGCCTGAGTTAACCTTGAAGCCGGTAAAATACGTAAATGCCGAATATAGCAAACCAAGTGAATGGGGGAAATGAAGTTCATACAAAAGTTCGATCTTATTATTTCGCCCTACTCCGACGCTGGCGGTCGTCCATTCTCCCACGCCATCCAATGTCACCACGGTGGCTTCTTCAAACGGGCTTGGCAGGAACGCGCTGGCTGCATGGGACTCATGGTGGCCTGTAAAAACGAATTGTCCCTGAAAACCACCGCCTAAGGCCTTGTCCAATTCCCTGGGGATATGTAGTTTCTGTTTAAGCCACTGTGGGATAGCCATCAGAAATTGCCGGAATCCTTTTGGGGCATAAGCAAAGTAGGTTTCGAGCAGTCGGTCGAATTTTAATAAGGGTTTTTCATAAAAAACTACATAATCCAGATCTTTTGCCTGTATGGAGCCCTCTTGCAAACAATAGTTAATTGCATTTGTGGGCATTCGATGATCATGTTTTTTACGCGTAAATCGTTCTTCCTGAGCCGCGGCGATAATCCGGCCGTCTCTAAGCAGGGCAGCAGCACTGTCATGATAGAAACCAGAAACACCTAATATGTAAACAGTTTTTTCCATAACGGTTCGTTGAATTATCGTTTTACTTTGGCCTCTAAATCCATCAGAAGCGATTTAAACAATTTATCATTTGCATAATCCGGATTGATTTTCAATGCGATCTTAAGTTCTTCCATCGCTTTTTCATATTTCCCCTGCGTGTTAAGCAGATAACCCAGTGAAGCATGTGCCGGCGCAGTTTTTTTTTCGGGGAAGATTTTTGTTGCTTGGTAGAGAGTCCGGATTGCCTTATCCGGCTTTCCGGCGAAGCCATAAGCTTCTGCCAAAGCTCCATAAGGTTCAATTGAGCTTGTCGGGTAGATCGACAGACTTTTTGAAAGATGTTCGATGTACTTTTCGTTGTTTCTAAGTTGTCGATAAATCAAAGCAAGCTCAACATGAGCCTTCCCGGAATTGGGTTTTAACTCCAGTAATTCATACAGTATATCCTGAGCTTCTTTAATTTTTCCCTGCTTATGCAGGATCTTACCCAGGCTCAGATAAGCCGGGTAATAAGGACACCGTTGGATTACGTTCCTTAACTGAACTTCCTGTGCCTTGGTGTCTTTTAGAGCATTGCCAAGAAAAACAGCGTATTGCCAAGACAGGTGCCAGTCGTCAGGATTCTTTTGAATGGCAGTTTCATATTGTCTCAGGCAATCTTTCAACCCAGAGGTTTGCAGCAGGGCATCGAGTTCCTCGATCTGTCGCTTTGTATTGACCATGAATTCATTATGATGCAGTTGGTTGGTAAAAGGGGGCTCATTAAACATCTTCTGATAAATTTGATTCAGAAAGTAACGACGTTCAAAGTTGGTATAAGCCAGGCATTTGGCAGCTTGCTCTTCGGTTATGACCGTTCGAGTTTTTTGCGTCGATGTGGGGGGCAGTATCTTTTGGATGTGCGGAAAAATTGCGCGGGCCAGAATATAGTTGCCCTTGAAATTCAAGTGTACATGTTCATAGAACAGCTTCTTTCCGGGTGTTTGATGCGGGCTGTTTTCCTCAAAGGCCGCAATGCTGTCCACAAAATAAATCTCCTCTTGATCCCTTGTCGCCGCGACGTGTCGAATGATCTCGTTGATTTGGACATCGGCTCGAAACCGCAGCGTATCATATTGACACGCTTGGAGAAAGTGCTGTTTGGCAACCTCGTAATGGCCGCTTTCCCAATGGCATTTTCCCAGTCGGAACTGCAGATCAGCAAACGTCTCATCTATTTCAGCGGCAGCCAGATAGGTTTTTATTGCCTGTGTGTACTGCTCGTCGGTCTCATAGTCAATGCCCTTTTGATATATCTGTTCCCACGACTGTTTTTCAGCTTCGGTCAGATCGGCTCGATGCAGCGATGCGAAAGGCGGGCTGTCTTTTAGATTGCGTCCCACGTTTGAGACAATGAGCTTCGCTCCTGACTTTCGAGCTGTCCGGCAAATATCCTGAAGGTTCTTTTCGAAATGCTTGTAGACTGATTCTAAAGCAGGATTATCGCGGCGAACTTGTTTTTCATGAAACATCCCCAATCCTCCCCATCGCTGAGGAGCTTTGCTTCGGGGTATTACCGATCTTAGTATTTGTTCGACCAGTTGTCCGGTTCGTGTGGTTTTGACGGCGATATTCGCTCGAATGAAGAGCAAACTCGGAGATAAAGGCGCAAAAACAGATCCGGGACCGAAGGGGCCGACCACTTCATTATTACCCAGATACACGATAAACAGATCCGGCTCGTATTTGGCGCAGTCTTTGGCGATTTCTAAAACAGCATGTGAATTGATCGCAACCGTGGCGGCGGTATGCACTTCAAAGCTGGTTTCCGGATACATTTCATTCAGCATTACTTCCAGGATGCGTCCAAAGTTGTAAGCCGGAGCGCCCATTCCCATTGCGGCCGATGCCCCCATGACGAAGATACGGAAGGTTTTTGGGGGTTTTGTTGTTTCGAAAACAAAGCCGTCGAAATCCCGTGCAATATTCCTGGGGAAAAATCGCCAGCCGAATTGATAATTATGGCAATAGACCTCTTTGTTTCCAAGTTTATGTTTGACGACAGCAGAGGTTGAATGGCCGTACCCAAATAGTCGAAGATCGCATTCTAAAAAAATCAGCAGCAGAAGAGGAATCAAAATGAGAGTAATCATGCGAAACAGCCATAATTTTTTGGTGCCGAGCTGAGACACGGTGGAAGGTTCCAATTTTTCAGGCTTTTGATTTGGCGGCTTACGAGCTTTCATATACTGATTGTATCGGATACAGGTTATTATGGAATTGATAAATTATATTTTTTCAGAGATCAGCATTTGATTTATTACCATGTTGGCATGCAGTTTTGGTCTTGAGGGTCATTACAAATCCACAACGATGTAACCCAGTTCTCCAGATCAAGCATGTTGATCGTGTCGTCATTTACCAGGTCGACAACGTCGCAGTCAGCCCCGCCTGTACAGCCTGTTTGCAGCCAGTAACTCGCCATCAATGCGAAATCTTCAAGACCATTATGGCAGTCGCCTGAAAAATCGGAGCTGAGTTCGACACCGGAAGTATAAACGTCTGCACAGGTTTGCGGATCCGGATCATTAGACGTTTCAGTGATGCTGATCGCATCGATCCAGATGGTACGCGGAGCACTGCCGGCAAGCATAAAGGTTAAACTCACATTGTCATCATCAGGGGCGATGTTGCTGATCGTAAAGTTTTGAGGGCTCGTTGTAAGACTGGGCGTATGGGAAATAAATGAGCCGTAGGGCGAGTGTGTTTCCTGCAACGCGACGAAAATGCTGGTATTCCGGTCTGCTACAGCGGTATAGGCCAGTTCATAGGTGTACCCGGCTTTCGTGTTAAGGTTTTGGTAGTATTGCAGGTGCCAGGCGGTTCCGGTTGCCTGGTTAATGACAAGTTTGCAGGAATTAACTCCCGAAAGTTTGGATGTGGTATCGATAGAACTTGACATGGACACGCCTGCGGCATTCCATGACGTTGCCCATGGCCCCCTGCCCTGATTATATTCGCCATTAACAATCTTTTCTACGCTTGGAGCAGTAACTACCATGATCGGATCGGAAGCGGGTCCCCGGTTGCCTCCCTCGTCGATGGCGGCGATTTGATAGATATATGTTTTGCCCGCGATGACATCCATATCTTCAAATATTTCCGTGGTGTTATAACCTGCCAGACTATCGTCCCGAAGAATTTCATAACGGTTAATGCCCGTATCGTCGGCAGGGGTGTTCCATGTGAATGTAACCGGTGAGCTTACACTATCGACCGTGACGCCGGTGACTTTCTCCGGCGGCAGGGTATCTGTGGTGCCTGTGATATCCGCACGCAGACTTGCCTCGTCCATCCCGTGCATATAAAGAGGTAGATCCATCCGGTCCCGGTAATTTTGTGCCACGATTGGATACGGCTGCAGGCGGCAATCCCCCCAGCTAGACCATTCGGTGCTGGCGAAGTCAGCATTAATGTAGCAGAAGTTCTTGATCCCGGGCCAATTCTCGATCAGGTTAAAGTAGGGCACAAAGTAACCGTCCCAACTGGCTTGTCCCTGATCCGTGTGCCACCAGGTAGGACTGGCTTCGCCGATCAGGACCGGTTTGCTGCGGGCGTGGGCGTCGTTCAAGAACACGGGGGTATCCGGATGCTGAACGTTCCAGACGCTGAATGCGTTAATGCTCATCCAGTCCACATACGCATCCCCGGGATACCATGCCGTATATGGTCCCTGAATGACGTTAAATACGGTTGCAGCTTCAACGTTGTTGGCACGCAGTGCGTTGGTGATCCGAATAAACGCGGCCTGGTAATCGGTCGGATCATAATTATTATGTGCGCCGTTACATTCGTACCCGATGCGTATATACAATGGATAGCCAAGCTGGTTAAGGTCCTCACAGAATCTCTGAATGTTGGCGTCCCACAGACCGGCGGCGATTTCACCCTCACTGCCGACGATATAGAGACCCAGTTGGACAGGCATATAGATTCCATATGTCTGCCGATAGTATTCCAGGTCTGCTCGTAGGGCCGGCACAAAAGGATAACTCAGATTGCAGTACGTCATGTAACAGGCCGGTTTTTCGTCAGCGTCCATCACGTTCCAGTAGTCATTAAAATCGCCGACTGACTGACCGGCAGTGTGCATAACGCGATCTTGCGGTTCAAGCTTGGCGCCGTAGTAATAGCGATCTTCCTGCGGTGTTCCATCCACTTGGCTGATGTAAATGTCGTCAAAGAATCCGGCCCCGCCTGGGGAAGGACCTATATCCGGGACCAGCGTCATGTTGATCGTGACGGAAGTAGATGCCGGCAGGGTGATAGTACTTGTCTTGGTATGCCAGACACTTTCCGCATCGCCGGGAACGAGATCGAGTTGCTGTGTCCATGTACTGCTTCCGTTATCCATCTCAGCCTGAATGACAACCCGCTGATCTGCCAAGCCTCCTGAGGTCAGCAGTTTGCTGCCGAACTCGTAAATTCCGGGTTCCAGTGTGCCGATAACCTGGTAAATTCCATCATCGTGCCACCATACACCGGCGCAAAAATCGCCTTCGGCTGGATCGGTCACTGGTAGTCCGGAATTCCCCCCCCACCATTGGGTCCATCCGGTTGCTCCTGTTTCGAAACTGCCGTTGATCAGCAGATTTGGACCCAGATCCGCGATGACCCATCCGGCCATGAACCATACCATCAAGAAAACCATTGTTTTTTTCATCATTTTTGCTTTCCCGCTTTTTACTATACAGGATAAAATAAGAAAAGAGCGGTCCTATTTTCATAAAACCGCCCCTTTATTTCTTTAACAGTACTCAAACTAATGGTTTTATTAACGGCGTTTGCGTCTGAGCAACAGTCCTCCAAGACCCAGCAAAGCCATTGTGGCTGGTTCCGGAATAACAGAGATGTTGTCGTAGCGAGCAAGACCTGCTGGTGCAGCGCCTTGGTCAAGCAACATCAGATTGATATTCATATAAGTTGCGCCCGCAGTAGTATTGTCAACTACAGTGCTGCCGTTGAGCCATGTCAACGCCGGATCACTTGGGCCGATGGCGATCTGTTGGACCCACCAAGTATTGACGCCATCACCGAGTTCGACCTGAATTATGCCAATCCTATCGACCAGATTCTCATGCGAGAGGTCCCCGCTGATGGTATACGTTCCCGGGCCAATTGCCATACCCTGAAAAACACCGTCATCGGACCACCACACACCCGCAACATTATTGCCAGGAATGATCGGGTCGGGAATCCCTACACCGGAATTTCCCCCCCACCATTGGGACCAGCCGGTTGCTCCGGCTTCAAAGTCACCATTGATGATCGCTGCGCTTGCTATGCCGGTCATAGCAAAAACTGCGAATAAAACGAGTAATTTTTTCATAATTAACTCCTCCAAGAATTAAGAATATTTTTCTTGCCTGTGTTTAATATTTATTGACCGCCTTATACGCATCCACAGGTTACGAAACGCAAAAATTAGCGGTAGCACCTGCAACAAGCAGGTTGCACACACATCACACACACACATTACTTACAAAGGCTCACAATTAAACTTCTACGTTACTTCTAACTACTTACACATTACTAAACTTCTATTAAAAGGTTTTGGTTGGTTTCAGTAAGTACTCCAAGAGTGTTGGAGGCAGGGTTACAAACGGACAACGCTTTCGCGCTATTACCTGGTGTTGTTTTAACTATTGCATTTGTCATTTCCATCACTCCTCACTCTCACGCGAAACCGGGTTACACGGCAACAAAGTTAGCAACCGGTTTCTAACCTCTATAATAGCAGTTTTTGAAAACCATGTCAAGGGATAAAATAATTTTTTTTAAAAAAACTTTCAGGTCCTATAAAATAGCCCGCATATAGCCCGCTAAGCATTTTTGCTCTCGAATAAAGTTGTCGGACTAAAAAAACAAAGTATCAGGCTGTCCAGTATCTGTATTGATGAGAGTTTATTTTCTTACTGAGTGATTAGATCGTAAATGCAGTGTTTAAAGTGAGTTATGGTACAGCCCCGGCAGCGTTCGCATCGCAATCGCCGTTCCCCGTTTCGCTAAAACTCAATAGCAAACGGTTGCTAGTTAAGAATTTTTGACTTTTTACTAAAAAAAAGCTTGCATTTCGTCGAAGTAACTGCTACAATACGTTTAGTTTTGGTAAAGGTTCTATTGGTTGGCTTTTAATTTAGTGAGGATTGTCCTAGAAACTTTTTATGGAGGTCATTTAAACATGAAGAAGGTAATAGTATTTTTAATGGCACTGACGGTGATCGGTGCTGCAAACGCAGGAAACATGTTGGTCAATGGTGGCTTTGAAGATCCAGCCGGTTCCGGCTGGTCGCAATGGTGGGGCGGAAATTCCACTAAGTACGTTACCGATTCCGTCGAAGGTGACAATTGTGCAGGTGTCTGGTGGCACGATGACGGGGTTCTTCAAGAGGTTCCCATCGGCCCGGGCATGTATGAATTCGGCGGCAAAATCATGACGACTGAGGGTGTGTTCAATCGCCGCGGTCTGATCCAGGCCGAAATTGGCGGGTTGGAACTGCAGCTTGACATTGTTCCAGGTGATGCCGTAGATGAATGGTTCGTTAAATCCGGGATCATTGATAACACTACGTTGGGAGCAACGACCATCATTATCAATCTTTTGATGGACAGCTTTGATATTAATCCCACCGGAATTGTTTTCTATGATGATATATATCTGGGTCCGTTGGGGATTTCCAAGGAGGCCAAATTTCCCATTCCTTACAATTGCCACCCAACGGTGCAGGACATCACGGATGTTTTAAGCTGGAACAATCCGGATCCGAACAACCCGGGCGATACGGTCACCTGCGATGTGTATCTTGTCGCAAGTGATCCGAATCTTCTTTCGTCCAGTACTGCTATCGCCACCGGCGTCACCTCTGGCTCCGTTACGTTGTCAGCATTGGTACCGCCAGTTTACTTGAAACCTGCAGTTGTCTCGTCACCTACTACGCAATATTACTGGCGTGTGGATAGTACCGATCCTGTTGGAGGATTTCCTGTAACGACACAAGGGGGTGAATGGACCTTTACAGTGATCCATGATGAAACTCCTGAGGTAGATGCCGGTCCGGATCAGTATCTCTGGTTGGATATGGCTGACGGAGATGGTGACCCTGCCAAGATTACATTTTCGTTGAATGGTACAGTTGACGACGACGGACAAAGCGCGGTGGACACCTTGTGGAGTCTGGATTATTCCGAACAGGATCCGGCAACCATTGTGACAATTACAAGTCCTAGTGATAATTTTACGTATGATGGAACGCTTATTGTAGGCACCCCCGTCACGATTGACGGTACGGGTCTTTACACGTTTCTGTTGGAGGCTGATGATGCATACACAGGTGATGATGATACGGTCACTGTCATTGTATACGGAAGCGCTTGCGAAGCAGCGAAGGGTGATCCTGATGATATTCCTACGAACTATCCGGATGGACATGGCGATCTTGACGACGATTGCGATACAGATATAGTTGACTTCTCTATAATGGCATTAACTTGGCTTGACTGTATGAGTGACAAACTTGGCACAACACTGTATTGTCCATAAAAAGTCAATAAAGGTTCTCATCATAAATAGATGAGGTAGTGAATGCAAATACATAAAGGTCGGGCTTTTGCCCGGCCTTTTTTTTATATTTAGGTGTAAATTACTTTTGGCAGCCAGGTTTGCGGAGGGGTTTTCGATGCAAAGGTTAGCGGGAATATTATTGCTTGTTGTTATAATGCTGACGGCAGCGGCTAACGGCGGGTATCAGCTTGCCTGACCGGAGGATTTTGGCGGCAAAGCTATGGCAGGACGGTAGCGAGGGCGATTTTTTTTTAACTTTTTTATTCTTGATACTATAATTAAGTTTTACTCTTCGTTTTCCTGTGGATCGTTTTGAGCTTGAGCCTCGTCAATGACGATTGTTTTTCCTCGTCTGCTTTCAAGCTCTGCACGAATTTCATGCATTCTTTTCTCCGAAAGCGAATAGCTTGCAATAAGCCATAGCGCTATCGCGGATGTAATGATCGGGATACCCACGTCGAAAGTCCTAAGCAGGTACATGGTTTTTTCTGTCTGGGCAGCTAAATTGGCATCAAAGCCGGCAACTTTAAGCATTATAGCAGAGAGTAGGCCAGCCAGGGCCATTCCCACTTTAACCATCCACCAGTAGATCGCACCGAAAACACCTTCGCGCCTTTGGTGTGTTTGGAGTTCGTCGTAATCGCAAACATCTGCGATCATCGAACCCATAAGCGTAAAGAGCGAGCCTGTTCCAAAGGCTACAAATGGGGCTGCAGCGATTAGCCAGTAAGGGTGTTCGGGGTTGTATCCGAACCATTTTAAAGCGTATCCTACGATTGACAGCGAGATCGTTATTAGGAAGGTTCTTCGTTTTCCTATCTTTGTTGCGATAAACCCGGTTAGCGGGATCACGGCTAAAGTTGCGATCGAGGTTATCGTTCCAAACCAACCGTTTAAAATACCGGCTTGTCTGTTGTCCCCGCTGTACAGGTAAAAGATCATTATGAATAACGAAAATGATATTCCAAGCTGAAAACCATTGAAGACAAGGAAAGTAGCGCCGCAAAGTTTTACGAACGGTTTACACTTGAAAGTGATGCCGATGCCTTTTAGGAAATCGAAAGTGTTTCCGGCGAGTCCTTCTTTCTTTTCCGCCTTTGGCATTGCGATCTTTCTTTCCTTGCAGAAGATGGCAGGGACGATGCCTAGCAGGGCAACGGTTATTCCCACGGCGATGGCTAAAACTCTGGCACCATGGACGGTGTCCCTAAACAGAGAGCTTGACATCAGGGCATAGAACCACGGTACCCCGAGCCATGCGAGTTGTCCGACGGTATTGGCGAAAGCATGCAGTCTGGTTCGTTCGTGGTAATCAGCAGTCATTTCGTATCCGAAAGCTACAAACGGGGTTGCGTAAACAGTGTAGGCCAGGAAGAAAAGTATCGATGCTGCTAAGAGGGTCCAGAAGTAGAACATTTCGCTATGTCCTTCCGGCAGCTGCCACATGAGGGCGAATATGATTCCCGCGAGGATGGCGCCTGCGAAAATATAAGGTCTGCGACGTCCCCATCTAGTTCTTGTGTTGTCAGAGATGTACCCCATCATTGGGTCTGAGATCGCGTCGAAAATTCGAGGGATAGAAGCGATGAGGCCAACCAGCATTAGGTCCATTTTAAGTCCGAGGATGAGGATCACCATCATTGCAGGAAGTGCGGCGGCTTGTAGGTTGTTAACAAACATGCCAACAGCGTATGCGGATTTTTGAGTTAGCGAGATACGATCTTCGGGAGCTGTAGAATAATGGCTTTCGGTGGCCGTGGTGCCAGGTGCTGAATCACTCATTTAAACCTCTTTCTAAATTCTAAAAATATTTACGCAGGCGAAGCATTGATCAGTGTATAGTCTTCAGTTATAGTGATTTGCAGCAATAAAGTCAAGAATATCTTGACATCATGCTATTAAAATATTACAATAACAACCGGTTTCTAGGTGATAGCGTGAATATTGTTATATGGCAGTATATAAGGGACGTTCGCAAGTTATGTTTAAATGTAAAAAAACAGTCATAGCTCTTCTTTTTTTTGTTGCTGTGGTTTTTATTACCGGCTGCAAGAAGAAAGATCGCAGCGAATCTGCTGATGGCCGATCTAATGCAAATTCTGCTTTCAAGGTCGTTAAGGATCAACAAGGCAAATACTGGTTCAAGAAACCAAACGGGGAAAAATTTCTTTCGATCGGAATTAACAATATCATATCGTATCCTTTCAGACCAAAACCGGACACCGATTTTTATGATCCGGTCAATAAAGTTTTTGCCGGTGATTACGGCAAGTGGAAAGCCGATGTCATAAAATTGATGCAGGGTGCGGGATTTAACACCATCGGTTCATGGTCCGATCCGAAATTGTTTGACAACGACAGGGTGTATGGAACGATATGCCTTTACGTCGCTAAGCATAGCCTTGAAAGATGTATGGACGGATTTTTGCCTGATTTCGAGCAAAAGGTTCGCCAGAATATTGAGTTCGCTCTCAAGGATTATGACAATATTGATAATGTTTTCGGAGTGTTCCTTGACAATGAGATGAGTTGGTATGGTGCAGGCCCATGGACGATCGTGCCGAACTATACCATTTTGGAAAGTGGTCTCAAGTCGAAGGACGACCCCCATTACGGTCAGAACAGCCCATACTACAAAATAGTCAGTGATTATTTAAAGAAGAAATATAGATCAATCGATGCTTTTAGCCAGGCCTGGGGCAAGAGCATTACTTCATGGGACGACCTTAGTTTTGATTTTGCGAGAAGCTGTTTGAGCGACCAGGCACAGGCCGACAGAGACGAGTTTACTGCATTGGCAGCAGAGAAATTTTATTCTCGCACAGCCGACGTCGTAAGAGAAATGCTTCCCGGAAAACTCATTCTCGGTACACGATTCGCCCAAAGGGCACCGGAAGGGGTGATAAAAGCATGTGGGAAACATTGCGATGTAATATCATTTAACGATTATCGAAAGCTGCCCAGAACCGATGACAGCCTGCTTGCTAAATATTGGATATGGGGTGCAAAACCACTACTCATTACAGAATATGCATGGCGATCAGAAGAAAACACCAGCGGTAACCCAAACAGCGGTGGAGCCGGATCGGTCGTAAAAACTCAGGCTCAGCGGGCTGAGAATTATCAAAGATATGTCGAAGATCTTTTATCATATCCAATGGTCATTGGTGCTCACTGGTTTGAGTTTGCCGATCAATCGCCTCAGGGTCGTTTTGACGACGAGAACTCCAACTACGGTGTGGTTGATATATACCATCGGCCATACACCGAGTTGTTGGCTGCGATGAAGCAAACGAATGATCGCGTCGAAAAACTGCACGCCCAGTCGGATCGTCAGGCTCCTGGGTACTTGCCAAAACCACGCGAGGTTGTTTTCGAACCGGGACAACGGCCGGGGCGACCGCCATCGATTGATCTGCTGGCGATGACACCGATTAAAGTTCCGGAATTGTTCCACGCTTCAGATGCAGCAATTAAGTTGGAGAAAAGTAACGACAGTCTCATCATACCGATCGATACAGGAAAAGATTGGGGGTGTGGAGTTTTGTTTTTCGGGCCCCGAAAATTCAAGAACCAATTGGGACCGGAACATACCACTGATCTGGACGGATATTCTGTGATCGAGTTGGATGCAGTGATTGGAGAAGAAATCGTTTTCGACATTCTGCTGGACGAGGCGGGTATCGATTCGCCGGACGCTGTTTCGTATGATATTTCCGCAGGTGATGACGCAGAAAGTTTTGTGATCCCCACTATAAAAGGGCGAGGAGAGCGGTTTTTATATCGGTTCGAATTGAAGGATATTAAGCCACGAAAAGACTGGGGAAACCAAAAAGGACGCCGAAGAGTTGATATGCATGCGATCAAAGGGGTGGCACTGTTCTTTCACGGTGGGCAGAAAAAAGACCGGATACAAGTATTCTCCGTGAAATTAGTCCGATAAAACCGTAGAACTTGGGTAAAATCGGTATTTTTTGGTGCAAATGAGGAGTTTAGCAACTATTTGCTTGATTTTATGGAGCAGAAGATATATAATAAAAACTACTGAGCAACCGGTTGCTTGGCAATGTTTCGCTAATTTAGGATAAAAGACTAGAGGAGTCCATGAAGAAGGGAATTCCAAATTTAAATGATGTTGCTGAACAGGCCGGCGTTAGCAAGTCAACTGCCAGCAGGATATTAAATAATCGATTGGGCAACGGCTTTTCGGTCAAGGAAGAGGTTCGCTTGAGAGTCATTGATGTTGCCAAAAAACTCAATTACCGTCCCAACCTGATCGCGAAAAGTTTAACAATGCGTTCAACAGAGATGATCCATATTTTTGGCGGAAATCATGCACTCAGTGATCTGGGAAATATTTATCAGACAGTTGTTAACAATATTACACAGGTTATGGAGTCGGCGTCGAAGGGCTATGATGTGACGGTGGATATGTCCCGCCATGCTTCCGATGCCAGTGAGATGCCTGCCTGGAGGATTGACGGAGCGATCGTCCTTGCAAAATGTACCAATGTGACGATGGATGAGATCGTTCAAATGGGGATACCTTATGTGGTTGTTAATGGCGCCTGTCCGGCAGACGGCTTTTCGGTAACTCCGGATGATATAGGCGGTACCAGGATTGCCATCGAACACTTACGCCGGCTTGGTCATTCAAAGATCGCTTACAGCGGGCCTTTGCCGCCTTATCTGGTAGGACACAGCAGTTTGCAGGATCGACATGATACCTATTTATCTGAAATGCAGAAGCATGGACTTGAGCCGATTTTTGGTTCGCACGATACACTGGATTCCGCCGAAGACTTCTTAAAAGAGACGGTTTTTGAAAAAAACGTCACGGCAATTCTGGCGTACGGACACATGGGGGCCTTGAATCTGATGCAGGCAGCCCATTCATTAGAGATCGCAGTGCCGGAAAAGTTGAGCATTATGTGCTTTTGTGATGAATACGCCAATGGGGTCATGAGTCCGGGTCTGACCTTTGTTGATCTAGGTTCGGAAAAAATGGGCAAGGTGGCTGCGGAATTGCTTTTGGACCAGATCCAGAACCCGGGTCAGGTCAAACCTCAACAGATTGTTTTAAAGGAAAAAATAGTGCTTCGTAACAGTACCGCTTCCGCTTAAATAATAACAAGAATGATTAGAGATGATCTACAGGATTTGAATCAAAAATGAAGGAATTTTATAAGACAGGAGATCCGATTTCAGCAGAGACAAATAGATCAATGCGTAAGAAAATCAGCAATGTCTACAGCAAGGCCGCAAAGGCATTGGATAAGATAATACCCGATGAGTATAGCTTGCAGGGGCATGATCAATTTCAGATCATCAATTATGATCAAAAACCTGGATTCGCGAGTTTTCTGCCTGGTATCGGCGGACCCGACGGTGTGCCTTTGTGGTGCTTATACGTCAATCGAGGCCAGGCGATCAGTTCATTTGGAATTGGCAATAAGGACAACTCGATCGTAGAGTTTCTCCCGGCGAACTGGGCTTATCAATTGGCTGGTATTCAGGGCTTCCGTACCTTCTGCAAGATAGATGGTAAGTATTACGAGCCGTTCCAGAATGATCTGATCTCACGGCAGCATGACCTCAAGCGTAAGATGTGGACCCAGATGGATCGTCTTGTCATTCAGGAAGAAAATCTAACTGTCGGATTTCGATTCGATGTCACTTACTTCTGTCCTGTCAACAAGCCGATCGGCTCGCTGGTAAGAATGTTGAGTGTCACCAATATCTCTTCGAAAGCACATTCCGTCAAAGGGTTGGATGGATTACCGTTGATAATGCCTGCCGGTTTTACGGATGTAGGCGTAAAGACGATGCGGCACATTCATGAAGCTTATGCCTCCGTACGAATGGTTGCCGATAATGTTCCTTTTTATGCGGCAAAGGTTCTTACGCACGATAAGGCGGAAATCAAAGCAGTTCGAAAGGGAAATTTCTATGCCTCATGGCTAAGCGATGGCGGACATCTGCTTCCGGTGGAACCCTATTACGATGCAGACTTAATATTTGGCACCAATCAAGACCTGGTGACACCGCACAACTTTATCGAGCAGATCATGCTGGATCGAAAGAAGCAGGTTCCTGAAAACAAATTGGCCTGTGCGATGGCACCGTTCAATGTCAGAATAGAACCGGGCGAGACGATGACGCTAGTGTCTTTAGCCGGGATGGCGCCAAGTGACTCGATGCTGACTTCGTTTTTGTCAGAGTTCAAAACACTGTCTGATTTTGAACAGGAATCGCAAAAAAGTAAGCAGCTGATCCAGTCGATCACAGACCCGGCCTTTATGGTTTCTTCAGACCCTCGATTAGATGCTTACACTCGTCAGAATTACCTTGATAACGTTCTCCGTGGAGGTATCCCGGAGTTAAAGCCTTCTAAAGCAGGACCGACTTTGCTGCACCTGTATTCTCGGCGTCATGGCGATGCCGAGCGCGATTATAATTTCTTCGATCTGCCTGCGAATCCGCTGTCAAGTGGAGAGGGTAATTACAGAGATATCTGTCAAAACCGCAGGTGCGATATTTGGTTTTATCCTGAAGTGTGGGATCGGGAAATTAAAATGTTTGTCAGCCTGCTGCAGGCTGACGGTTATAACCCGCTTTCAATTAAGGGGTACAAGTGGCGTCTAAGCGAGCAGACAGACCCGATGCAATGGTGTCAAATGGCTGAGCCGAAGGCGCAGGCAGCATTCAAAAAACTTATCAGTAAATGGTTCTTTCCAGGTGAGATACTGGCGTGGTCGGATTACTATAAAGTCGAGATTTCCGATCGAAGCAAATGGCTGGACACGATCTTGTCGGAATGTCAGGTCAAATTAGTTGCTTCAGGTCACGAAGGCGGATACTGGATCGATCATTGGACGTATGTACTTGACCTGCTTGAGGCTTTTGAAGCGGTCTATCCGGACAAGATCGAACATATCCTGACAAATAATGCTGACATAGATTGGTTCATCGAGCCGGCCCATGTCGTCGATCGCAAAAAGAAATATCTGAAACGCAAAAATGGTTCTTTGCAATTAGGCGCTGTCGTCGATGCCGATATGCCGCCGGTCGACCTTCCGACGGTAACGATGTTGGGCAAACTCTGTGCGATATTGGCCGTCAAAGCGGTTTCGTTGGACTATGAAGGACGCGGTATTGAGATGGAAGCAAGCAGGCCCGGATGGAATGATTCCTTGAATGGGCTGCCCGGTCTGTTCGGTTCCTCAACATGTGAAGCCATCGAAACTCTGCGATTGGCAAAATGGCTATTAGCGGCCTTTTCTGAAATGCCCGATACGGACATGCCCGTTGAGGTTGCAGGGCTTGTAGCCGATGTGATAGAAGACCTGAAAGGTTCTTACGATTGGGATCGTTCAACGAAGATACGGGAAGCATTCCGCGAAAAGATATATGCAAACAGCTCTGACAAGGTGCTCCGGGTTCCCGGTAAGAAACTTCAACAGTTATTAGAGGGCATTGTTTCACGATTTAAAAAAGGAGTGGATAAGTCGATCGATCCAAAATCGGATCTGCTGCATACTTATTATTCCCACCAGCCCATGGATACCAAAGAAAGCAAGTCTAAAGCAAAAGATCATCCCCGTACAAATGGGTTTGTACCATTGGAGATAGATCGATTCAAGGCAGAGCCTCTACCGCTGTTTCTTGAAGGACAGGTGCATTTGCTTAGGGTTTGCTCGACTGCGAAAGCCCGCGAAATTTACCAGGCTGTTCGCAAGAGTCCCTTGTTGGACAAGAAACTTCAGATGTACAAGCTGAACGAATGCCTTGAAAATTGTTCTCCGGAGATCGGACGAGCTCGCACATTCAGTCGAGGTTGGTTTGAAAATGAATCCATATGGCTCCACATGTCAACAAAGTATTTGTTGGAACTGCTAAGGAACGATCTTTACGATGAGTTTTATGCTGACGCTGAAACGATGCTGGTACCATTTATGGATCCCAAACAGTATGGTCGAAGTATTCTTGAAAACAGTTCGTTTATTGCATCATCCGACTGTCCTGATCCAGAGGCGAGGGGGAGAGGTTTTATTGCCAGGCTCAGTGGTACAACTGCTGAATGGATTCACATTTGGCTATTATTAACGGTTGGCAAACAGCCATTCACAATGCGTGATAGTCAGCTAAGTTTTGCTTTGAAACCCGTGTTACCTTCCGAGTGGTTTACCGAAAAAGCGGTCGAGGCCGAATGGTGTGGTGAAAAAATTAAAGTCCCTGAAAATGCATTTGCCTGTGCGATGTTAGGAAGCATCTTATTAGTCTATCACAACCCTGCATGCCGAAATACTTATGGCGACGGCGCTGTTCGTCCTGTGAAGTATCTCCTGGACAATAAGCATGAAATAGCAGCTTCAGAGATTGTTGGAACAATGGCAGAAAAGATTCGGCAACGTGACATCCAGCGAATAGATGTCTGGCTCGAATAAATTACTTTATCATTGAGGTATTGCAAAAAAGTCAGCTCAACTTTAGATATTGAAACACTATAGTTCAACAAGGATTAAGCATAGCTAGATAAAGCCACGCATGGCACAAAAAACATATCCCCCCTCGCGCATGCGCACGCGACTATTATTAAGAGAAATTAAAATAAGGAATAATGAACTTCTATATACTTATGCTCCTTGCTTTGTGATGATTGAACTATAGGTTGATGAAGTGTGATGGGATGAGGAACCAAAGTTTGTTGGTCTTTCTGTCATCAGTTGTTCCAGCAGGTAAATAATAAAACACATCTTCTTTATCACGCTTTTCTACATGGCCATCGAAAAAAGCAATGTTTGCAGCTTCTCTATGTCTATAAAATGTTGGCTGCCACTGGCCTGCATTTCGATAACCCTGCAAATCATGTTGATAATTATCCCAATATGTTATATAGTCCGCTCCCGATCTTGATGCCCAAAAATCTCCTGCATCGATAAACATCAACTTTTCGATCGGGCGTTGGATATCTGTTGTCTTCATCCTTCCTACAAGACCAGGTGGGATGTCTCCGCCCCAGGTAATAGATTTGGTTGACTCAAAACTCCAATCTGTCCAATTGTATCCATAACTGATAAGATTCTGATATTGGCTGGTACCTACCTGAGCTTTTCTTGCAGATTTATCCGTCGGGCATAGAAATTGGTCAGGCGTTTGAAATCTGGGATCATAACCCCCATCAGCAATTGCTCTGGCAACTTCTTGGTCCGTATAGTGTCTCTGGCCGATAACTTCTCGAAACGACGCATTTGAGTTCCAGGTCAAAGTATCAGTATTATTAGGGAGACCTGATGAATCTATAGCAGCAACATACCAGTCATTGGCTTGATTGGCATACACTGAATTGGCAGTAGCAAGGGTTTTAAGGTTGCTTTTACAGACTATTACCCTGCCTTGCTCTTTTACCATACTCAGTGCAGGCATCAAAATACTCAAGAGCAATGCTATAATAGAAATGACAACAAGCAGTTCTATAAGGGTAAAGCCGGATTTATTTAACAAACTTTTAGCCATCAGCTTCCTTACAGATAATTATTAGTCCATACCACCTGTGGGTAATGATTATAGCTGAATCTGTTGAGGAAATCAACCAAAATCTATAAAATTATCCTGTAATGACCACTCAAAATGGGCATTGTGAACCGACCTGGTAAAAAGTGTTTGACAGCTAAAAGTAAAGAGCGTAGTTTACTATGCTTTAATGTGGAGAACTTGATGGGAAAAATAATTAAAAAAACGTTGGACTTCTCTAGAAAAGACGGTGCGTCCATCATCCAAAATCCCATTCTGAAAGGTTTCAATCCCGATCCTTCTATCATCCGTGTCAAAGACGATTATTACATTGCCACTTCAACTTTTGAATGGTTTCCCGGAGTTCAAATTCACCATTCCAAAGACCTTGTCAATTGGCAGCTTCTTACACACCCCCTTGACAGAACCAGTCAACTCGATATGACATGTGTTCCTAACTCCGGCGGTGTGTGGGCCCCATGTTTGACGTGGGACAACGAAACTTTTTACCTTGTTTACTCGATAGTCCACGAACTAAACAGTGTAACAAAAGATCTTCACAACTACCTTGTAACCGCTAAAGATATCACAGGTCCGTGGAGCGAACCGATATACATTAATTCGGCAGGATTTGACCCATCGTTCTTCCATGATAAAGATGGACGCAAATGGATACTTAATATGGTCTGGGATCATCGGCCCGGCAATAATCCATTTTATGGAATCGCACTACAGGAATACTCACCCGAACAGAAAAAGCTTATCGGTACATCAAAGATCATATTTAAAGGAACAGAACTCGGATGTACAGAAGGACCTCATCTTTATGATTTAAACGGTTATTATTACCTGCTCACCGCTGAAGGCGGAACCGAATGGAATCATGCAGTAACACTTGCACGCTCTAAAAAAATTGATGGACCGTACGAGGTACACCCAAATAACCCTGTTCTTACTTCCAAAGATGACAGATCGCTTGCTCTGCAAAAATCAGGTCATGCAGATATCGTACAAACACAAAACGGCGACTGGTATATGGTTCATCTATGTTCACGACCTATGCCGGAGACAGACAGATGTATACTTGGCAGAGAAACCGCTATACAAAAACTAACATGGAAGGATGATTGGCCCTATCTGGTGGATGGAGGAAATTGTCCGCAAGAAGCTGTGCAGGCCCCGGGTTTACAGGAAACAAAATGGCAAACAGCACCGGCCTGCGATGAGTTTGACACCGCAACCCTGCCAATTCATTACCACTCGTTGCGTCGTCCACTTGACGAAAACTCGCTTACTCTCAATGAACGGCCGGGCTTTTTAAGATTAAAGGGGGGCGAGTCTTTAGAATCAAGGTTTGATCAGGTTCTTATTGCCAGAAGACAGCAGGCGTTCCGTTACAGGGCAACAACTTGCCTTGAGTTCGATCCGGATACTTTCCAGCAGATGGCAGGGCTTATCTGTTATTACAGTGCAAAACTTTATCATTATTTATACATGTCAACGGATGAGAAAGAAGGAACGTGTCTTTATGTTCAGACTGCTGATGACGGTAAGATCATTTATCCGTTAGAAGATAAATTTGTCTCATTAAACCACAATACTCGTGTTTTCTTGAAAGCCGAAATGGATTACACAGAATTAAGCTTCTGGTACTCCCTTGACGGGCAAAAATGGCAACCTGTCTGCAAAGGGCTCGACTCACGCATTATCACTGACGACTACGGTGATAACTGGGGTTTTACAGGTGCATTCGTCGGCATAGCCTGCCAGGATATTACCGGTGCCAGGAAACATGCCGATTTTGATTTCTTTGAGTATCTTGAAATGGATTGAAACTCTAACTGACGTTAACAGGAGAAACGTCAAAATAATTGTGAAGGGTAGAGGTGCTAAATGACTCAGATCAAAGAAGAACACAGAATCCGTCCGATCGAAAAAATAGGCTACGGTCTCGGCGACACCGCCAGCAACATCGTATTCCAAACCGTAATGCTGCTACTGGCATATTTTTACACTGATATCTTTGGCATCAGTGCCGCTGCTATGGGAACCCTTTTTCTGTCAGTGCGAATACTTGACGCTATCACCGACCCAATTATGGGAGCTGTTTGCGACCGAACAAACACACGATGGGGAAAATTCAGACCCTACCTGATATTGCTTGCTATCCCTTTCGCCCTGATATGTGTAATAACTTTTACAACACCTGACTTGGGTCCGTCCGGCAAGCTTATATACGCTTATATAACTTACTCGTTACTGATGCTGGTTTATACAGCTATCAATATCCCATACTGTTCGTTAGGTGGGGTTATCACACCGGACACAAGGGAACGTGTTTCATTAAACAGTTATCGCTTTTTCCTTGCTACAGCGGGCGGTGTTCTCGTTGCATCGACAACCTTGCCGCTAGTAAAGTTGCTTGGCAAAGGTAACGATCAAAAAGGTTATCAGCTCGCCATGGCTGTCTTTGGCATACTTGCAGTTTTCATGTTCATGGCATGTTTTGCCCTGACCAAAGAACGTGTTGTTGAGGCAACTAAAAAGAAAACTACTTTCTTCAAAGATATTAAAGTCCTCTTCCAGAATGATCAATGGCTGATAGTTGCTTCCATTAACTTCATACTACTTATTCCCATCGTTATCCGCAGCAGTGCAGCCGCATATTACATTAAATGGTATGCCGGAAGGCCCGGCTTGATAACGCCTTTCCTAACAACGGGGATGTTAGCTGCGATGATTGGTGCGTCTTTTGCAAGCACTCTGACTAAACGTCTTTCAAAAGTGAGATCTTATATACTTATACAATCGATCATTTTTGTTTTTTCTGTAGCATTGTACTTTATAGGCAAAGACAGCATTGCCTTAATGTTCGTCTTGTTTGCTATCGTTCAGTTTTTTACTCAGATGGGAGCACCCATTCTTTGGGCAATGATGGCAGATACGGTTGAATACGGGGAACTCAAAACTGAAAGACGTGTTACAGGACTGGTCTTTTCAGGGGCCCTTTTCTCACTTAAGATGGGAGTTGCAGTCGGCGGAGCCATCTTCGGATGGATGCTCGCTTCTTTCGGATACCAGCAAGCGGGCCAGGGAGAAGTCGTACAGTCAGCGGAAGCTATTAAATGCATTGTTTTGCTTTTCTCCGTCGTCCCTGCTGTGTGGCACTTGATCCTGATACCGCTGGTTACACGCTATAAGCTCAGTGAACAACACTGTGATGAAATAAGGGCCGAGTTAGATCGTCGTCACCAAGCATCTGAAGAAGCAAATACCGAAGGAATTGAAAGTGAAGAATAAAACCCTTGCCGTGATAACTATTTGTGTCTCTGTATTTCTTACCGGCTGTACGGAAGATGCAGCTAACTCGGCAATAAATCGAGATGGCCTTGCAAAATTTGAACCGCCCGCTAGTAAAGTTATCGTTTTTGCAGGCCAGGATAATGCTTCTGTTGGAGGCAATGACAGATTCGACAACGGCTATGTTGACAATATTGGTCTCCCTGGCGGTATCACCCATTATGTGGGCATGGGAGTCGACAGAACGAATAAATTTAAAAAGGTTTTTGATGACACGCGTGTCGATGGGCTCAATACAGAATCACAATGGGGTGCCGGCCCAATGTGCATGAGGTATTACCTTGAATCTCCCGTTTTGAAAGATTGCATCCTCCATTTGTCCATCTCAATGACCAGTAACAATGAAGATAAAGTAGCCAATGGAACACATGATCGTTTGATAGACGAACTTATTCAATTTTTAAAAGAATTTGATGATAGACCTTTTTTGATAAGGATAGGATATGAATTTGACGGCTCTTGGAATGCTTATGACGCGGATAATTTCAAAGGAGCTTTTCGCCGCATAACCGATAAGCTTCGTGCTGCCGATCTAACAAACTTTGCAACCGTCATGGCTTCATCTTCCTGCAGCACCCCGTATGAAACATGGAAGTTTTATTATCCCGGCGATGAATATGTCGATTGGGTAGGCTATTCTTATTGGGGGGCTAATCCTGCAGACTGTTCGTCTTTAAAATTTGCACGTGACAAAGGCAAACCCGTTTTTATTGCCGAGGTCACACCACGCGGACATTTCCTCGATAAAGAAGATGGACTGCAGTTATGGCAAGACTGGTATACCGTCTTTCTCAAGCATATCGATGACAACATAGACATCATAAGAGCCATTTCTTACATTAATGCCAACTGGGATTCCCAGCCAATGTGGAAAGGCCAGGGCTGGGGCGATACTCGTATACAGGTCGATAATTACATCAAACAGCAATGGCTTGAAAAAATGCAACAGCCAAGATTCATTAACGCAGAAGACAAACCATTTCAATATATTGGCTTCGGATCTGAATAAAAATTACCGGTAAACCCCAATCTGATGGATAGTTTGAGTTTTTACAAGGTTCTAGGCTAGCCAGAAGTGGCTCTAATTTACGCTTGTCTGAGGCGTGCCGATAGGGCGCGATTTTCCGCATTTTGCCGCGTTTTTCCGCTTTGAGATTTCAGCTTAAAGCCATAAGTGTAATGAAGTTAAGAGGTTACGTGTTTTTGCAGCCTCGGGCTCATAACCCGGAGGTCGTAGGTTTGAATCCTGCCCCCGCTAGTCTCGTTGAATGCAAGTCTTATTATATAAGGACTTATTATATAAGGACTTACATTTTTTTATGCACAAAGGTTTTAGACCCGTTATGAGCCTACGCTTGCCGGGGGCGTGTTTAGGCGTGCTGGTAGGGCGCAGTTTATGGGCGTTACAATGTTTTCCCTTGCGAAAAGTGTTGAGATTTGGTATAATGGAGAATTAGGTGCTAAAGATATTCAAGTGTTTTCATGTCGTTAAATATAATGAGGGAGTGATGATGAGATTAGCTTATCTTGCTATTATTGGTTGTATTATGCTTGTTGCTTCGCCTGTTTTGGGCGGGGTTTGTCCTGCGGGTGACATCGATGGCGACTGCATCGTGGGGATCACTGACTTGGAGATCGTTGCCGGTTCGTGGCTGGATTCGGGCTCAATACCCGCCAATCTTGACGGCCTGGGAGATGTGGACTATGGCGATTTTGCGATCCTTGCCGGCGACTGGGGGGAAAATGCACAAACCGGTTCGCTGAAGGTTATCATAGATGGTCCGATCCCGGCAGGCGCCCAGTGGCGTGTCGACGGTGGTTCATGGAAAAACAGCGGCGATATCGTAGGGGATATTACTGTAGGCGAACACACAGTTAGTTTCTTCGATGTGGCAGACTGGGACAAACCGGCTGATCGCCTGGTTCAGGTAGCCTATACTGACTATTCATCTATGGTTGGACATTGGAAGTTGAATGATAATGCTGCTAATACAATAGTTGTTGATAGTTCTGACAATGGTAATGATGGTACCGCACAACAGAACACAGATGTACTTCAAACAGCAGGCAAGATCAATGGAGCTTTGACCTTTAATGGAACCAGTGATTTTGTTGATCT